>Ga0272443_10002232_pt1 | contig 25313 bp, 28 predicted proteins | sample SSMAcet12_FD_193581 | JGI IMG/M metagenome (GOLD analysis project Ga0272443, IMG submission 193581) | Marine sediment archaeal communities from Little Sippewissett salt marsh, Falmouth, MA, United States - SSM-Acet-12 | ecosystem: Environmental > Aquatic > Marine > Wetlands > Sediment ...
GTCAAAAAATATCTATAACTGAAGAAAACCAATTCAGAACATTATGTATATCACGGGCGTTAGGTATGACATCTAATAAATATAAAGATAATAAAATCAATATCAAAAAAATATCGGGTAAATATCTGGTAAAAAATCACATAAATAACTGCATAAATTTCGATGTGATTTATTAACGGGTGATGGTTGTTTTTTATCAATCGAAATTAAATAAACATAAGGAAATATTATCCAAAATCCCAAATTTCAGTTGCTTAGTAATACTAATATTCTGTAACTATACCTTGATTCCTTTACCTCCTTACTATACGTATTTCAGCGAAAAGTAACATTTCTACCCCCTACTAACCGAAACCTTTATATACTAGAAGTGCATTTACTCGTGGACTATATATATTGAAAGTATACAAAAATATACATAATTTAATATATCAGGAGCGTCAAAGCACGACGGGAGAAGGCGGGTTCAAATTAATTTAAGTGATATATATGAGTAAGCAATGTAAGATAAAGAAATGGGGATTAGAAGAAGAAGTACAGTCTCTATTAGACGAAGGCAAATCGAATTATGCGATTGCCAAACATATCTCTGAAAAATATGTTGACATACCAGAGCTAGCAAAAGTAAACAAGATGACAATAGGGAGATATGTAAATAAGCTAGACGAAGAAGAGATCGAAGACAAACTAGAAGTTATTAAGGATCCGACTGGCTTAATAACACAAGAGTTTAATACGAGAATGCGGAAGAACATCATAGACGCTGAAGAAATGAATAACTTAGTAATGAGTTATAAGAACAAGTTAGAGTCGGATGATCTCACAACGAGAGATCTTAAAGATATGTTGAAGGCATGGCAAACCGCTAATGATCAGATGCGAAAAAATCTCGTATCTATCAGGGAATACACAGACCATCACATTATCAAGCCAACCCAAAATATTATATATAAAAAAGAAATAAACATAAAAAATACCTTGCTTGATTTCGCTAGGGAACTATGCCCAGAATGTAGAAAGAAAGTATTTAGTATGCTAGAGGACGAGAAAAATGAATAAAAAAATTGATTTGCCATTCTATTACCCAGGTGAAGCATATGAATTTAGTAAGACTCTGAAACACTTTCTCTATGGTCTTGTATTGACACTATTAGCTAGTGCAATTACATGGATCATTGGTTATATTGAACTTTTAGAGATACCAGCAGAGTATACATATGTAGTGGGTTTTATTATAGCACTATTGCTTGGACTATCTAATTTGGTAAAGCATTGGAAAGACGAATACGACGAACTTCCAATACCTTAGATAATATAAGTATGTAGACAATGTATAATAAATAGATATGGAGAGAAGTAAATATGTTCGAATTTCTTAAAGATGTAGACTTGGGCCTTAAAATCCTCGCAGGGATTGGTATGCTCTGGATTCTACAGAACTTATTCGGATTCACTTTCAGTTTCTCATTCTAGAACTGGACATTGAATAGCAAAGAACTTTTATGTTTTAATGTATTTTATTTCTTTATAATAATTATGAAAACTGATTATAGCATCTTAAGATATCTCAGCAGCTGCAAAGCATTCATGGAAGAAGTGCTAGGCTTAACAGTCAAAGACTTCCATAATGAATGGATTGAGGCGATGGAACACAATGATCACCTTTGTCTGTTGGCTCCTAGAGGTCATGGAAAGTCAACGATAGTCGAAGGATTCGTTGTTTGGAATATCCTACTGAATCCAAAGATACGAATATTAATCGTATCTATGAATCAGAATAAATCTGAAGACATGATGAACTTCATCAAGTCTTGTTTGGAATTAGAAAAAGTAACTGAACTATTTGGAGAACAAAAATCTTCAACATGGTCCAGAAATAAATTAAGAGTTAAGAATATAACTGGTGGTATCCAACACAAAGAACCTACACTCCAAGTGTTAGGTGTGTCATCATCACAGATTTCATCTCACTACGACATGATTATTCTCGATGATGTCCAAGACCGTCAGAATGTTGCAACTGCCAATCGTCGAAAACAAATAAGAGATTGGTACAACACTGAACTGTTAGAGATGTTGGAACCTGGCGGAAAGATAATTAATATAGCAACTCGTTGGCATGAAGACGATTTGCACAATTATCTGTCGCAAAAATCTATGTATACTGTTCTTAGGTATCAGGCAATAGATTCTGAAACTAACGAAGCATTATGGCCAGAACGATTTACATATGATGACTTAGTTACCTTACGTGATGAACACATAGGTAAGACTGCATTCTCGATGCAGTATCAAAATGAAATTGTCCAAACTGAAGATTCACCAATTAAGATTGAGTGGGTAGAAAACGCAAAAGGAAGATGGAATCCATCTAGAATTCCATCAAATACTTCTCGTTTCATTGGTGTTGATATAGCATCAAAGAGTGAAGAAGGAGATTACTTTGCGTGCACTGTCGTATTAAAAGATGAGAATAAGAATTATTATGTTGCAGAGTGTATAAGAGATCATAAATCAATGAGTGAACAGCTAGAAGTCATAAAGGCTTTAGCTGAGAAATATACTCCAAATAAAGTTGGCATTGAGTCAAATGCCACCCAACGAATTATAACTGATGAATGGAAAGATACTACATCTCTCCCCATCGAGCAATTGAAATCATCTTGGGTCAATGATAAGTGGTCTAGGATCCAGAGACTGTCTGTCTTACTGGAAACTAATCGTATCATAATTAACCCAGAATTAGAACATCTATGTGATGAGTTGATTAGATTCCCTAGAGCTGCACATGATGATTGTGTTGATAGCCTTGCGTTTGCAATACAAGCATCTGGAGATCAGAGAGATGTTGACTGGAATGCTGTTATTGGTTTTATCAAAACGAAGAAACGCAATCCTTATGTTATGAAAATATAGAGGACAATAATGAGCGATATAGATGTTGTATACGTTGGGAGTGGATCTCTCTCTAAATACGTTAATGCTGGTAAATGGGTATTGGATCAAGATCGACCCGTTAAGATAATGGGCAGAGGAAACAATATTAAAACGGTTATTGATGTTGGAGAGATACTTAAGCGTAAGGTTGATGATCCAAAAACATCCATAGAATCGACAACTGAAGAGTACGAAGACAAAAAGAATAATAAATTAAGGAATGTCTCCGTTATCTCATTTGAGATTTATGGCAAAAAGAAGGATTAAAATGGGATTATTAGATAGAATATTTAGACCTAGGATTAAATATTATGATGAAGTTACTGGAAAACCAAAAACTACTGTAGTTGCTGGAGAAAGTAAGGGTCTATCTGGTATAAAAGGTTCAGAACGAACTAAAGCAGAGCTTGAAAAGTATTGGACATACTATACTGGAGAAGGAACTTTATGGGCTGCAATCAATTCAGTAGCTTACAGTACTGTAATGGTAGGGTATGATATAGTTTCAAACGATCCAGAAGCCAAGAAAATCATAGAAAGATGGTGTAGAAAGGTAGATTTACAGCAACATTTGCTAGATAATGTAACTTATGCACTGATTTTTGGTGATGGATTCATGGAAGTTATAGGAAATAAGAAAGGTGAACCATCATCTTTAAAGCCTGTAGACCCAAAAACAATGGAAATTGAGTTCGATAAGTTCGGAATTGTACAAAATTATCGTCAAAGTTTGGGAATGAGAGACAAAGAAAGCGTCCCAAAACTCGAAAGAGAGCGTATTTGTCATATAAAATTGTTCTCTCAACCAGATAAACCTTATGGAATATCACTATTAAAAGCTAATATGGACGCTATAAACGATAAAGTACGGGTTGATAAGGCGTTGACAGCTGCTATTTTGCGACATGGAACCTCAAAACTAGTCTTTTCTGTCGGATCTGAATCAGATGGACAGATACCAAGTGCTGATGTTTTACAAGCAATTGAAAGAGAAGTAGAAGATATTGACGAAAAGAACGAATTAATCGTTCCTTGGAACGTAAAAGTTTATCCAATAGACGAAAAAGGTATCCAAGGTGTAGAAGAATATTATGGATTTAACAGATCACAAGTTATTGTTGGTATGTTATGTCCAGAAGAAGTATTAGGTTTAGGTGCTACAGCTACAAATGCTACGTCTAAAACTAAAGCTATCTTATTTGAACGTATGATTAGATCATTTCAAAATAGAATAGCAAGAACTGTTGAAGAACAATTGTTTAAAAGAGTTCTAGCATCTAATGGATATGATATGGATCCTAAAGATCCAACTAAAGTTGATGAAGTATATGTACACATTAAGTTTAAAGGAGTAACATCCGAAGACGATGCAGAGAATGCTCGTTGGATGGGTAATTTAATTAGAGGATTTAGATCTTCAACTGTTAAACCTTTTACGATAAATGAAATTCGTAAAAAGTTTGGTGAAGAAGAGTTAGACATTCCAGAAGCTAATACCATTCTCTATGGAGAATTTGAAGAAGGATCTGAAGAGAATGAGAAACCAGACGAAGGAATGGAAGAGGAGCCAGAAGAAGAAGATGAAAGAGAAAAAGATGACACTGAGAACTCATAGAGTCGATTTCGAATATGATAAAAAATTATTCGGAAAGTCAACAGATGTTAGGATTTATCATAACGCTATTATGATTTCTCCAGGAAAACATACAGACTCTATAACCATGGCACCTGTTGAGTATACGCCAGAAGTATTGTCGGCCACTACTCAAAATGTTAGATCTAATTATTTAAATCTAGATCACTCTCATGAAACTTTAAAGAGGGTTGGTAGATTTGTTAATCCATATTGGGATGGAGAGCATGTAAGAGCTGATCTGTACATCTATCCTGTAACCCAAAATTCTAGAGATACTATCGAATTGATAGATTCTGGAATGGTTAACTGGCTATCTGTTGAGTTACTCACTGAAGATGAATGGACTCCAGAAAATGAGATTCGTGTAAAAGATTTAGATTATATTGGATTAGCTGTTGTTACAGCACCAGCATGTAGACAAAGTTTGATTGATGATTTAGGAGAGAGACCAGCATCTTGGATGTATGAATAATGAAATCACTACACGTACTCGGATGTAAATTTTGTGACATCTTTGAGTCATTGAAAATCCCTTATGAATTATATTATCCAGATTATGATAGCATACAACAATTAGATGACTTTGTTATTGTTAATGATGGTAAAAAACATATAGTTATCGTAACTGATCATGTCACCTCCATTAGTAAAGAACAATGGGGAAGAATTCTTTACACATGTAAAGATATCTATGGACAGAATACAAAACTTAAAATAAAAATGTATCCAGTCCAAGATCATTGGCATGCAGAAGTTATATATGATAAATTAAATCCACCAAAGTTAAAAGATTTGAGGAATAAAGATGCCAACTCCAAATAAAGGAGAAAGTAAAAGTGACTTCATAGAAAGGTGTGTTCCAGCAGTTATAAAAGAAGGATATCCAAAAGATCAAGCTGTAGCAATCTGTTATTCAATTTGGAAACGTGAGAAGAAAGAGAATTCTTTTTTTGAACAACGTTCTGAATATAATTTAGGCATCTATCAAAGCGATGACTCGTCATCATTAATATGTGATGATAAGAAAGTCTTGATATTAAAAAACAATAATGATGAATCTATATGTAATATTCCTTTACTATTATATGGTGACCAATATGCATATGGATACATTGAATTAAATAGACCATATCCAATAAATAATTGGAATGAATATTCTTATTATAAAGAACAACATCAATTTACTACAAATGATTGGATAGAAAATGGATGGAAATTTCCATTATTTGCATATCCTATAATCAAGTATGACTTATTTAATCTACCAAAAGGAATCATATATCCTAAAGAGTTGAAAGAGTATCTAGTAGATGCTGAAAGATATATAAATGAATCTGGCGATGTCCAAATAGAAGAAAGAATTATTGGTGACGAAGATGGCAGATGAGATAAGAGGATATGATGATACTTCAACTGACTCAATGAAGGATGTTGGAGTTCATGAAGTATCTGGTAATCGAGAGAATTATTATGGTCTCGTAGTTGTTCCAGCAACATCTGATGGTGTTATATCTTCAACAAAACCATTTCCAATTGGAGGACCAACATACGCTGGAAGTATGAAAGTTATTGGAATTGTTGGTCCAGAAGATAATGAACTAAAAACAAGTAATCAAGAACTTGAATCGTTGATGACTTCAACATTACAAGAACTTAAGAAGATGAATATGTATTTATCTATGTTATGTAGTGAAGAAATTAAAAATAATGATATTGAGGATTAAAAATGGCAGATGTAATTAAAGACGGAACTGGGTCTGGTAAGATGGCCCAAGTAGATAGTAAGAATCGTCTTAGATGTTATGCTGTATATGAAGATGAAGCTACTTATATAAACAGAGTAGAGGGAGAAATGTACTCTGGGATGTTAGGTGGTTCTCTAACTGGTACAAATTCAGATAGTGTTATATGTTATCTAAAAAATACTCATACATCAAAAGATATGATTATAAAGAAAATTAAACATAGATGTACTGCAGCTAATGGAACATTGAGTTTTTGGCTTAGTATGAGTGGTACTCCAGGTGGTAGTTTAACTACAGTAACTCCAACTAACAGAAACGCAAATTCAAATAACTCTGCATCAGCAGAGATGTATAAGAGTAGTGATATAACTGGTTTAACTGGCGGTAGAAAAGTTGGAAGTATCTATGGAGTTAGTGGTGCAAAATTTGAGTATGCTGAACCATGTAGTGGTTATATAATTCCACCAAATGGTACATTTACAATGAAATGTAATAATAATACTGCTGCTCATTGGGGTGGAGTTTCATTTTACTATAGGGATGTTTGATTATGAAAATTGAAGATGGTAAAGGTAAAGGTTATACAGTTGGAGTCGATGATGAAAATAGATTGCTAACTAACAGTGTAAGTGTATCTAAGGAACATAATATAAATCATAGTCATGGCGATGCATATAATTTATTATTTCAAGTTGCCAAGGTCTCTGGTGGGAATGCACAAGTATATATGAAGAATACTGCAGATGATGATATTACAGTTGAGGGAGTTTGGTTAAGAAATACAACTCCAAATCAATATGTTGATATAACTTTGGGAGATACTGGTACTGCTGCTGGTGGTACTACAGCAACTCCAGCTAATTTAAAAGCTAATAGTGGCAAAAGTGCAACTGGCACATTCATGTATGGAAATAGAATAACTGGATTAACTCAAGGAACTATAGTAGAAAGATTTTATTTGCCATCAGGTAATGAGTCTAATTGTTATAACTTTGAACAAGATTTAATATTAGGAAAGAATAATACATTTGCAATCTATTGTAGTGAAAGTGGAAATAGATTGGATGGACACGTGATATTTAATTATCACACAGAAGAGTAGATTAAATGCCAGTAGATTTCATTATAGCTGACCCTACTACTGGAAAAGAAGCAGCAGTAGAGACTGTTGACAAAAATAATGGATTAGTAGTTGCTACTATTCCACTTAAAACATATAACAGTAGGCATCAGTTCTTTATGAATGATACTTATGCTGCTGATATGAATCAAGATGCCTCCACTGGAGGTACTCCAGAAAACATTCACAACGGAGAAGATGATACATATTGGGAAGGAGCACAAATTGCTGGTGGCTCAGATATAGATGTGAATTCAACCAACCAAGCACATGCTGGAACTCAGAGTGTGTATTTCAATAGATGTGAAGTTGGAGATGAGGTTGAATTTGCTAAAGGTTCATATATAGACCTAACTGGATATAATAGTTTAACTCTATGGGTTTATATAGACAGTAACTTAAATGATAATGATAGTTTCCAAATGTATTGGTATGACCGAGTTAGGGGACAAACTGCTAGCGAAATAGTTCTACTACAAGATTATATGGACATAAATATATTGGGTGCGTGGCAAAAAGTTACAATACCAATTGATGATATGCTTGGAAGAGATTATGGAGATATCGATGCACTTCGTATTAGATGTGCAGTAATAGATGGTATCAAACCCAGATTCTACATAGATGATATTGAATTACAAGAAACTGGTGGAGTAATAAAATTCTCTGTTAAGCCAAGAACTGGTAAGAATTTCTATGTAGATAGACTAATGATTAATTACGCTGATGAATATGCTGGTACTGTATCTGATGGAACTATGCCAAGTATTCCTTATAATGGATTCTTTGGTGTAAGTAAATTAACCAATGGAATATTGTATCAGAGATGGCAAGATGGTTCAGTAAATAATGCTAATTTAATTAAACAACATATTGATTTAATGTCATTCAGTAATGCGGAAGTTACAGGATGTGGTTCTGATGGAACTAATTCTTGGTGTACTATAGTTATTAACTTCCCAGCAACAGTTAAATTAAATGCAGATGACGAAGATGAACTGCGTTTATCAGTAAATGATGATTTATCAGGTTTATTATTATTAAGAATATGTGCAGGTGGGTATGAAGAGGACATACCTTGATGTTGAAAATGTATGTTAAATGTAAATATTAGGTGATAGAAATGTCAAGATTAACAAAAATATTAGAATATTCAACGTCTTCTCCTAGAGAGCAAAAGAAACTATTAGACCGACCAGACTTTCCTGCAGACATGAAGGAATTGTTATTGTCAACTCCGTCTGAATCATCTGATCTAGTACGTACAGAAGTTATTGGAGCAGTAATTGAAGGAGCAAAGTCGAGAGAAAGTGCTCGAAAATTATTACCAATAATAAATACAAATAGTAATACTGGAAAAATTGTGTTTGGTACAACTCCATCTGGACAATATGCACCATATGTTGCAGAGGGTGCAGCTACTACAGTGATAACTAATAATTATTCATCTGGAAATATATCTATAAAAAAGGCAGCAGTCCGTCCTTGTATCACAACTGAAATGATAGAAGATGGAAAATATGACGTTATAGAATTAGAACTTAGACGTGCTGGAGCTTTATTAGAAAATAAATTAAATCAGGAAGTAATGACAACTTTACTAGATGGTGTGAGTGGACCTACAGATATTGATCCTACTACTCATATTACAATTGAGAATGTAGGTGAAGCAAAAGGAAACATTGATCAATATGGTTGGATGGCAGATTCTGTATTTTTACAACCAAAAGCATTTGGTTGGATGTATGATGAAGCGAATGTTACAGACATCGTTGATGGAACCCATAATCTATTTGGTCTAAAAGCAACAGTAGTTGATTGTGTAACTGACGGAACTGGAACTGCATATTGGGATGCCACTAATAGTTCAAACCATTATTATGGATTAGTATTTGATTCATATAATTTTGCATATATTGCAATGAGAGAAGATATCAATGTTAAGGAATATGATGATCCTATACATGATATAATTGGAATGAATGTTTCGATGAGGTTCGACGTAGGAATAATTAATGCCTCAGCAGGATGTAGAATATTAGCTAAGTAGGATTGAAATGTCAGACCTGAATAATCGAATAAAGAAACTTGAAGAATTAGCTGAGAAACTAGTGATCACGGAACATGATTTAAATATTGATATATCTAAATCATTTGAAAAGGAATTAAAATATCCTTTCTTGGAAACTCTGTTCATATTTTTAGATCATTTGGATACATTTACTTTGATTACTGATAGGGACGATAGAGTAATCTATGCAAATAAAAAATTGATAGATTGGGTAGAAAAATTAGGAGAAAAGTTCGATCCAAAATCAAATAAACGTTGGTGGGAACAATTAGGATGGGATTGTAATCCATCTGATAAAGATCTAACAACTCAAGAATGTATTCAAAAAAGAAAGGTAATAAATCATACAATACCATCTAGATTAGTTAAAGGCCTTAAGTATGAAGTTATGTGCATTCCATTAAGATATAATGGAGTAGCAGCTGTTTTGTCATTAATACGACCAGTTGATAAGAATGGATGATGAGCAGAAATGGATGGATATCTCTAAATTTCGTGGAGAAACTATTGGAGCATTAAAAGCTATCGCAAAAGATTTAGATGAAATTAAAAAAGAGCAAAGACGATTAGCAGACAATCTAACAACTCACTGTAGAGACTATAATACATTGAACATTAGAATTGCTAAAATAGCTGGGTCAATTAGTGTAATAACTTCAATTATTATTGGTATCGCAGTTGTAGTGGGAGCAGGAATTATATGAGTGAAGAAATAAGTGTAGTAGTAAAAGGACCGATTGATAGTCTAAAGAAAAAAGAATTAGATTATAAATTGGAAAAGTATTTGAAGGATTTCTCTCCTGAATTAATATTCTATAATGAAGATGAACACATAGAATTTGATTTAAAGGGTGGATTTGATGTTATTGGAAAAGCTGATGAAGGACGTAGGATAATTGCTGGATATGCAAGTGTGGCAATTGTAGACGATGATAACCAATATATTCCCCCAGAGGTCTTAGAAGACGGATTAAAATCTTTACTCGAAGATGAAAGTTATGCTAATGTTATGGTTGTCCATCAAAATATACAAATTGGAAAGATATTAAAAGAATATCAAGATCTTTTAACTCACGTAGATGATAAGGGGCTCTTTATTATCGCTGAGATAAGAGATAATTTAGAATCTGCCAATGGAGTTTGGCAGAAAATATTAGAAGGAGCCATGAGAGGTTTCTCCATTGGAGGAGAAATCATAGATAAACACAATCATTGTGATGATGATAAGTGTTATGAGATTATAGATAAGATTAATTTATTTGAAGTTTCGGTTTGTAGTAGTCCAGTAAACAAAGCCTCTGGCTTTGAGATTATTGCAAAATCGGATGTATGTGAAAAATTAGAAAATATGTGTGATAAAATGACTGAAGAAGAGATTAAAGAGGAAGTTCCTTGCACTGACTGTGAGGAAAAAGCTGAGGACATAGTCGAGGAAACTGTCGAAGAACCTGTTGAGAAATCAGAAGAAGCACAAGAGACAGTAGATCCTTTGAAAGACATCATTGAGCGATTGGATTCAATGTTTGCAACGATGGAGAAATCTATCCTTGAGAACTTTGAGAACATTATGAAGTCAATGAACGAAGCTAATCCAGTAGAGCAAGAGGTTGAAGAGAAAACTGAAGAAGAACCTGAAGAGGAAGAAGTAGAAGAGACCAAGAAAGCCGATGAAGAAGTTCAATATGCTCTAAAAGCTAGGGACGAGGCAATTGAAGGTTATGAAGAGAAGATCAAACAACTTGAAACTCGTATTAAAGAACTTGAACAAGTTGAAGATGATCCTTTGACAACTTCAGAAAGTGAAACTCCTCTTGAGAAAGATTCTGGACTCATAATGAAGCATGGTACGATTTATAGAAAATAATCTGTATCAGCAATGTTTTAATTTATTTATTTATGTATAATATATAATAGGTGATATAATATGGCATTTACAGCAATCACTGGAGAAGACATCCTTAAAGAAGAAGTTTGGAATGCTTGTAATTTCAAAGCTTCTGGTGCGATCCTTGCTGGACAAGCAGTTCAGTTCTATGCAGAACAAGTAGGTAAGCCTAATTCGTATGTCTTAGCCACAAATAAAAATCACGGTGCGGCCAAAGGATCTTCAAGTGCATTCATTGGTGTAGCTGCGTATAACGCAACTAACAAAGGAGACGTTGGGATCTATACTAAAGGTAAAGTTACCGTTAGAGCATCTGGAGCCATCACTGCTGGAGATAAAGTTGCTGCATATTCAGGTGGTTACTTTAAGGCAGCCAACATTGCAGGTTCTGGTGGAATCTATAATGGTGTTGCTTTGGAAACCTTCGCTGATGATGAAGCAGGTATAATCCTCCTACATTAAATTTAATTATTTATTTTTCATTCTTTTATAGAATAAACCATGTATGTTTCAATGTTATAAATATAGATGTGGTAGTATGACAAAGTTAACTAAAATGTTGGAATACTCATTTGCAGGCAATGCAGAGCGATCAAGAATGGCCAACACAGAATCCTTTAAGACTATTGTATTAGACACTATCTCAAAAGCAGATAAAGAGCTCTTACTCAGTGAGGGTATGGAAGCTACTCCACTTTTGCAGACAGAAGTCTATAACACTATTTTAGAGGGAGCACAACCAATGATGATATGTCGTAATATCTTCCCTATCGTCAACACTGATACTAACCAAATTCGTGTCACTTATGAATCTGGTTCATTCGGAATGGCAGAAGATGTCGCAGAAGGTGCTGCAATCCCAATTCATACCGAAAACTTTGCAACCCATAATATCGACATTAAGAAAATCGGTGTTCGACCTGTGATCACCAATGAACTTATTGAAGATGGACTTTGGGATATGGTAGAGTTTGAATTGAGACGTGCTGGTGAAAAGATTGAACACAAATTCAACTACGACGTAATTGGAGAAGCATGTAACCTTATTACATATAGTAATATTGGAAAGACAGATTCTGATGGAGCTTGTGGCCCAAGTCTTATTGCTGGTGCAATCAAAGACTTACAGAACAAGAACCGACAGCCAACTGATATTATCCTTACTCCAACTGCTTATCATAGTTGGGTAACCAGTAGCAACTTACTCCAAGCACACCAAGCTGGAGATAACAGAGCACTAAGAGGATATGAAGCTGGTGAAATGATGGGACTTAAACAACATATGCTCACAATTAACGGTCCATCCGATGGTACGTATTCTTGGAATGGCAAATATGATGCTGCAAACGAAATTGGTGCTCTTATCTGTGATCCTTCCTATTGTATGATAGGAATGCGAAGAGATATTAGCGTCGAACAATACGATGATCCAATTCACGATCTTGTAGGAATCGCTGCAACAATGAGATATGGTGTCAAAACCGTCGATCAAACAAAAGCACATGCACTGTATTATTAAATAAGTTGCGTTCTGCAACTTATCTTTTCTTTTATTTAACCCTGTATGTTATAATGTTATTATATGGTGATATCATGCTTCATGGAAGAGGACATCAATATAAATTAACAAAAGAATATAATGACTTATTAAACGATGCTCTATATGATCGAAATAAACTTACTGATGAAGAATTATTGAAAGTTAATTTAGAAGATGCAGAAGGACATAATGAAATAAAATATAAGGATACATATTATAAAAAGAATGTACCTATGCCTGCTGATCGATCTCAAACTAAGATTGATAGACGAGATACAGATCCAACTTTAGGAGAGGTGACTAGATAATGGCAGATTATGCTCCAAGTTTAGTGTATCCATATGAAGTTAGAAACTCGTTCTCTCCTCCTTTAGAGTTCGATGATGTTGGTGAACAAGATCTTTTAAATAAGATTGAGATGGTTGAAGACTATATTAAAGCTACATACTTTAATGATTCAATGCCAACTAGGGCAAAAGGAAAAGTCCCAGCATTATTAATAGTAATGTCTAAGATTATGAGAGGAAATCCAGTAGTTGCTAAGAAGTACAATGACGTTCAGGAATTTACATTAGGTGATTATAGCGTAACTTACGATTCAACTGCTAGAGGAAAGCATGTTAACGCCTATGAATCTGCTAAATCATGGGAAGAAATGGCCCATGAAATGCTCAAGAAACGTGCATCTAGCGAACACAATTGGACAACTCCAATATTGGTGAATGGTTAAGAAATATAGACCTAGTAAAAAGTATCCTTGGTATTGGAATAAACTCCGCTTTAAAGTATTCTATAGAGATAACTTCAAATGTCAGTTATGTGGTAGGTGTGTATCTACCAAATTTAATGGAGATAGAAAAATACAATGTCATCACATCCTTCCAATAAGGTTGGGTGGAAGACATGAACTATCTAATTTAGTTACTTTATGTAGAAGATGTCATGAATTTATCCACGAAGAATACATTAGGAGTAAAAAATGAATCATTATGAAAGTTTATTGAATAAAACAGTCGCACGATACACCCAATCTGTATCATCTAATGCATTAGGTGAAGAGGTTGAGACTATGTCATATAGCGAATCTGGTGTAAAGTGTAGATTAGTTCCAATATCAGCAGAACAAAAGAATAAACTAGGTGGAGAATTTGAGGATGTAAGATATACTGCTTATTTCCTTTCAACACAAACATTAACTACTGATGATCAGATAAAGTTCGAAAGCAATTCATATAAAGTTAGAGAAGTCTATGATGATTCTGGTGGATTAACTAGAAAGGCATTATTGAGTGAACTATGATTTATACTAGAGTTAAGATAACTGGAATTGATGAGTTATCTAAGCGTGCTGAAAAGATGGCGAGTAAATATAATATTGCAGCCAGAAATGCAGCAAGAGATGCTCTAGACACTGTTGCTCAGAGAGCAAATCTAAATCTATTAAGAAAGATTGGCTCTAGTAGAACTCCAAGAGGACATGCTGGCCATGGAGATCCTTTACATCAAAGACACCTTGCAGATAGTAGAGATGACATGTCTTCATGGATAATAGACACTAAAATTAATGGAAATGTTGTCACTGCAGAATTAACTAATATATGTGAACACGCAGCAGCAGTAGAATTCGGAGTGAAAGGAACTATAACTCCTAAACATGGTAATTACATGGTTTTAGGTTATCATGGTGGGGTTAAAAATTATGAAACTGCAATACTAAGAGAGGAAGTGAAAGGCCAAGAAGGATATGGTTTTTTACAACAAGTATTGGATAATCAAAGATTCATGCATAATCTTCAAACAAAGATTAAAAATAGTATGAGTGAATATTTGGTGAGTGTATAATGGCATATCAACGATTAAAAGACGTGTATGATTCATTACAAGCAAATGCTGCTTTATCATCAATGGCTGATATAACTGTTGGATGGAATCATGAAGATATATCATATCCATCTGTGAATATAATTCAAGCAGGAGGATCTGCTGTTGGACGGTTTGGTTATAAATCAGATAATGAAGTTAATGAAATTGCTACATTCCAAATAGATATTTACTCTAGAACAAGTCTAATGCAAACTTATCAAATATTGGATCTACTTAGACCAATAATGATATCTTCTGGATATGAAAAAACTGCTGACTCAGATGCATTTGAGGATGAAGTAGATGCTCATAGAAAGATAACACGATGGTCATTAGAAACTATCGTATAATGTATGTTTAAATGTAATAAATAATAAGGTGATAATATGGTAGCAACTGTCACTGGTGAGAATGTCTACGTAACAATCGGCAGTCAACTTGCAACACTTCACGCAGTATCAGATTTCTCATTAACATTCGATCGAGGAACTATCGAACAAGAACTTGTTGGACAAGAAGGAAACTACTTTGCACAAGGTGCTCTTTCAATTGAAGGGTCATTAACTTGTTGCAGATTTGGTGCATCTGGGTCTGACGCATTCATGGATAGTTTAGTAGATGGTAGTGTTATGACAATTTCTGGAACTACTTATAGTGGTAGTAATGGTATTGGTTTTTACTTCTATTCAGCACAGGTTACTGGTTATGACGTATCGATTGGAGATAATAGTACTATCTCTGAGGCATCTATTGACTTTACTATATTAGACCCATATAACGCAGTCTATACTAGAACTAGTGGATGGCTGGTGTGTTAAGGAGGATGAATCATGGCATATGGTGATAATTTAAAGACCTATACTGGTGGAGACGCATTCATCTACTTTAAGGGACAAACCGCAGCTCCAAGTGCTGCTACACATGGTGTACTTGGGATAGGAGATTTCTCTTTGACTTTAGATAGAGGAACTGTTGAACAGGAACTCATCGGTCAAAAAGGTAATTACTTTACCCAAGGATCATTGTCAATTGAAGGATCTTTGACATCAGTTAAATTAGGTAGTGGTGCCGCTGGAATATTAATGGATTCACTCATTAATAATACTAAGATTTTAATTTCTGGTGGAACTGCAGGTTATAGTGGGCTTAAATGGAAATTCGCATCTGGTGCTATCACTGGATTTGATCTATCAGTTGGTGATGCATCTACATTTAGCGAGGCATCAATCGATTTTACTGTCTTGAATCCATACGATCTTACAGTAACTGACGATGCAACTGGATGTAAGCTCTTATCATGTTAATTAATGTATTTTTTTATTTTTTATGAAAAACCGATTAGGAGAATCTGCAAATGACTGAAAAAACACACGAAGAAAAGAAGAAAGAACTCTTAGATAAAGTCAAGAACGATAAAGGTAAAAAACAGAAACTCGTAGAAGAAGCGACAACTCTTATTGCTACTCGTAGCAAATTGGAGAGAGATTATGATGAAGACAAAATTGAAGTTGTCTTCTCTACTTCTCCAGAAACAAAGAGGAAAGTCCTAGCAAAGCGGCCAACAAACAAAGAAATGATTGCGATCATGATGTTGTCTGCGTCTGCATCTAAATATGAAGGTTCAGCAGAACCAGATAGTTTAGTAAAAATGGTGGAGATCTATGAAAAGTTAGCCTCCATGGCTGCTGATCTATCAGTTGATCCTGAATTAGATGCTGAATTCTGGGACTGTCATGTGTCGTTTTCTACCCTACAAAATTTCATCACTGAGTTGATTGATGCGTCCCAAAGAGGACATTCAGTCTCTCAAGATGAGATGAAGAAATTTCGTTGAGTCAGGATACGGCTATCTAGAGTTTAAACTGTGTGAATTCCTTGGTTGCTCTCCCTATGAATTAGGACAGAAACGTCATGAGAATCCTCAAGGCATACGTTTCTTGGAAGAATCTTTCGTATACCAATGGAATGAGCAAGAAAAAGCGAGAAAGGAAGCAGAGAGGAAATCAAAGCAAGCTCGTAGAAGAAGATAATGTATGTTATTAATGTTATTTAATATATGGTGAATATATGGCAGCAGATGTATATGTATGCGAAATGAATGGTGCCTCCTGGAATATAGCAAATGCAACATTCTTATCTGGACAAGGATATGGAGTCACTGCTAGATATTGTACTACAGATAGTGCAACACCAGGTCAAACTTACCCAATACCAATTCCAGAGGGTCCTGGTCATAATCCAAGTTATTGGAAATCACATTTCCTATTTATATCAGGACAACATGAAGGATCAATTGATTATACTTATGTATCGTCAATTAGATGGTATTGTGATGGAGATCTATTCAACTGGGGTTCAACCGCAGCATCTGGAGTAGTATTAGTATTAGATGCTTCTGGAGATGGATCTGAGTATGGGGTAGCATCATCAAATTATGATCAAGCAGATGGTACTCAAGGAACTTCAGGAAACAAATTGACTGCACATACTGCATGGAATTCAGCGAGTTCAAATGCTGAAGATGCGGCAGCTTTAGGTTCTGCATTTACAGTAGATGCAAGAAAGATAGAGCCTGATGATGATACTGGAATTAAATATTCTAAATTACTAGTTCATCAAGCATGGGTAGGTGCAAGTGCAGCATCTGGTGGACCAGATCCAGAAACGTTTACATGGGTATGGGACGAAGTTAGTTAAATGTATGTTTTAATGTATTAAATCTGATATAACAAAAATATATAAATGATAACATGGCATCCAAGTCTCTTATGAACTCACCAAAAGATGGTTCTTGGGTATATATGTGGATAGCACATTATAATGATGGAACATCACTTCCACAGTATGATCCTTATACTTTAGAAACTCATCTATTTAATGAAGTTCAACAAGATAAATTAATTAAATTTGGTTTGTATCCTTTCCCAGCTGATTTAGCAAAAAAGCTACGTGAAGAGAAGAAATTCAATGCAAGATCAAATATATTCTTGCCTAGATATGAAGTTGAAATAACTGGCAACCGAAGAGTAATAGGTGCTTTAACTACAAACTTCATAAAACAAACAACATATTACACTTGTCCTAAGTGTAAAAACAAATTTGAGAGTAAAGAAGTAGTCCGTTATAAAATCGGACCATTAAGAAGTACTCTGCAATGTCCAAGATGCGGAGATCGTGGATATTGGTATTGTACTAATTGTAATAAAAGATATAATCACTCAGATGAAACAGATGATTTCAAATGTGTTGATTGTGGACAAAGGGTAAAACCGAAAGATATTCCTAAGTTTATAACTAATACAGTAATAGAACGCTGGAGAATATATAAATTAGGATTTCAAGAAACGATAAATGGCGTTAATAAAAAAACCATTATGCATATCCAAGAAAATGGAGATGTAGAATTAAAAGATAAATAAGTGAATAGAACTTGATGCGTATAAACTTTTTGATTCAGCAACTTTCGCTCAAGTATTCATCCTTATCTATCTATGTTAGAAATGTTTTGATAAAATTAATTAGGTTTAATATATGATAGAAATATTATTACTAACAATTTTTATATTGTTAGGTTTAGGAGCGGTCTATTTCAGACATGATATATTCAGATGGGTTAAGGCTCACTGGAAGAAATTAGCAGTTATTGGCACAACTGGCTTAGTTTTAGGAGGTGGTGGTCTTTTATTTGACGACGACCCACCTGAGCCGCCAGAAATGGACGTTACAGATTGGCAATATGCGAGTACTATATTTACTGCTTTTGCTGGAAGTGGTTCAACTGATTGGTCAAATCCATCAAATGTTGCATCATCAAATAATGCAGATGCAACTTGGACAGGAACTATGTTTTCTTCATATAGTTATTATTTATGGGTGCAAAATTTTGGTTTTGATTCAGGAGATGTACCTGAAGGTGCAACAATTGAATCTATTGAGGTAGGTATAGAAAGAGCCAAAGGTGTTGGAGATAGTATAACTGATAAATATTTATATTTAATTAATGGAGATAATATGTCAGGATTTATAAGTAAAGCGTCTGCTAGTGCGTGGCCTACCTCGGATACTTGGACTTATTATAATTATACACCTGCATTTTGGGGATTTGGTGGTTTTGACCAAGAAGATGTTGTTGATACTCAATTTGGTTGTAAATTTTCTGTTCAAGGTGTCTCTTCAGATATTGCGTATGTAGATTGTATTCGAATTAGAGTTTGGTATTCAGAAAATGTTGCTCCTACTGTTACATTAATGGATATACCTGACTCAGCAACTAATAGTGATGTTTCAAATATTACGTGGGATTGTAATGATACTGACGGTACTATTGCTAGTGCTGCTATTGGTATAGCAAACAAGACAGGTGAGAAATGGTTCAGAAATTCTGATAATACATGGCAATCAGGTAAATTTGAATACCAATCAGCTAATCCAAGTGATGGTAGTTTTAATGAAGCTGATGAAGAGGCCTATTTTAATTTAAGTGCTGAAGGTGGCTCGTGGGAAGTTGGAAACAACTATGAAGTATTTGTCCAATGTAGAGATGATGATAGTGATGCTGCAAGAAGTGATAGGGACAGTTGGAGTCACATAGCAGACAATCCAGCTCCAACGTTTAGCGGACCTGGACCAGCTAATGAATCTACTGGAGTATCTTTGCAACCAACTTTAAATATTACTATTTCTGATTTAGGTGGAAATGATACGACTGTTGATTGGTATAATGCAACTTCTTCAAGTGGTCCTTGGACGCATGTTGCACATTTTACAAATCATCCTGCAAATACAAGTAATTCTACAACAGCTACTTTTGCAACTGAATTTTCTACAACTTATTATTGGAGAGTCTATGCAAATGATGGAAATTCAAACGTTTCATCTGATATTTATGAGTTTACTACAGGAGTAGGTCCAGAGATGCAAAATCCCTATCCTGAAGATGATGCCACTGATATTTTAACAGGATTACAATATGTAACTGTATATATAAATAATTCAGCGAATAATGTAACCTTTGAAGGATATACTAATCCTGGGGGAACTAAAGTATTAGATTCTTATAATACATCAGTAACTAATGAAACACTGTATGCTCCGTTAGATACTTATTTCTTATATAATAAATCAATTCATTGGTGGTGTAATGTTAGCGCTGATGGTTCGAATTGGACTTCATACGAGCACAATTATACAACTTTCAATGGTTCTGGATTTGTTATTATAGACTCTTTTACTGAAACTAATGACACTTGGGCTACAGTTGCTCATACTGATAATGATGGCTCTGTTTGGGCGACGCAGGAAGATTACTCTTGGTCTAATACAACACATACATTTCCTCATTGTCATCGTTTAAATCTTCTTAATATATCTCGTTTTTATGACATGGAATTTTTAGATGCGGATTATAGTTATTATCTATATTATGCTTCACCTACTACTGATAGATGGAAAAATGTAATTTCTAATGATGATTTTTCATCATATATACTCCATTCGATAAGTGGTGGCATTCAATGGTTAATGACTGCTAATAATACTGACGGTCTAATTGAAGTACAATTTTATACTGGAATGCCAGATGCAATACATGATATTTATGGAAATGAAACTTTACATGTATCTGGATGGAATGGTGTAAATGATATTACTACTTATGAATGGGAGTCTGATGGAGATTTAGCTCAACTAGATAGTGATTGGCATGAAGCTTTTACATCAGTTTGTTTTGATGATGAATGGAATATTTTTGGAGCGTATGATGACGGGTTAGCAGTGTATGAGATGGATAACTATGATATCAACAGTTCACCTGATGCTACTAACACAACATATGACGATATTGAACAAATGTATTTCGATACGGATAATGGGTATTTATATCTTGCTAGAGGAAGTAATGGGTTGACAATTGTTACATATGATAGAGGCACAAGAAACTTCACAGAACATTATTCAAATGATGGAGTAATTGACGGTGAATCTTATACTTTCAATGATGTGATTGTAAATGATGACCTTATTTATCTAGCATGTGGAACAGATGGTTTATTTTCGTATATATTTGAAGGTGGTTCGTTAATTCCTCAAGCAGTATTAAGTTTAAATGGAGATGATTGTTTAAATCTAGCATTAAATGAATCTGAAAACTTAATATTTGTAGCCGCTGATGATTATTTATATATGGTAGGTTATGAATTAATTCGTGTTGCTCCACCTGTTATTACTCCTGTTATTGCGGGTGACCCAACAGGAGATTCAACTCATCGTGGTGGCTATATTAGATATGTCAATCAATCTTTTAACAATCAATCGTTTTGTAATGTAACTGCAAATATTACTGTTCCAGATTATCGTACAATGGGGCGTTATTTCCAGACAACAGATGATGATATTCTTATACCGTCTGGTAATCTTACAGATGGTGATGGAGATTTTAACGAGAAGAACCATAGTCTTATTGCTAGTAAATGGGAATGTACATATACAGGAGAATACAGTCAGATAAGTGGTTATCTCATTGGTTCTGGTATGAGTCCACCTTGGGTATCATATGCGATTTATACTGATAATATCGGGGAACCAGGAACATTACTTGGTTTTACTGAGAGAGATTGGCCTGGAAGTGATACTTTTACTGACGTTGAACGTGATGCAGGAACGTTATACTATCCACCCTGTACTCGTATATGGTTTACAGGAGATATAGCATACAATGAAACAGGAGCTTCTATTAATTCAGTATCTTTGACAGAAGGAACAAGTTATTGGATTGTGATGGCAACGAATGATAGTTATGGGTATTCTGTTTATCCAGAAGTTTACGACCCGTATGATTTGGGATGGCAACCTTATAATTACTCAGAGGATATTTATTGGTTATTAGGTAATAATCTTGGAGATACCTGTTATGTTAAATCTGCGCCATACAACATACAATCTGATATGAATTTCAGTAATGTATCGAGTCCAGTTTGGTCAGATGGAATTGGCGCTAACGGAGAAAGTCCACATTTTGCATGTATTTATGCTTTAGCAAATTCAACATATAATGAAGTACCAACTATTGAATTAGCATCATGCACATTAAAATGGTATAATGATTCTGTTAATACTTGGAATTTAACAATGTCAGAAATAGGGGCTACAAACAATTGGACTTATAATGTTACTGGATTAGATGATGATGTTAGTTATACATTTGATATATTAGCTGAAGATGAATTTGGTAATACTATAACATATGAACATTATCGTCAAATTGTAGAAGGAAATACAGAAAGAATTGAATTTGAATGTAATGTACCTGCTACTGAAGAGGCAGACCACAAAGGATATTCAAATTCAAATGTTTCAACTCATCTATATAATAGTACATATTGTTTTTATTTAGAGAATAGAACTTATGGTACTGATACATGGTATGGTGATGATGAACATATGGAAGATGCTCTTCCTCACGAACAAGGAGTTGATGGTACTGCAGATGATACTGGAGGTTGGGTGAATACAATTCCTGGTGATACTTTTAATGCTAGACATTGTTTAAAATTTGCTGGTGGTTGGTGGGATGAAAATATCTCAATTGAAAGTGAAGTAACAATTAATAATATATACATTCATTGGTGGACAGGTGGTGGAAATGATTATGATACTATGCGTGTCCATTACGGACATTTAGATACTTTATATGATTTTGGATGGTTAGAGCTTACTGAAGAGATAGGTGAATCTTGGAACGCTCAAGAGATGCCTACAAATTCTACAACTAGATATCTTAAAGTTGAGGACGATATCCCAGCAGACGTTACAGACCCATCTGGTACAGATAATACTTTGAGATTGGTTTGTGACCATATCAATATATCGGCTAATATTGATGATTCTACATTCGATGGAAACTCAATTTATAATTTCTTTTGTGGATGGGATAATAATGGAAGTTTATCATTCTCTAAAGAATCTGCTGGTATTTATTCTAATAGAAGTTATACATCTTTTGTATTATTTAATATACCAGAAGGTATTTATAATGGAACAAATAATGTAACTGATTCTGATGGAGATACTTTATCCGATTATTGGGAATTGAATTATACATTCACAAATCCATTTATGATGGATACTGATGGAGATGGAACAAACGATAACGTAGATGGTGCTCCAAATGATTTCGAAGCAACTACAAATCCAGAACCTACAATAACTAATGAAAATCCTACAAACGAATCGAGTGGTAATTCTCCAACTCCGCCAAGAACATTTAGTGTAGTTGTAGGAGATGATAACTGGGTTGATATATATTTCAGAACTAATGTAACTGGTGATTGGGATAATATGGGTACTAATCTTTCAGTGCTGCCTGGAGTTGGTGGAACTACTTATTCACAAGAGAACTCATCATTTACCGATGAGGATACATGGTATTGGTGGAGTGTTTGTGTTAATGACGGAACTCAATGGTATAATGAAACTTATAAATTTGAAACTTTAACTGCTCCAGACCAATCAAATGAGAATCCAACTGATGGCTCTTGGGATTGGCCAACTGTCTTAAATGTGACAGTTGAAGATGATTATGGTGCAATATCTTGGAATATCTCATGTCCTGCACTAAATAGTTATAATGAGAGTACTGGTCCTGAAAATGAAGCTGAGAATGAATCTATTGAATGCGATGTTATAGACTTTCTAGTTTCTAATACTACATATACTTGGTATGTAAATATTTCAAATACATATGATATATGGACTAATGAAACGTATACCTTTACTGCTGGACGTGCTCCATCTATAAGTAGTTTTGAAGTTGTACCAGAAGGAAATAATAATTGGGATAGAGACAATAATAATTTTACATGCAACTTTACGATTACAGATGAAGATTCATCTAATGTATGGCTATTGTTTACGTTTTCAAAAGGTGGAACTCCTGATACCCCCACAAATAGTTCTAAACAAGCTACGTATTGGGTAACTGCTGCAAATTATTCCCAAGATAATGTCGATATCGATTGGGATTCTGGTGATTGGAGCGATACAACTGAAGATATTAATGTGACATTAAGAGTTTATGATACTCATATTTATAATGATACTAATTCTACAGATAATACGTTAGTCGGTATTGATGGAACAGCGCCTACGTTTAGTGCATGGGCACAAGATGCAGATGCTGATAGTGGTGGAGATGGTTATGCTCCGAATACTAATTATGAAGATGATACTACTACTCAAGGAGATTTTTCAGGATGTACAGACGCTCATTCAGGAATTGCATCAGATGGATATAAAATTAAATCTAATGAGCAGGGTGGCTATGGCGCAAATGGTGCCGCGACAAACAGACAATGTACATTAGTTGCGGGAACAAACAATATCTATTATAGTATTACTGATGATGCAGGAAATGAAGCAACTGGTGATACTGGAGATAATATCTTTTACGGAACAACTGACCCGTCAAACTTTGATATGGATTTAACTGGAAATGTTTCTGGTTATGATTTAGATGCTGGTTGGGCAGAAGATGAGACTGATATAACTAGTGGCTCGTATGTGTATTTCAATACATCATTTGACCATACTTCTGGAACTTGGGGAATTACAGTTGATGCCGATGGTTCAGCAGATTGGGGTTCTGGTGGAGCTTGGAAAATTGTATTCGAAGCAGGATTTAATGTAGCTCAAAAATCTGATGATTCAACTCCTTATACTTCAAATAATTATGAAACTGATACAGGTCAAGAAGATTCTATTACCGTCGAAATTATCAATAATTGTGGTGAAGTTTATGAGATGACTTTAAATACTCCTGTTGAAGATGATTTACCAACTTCTGACCCAGCCGATACACCAAATGATTTGACAGATGTTGATTCTATTATTGGAAACTCTGTTGATGCAACAACATTGATTGCTGATGTTCAATGTCAAATTTATCATAATGATACAGGTAAATATTGGGATTGGGTAGCTACTGAGTGGGTGCCATCGCCATCAGATAATACTTGGAAACAGGCAAATTGTACTGATGATACGTATGATGAAGCGAATGAAAATTGGACATTAGTTTGTAGTAATGTTGATTGGAATCTTGGTGGAGTATTAGCTCAACAAACATTTTCAATTATTGCGAAAACTTTTGATGAATGCTCTAATTGGAAAATTGGAATTGATTCGTGGACAATGCCTGCTCTTTATACATTAACTGTTGATAATGATACACTTGATTATATCACTTATACTGGAGTTAATACTTCAGCATATACCGTCAATTACAATTATATTGGTGCTGATACTGGAATTGAGTATTTAGCTATTTGGAAACCTGATGGAAGTTATGTGAAATCATATCATGATTCTTTTGAAGAAGCTAGTGTATGGACAATATGGGATATTACCCATCCTCATATGTCTGTTCCTCAAGAAGCATGGCAATCCCCATTAAACGAAAACTGGACTTCAACATATTGGATGAAATATGGTAATGGAACAGTTTGGGATTGTGACCATACTG
>Ga0272443_10002233_pt1 | contig 25310 bp, 24 predicted proteins | sample SSMAcet12_FD_193581 | JGI IMG/M metagenome (GOLD analysis project Ga0272443, IMG submission 193581) | Marine sediment archaeal communities from Little Sippewissett salt marsh, Falmouth, MA, United States - SSM-Acet-12 | ecosystem: Environmental > Aquatic > Marine > Wetlands > Sediment ...
GAGGAGCCCTCGGGGACAGCTGCCGGAATAGGGGTTCCCGGGGAACCTGAGGAGCCCGAAGAAGCCACCGGTGAAAAGAGGGGGCCCGGGGTCTTCCGGAGGGTGAGATCGTTCTTCTCCGGGAGGAAGGGTCAGCCCGAGGGGGACTCCCCGGAAAAGGGCGAGGGCCAAAAAGGGGAGACCCCGACGTTAGGGGAGAAGGAGGGAGAGGGTGAGCGTCAGGCTCCGGAGGAAAAAGTTGAGGAGGAGCCAGGAGGGCCAGTCACCAAAAAGGAGGAGCTCGAGAGGATGGCTGAGGAGCTGGAGAGGGAGGGTGATGAAGCCGGAGGGATCAGGGATTTCGAGGACATACCTGGGGTATCGGAGGGTACGATCAAACTGCTCAGGGAAGCCGGCTATCTCGACATCGGGGAGCTGAGGGAGGCCGTGTGGGAGGACCTCACGATGATAGAGGGAGTTGATGAGAAAACGGCGAGGCATATCTGTCAGGCCCTCGAAGAGGATTGATCGAAGGGAGTGAAGGGGGTCTTTGTCCACGACAGGGAATATCGTCCTTCTTGCCGCCTCCACCCCGCGAGGTGTGAACCGGGATAAGATATCGATGATCATATCAACAGCAGGGTGCCGGAGCGGTATCTCACTGATGGACGCCGGGTCCGTCTTCGATGTCAACCACCTGTGTGTTTCCTACATGCATGCGGCAAGGGCTCTTCTTGACGGCAGTTCCAGATTGAGGGACCCCAACATGGAGGTGCTAATATGGATATCGGGAAAAAGGCAGATCGGGGAGGCGCTGGCAGTATCGGGAGCGGGAAGGAAGACCAGGCAGCTCATCTGCTGCGTGAACCCTCCCGATTGGCCAAAGCAGGAACACATCGAGGTACCTCCGGTGATAAGGAGAGGGAACTGGTCCGAGCTCGGTGTGGATGACGACGACATTATCCCCGTAGACCCCCCTTGTGACGTCCCTTGGGGGGGCCCTAACGCACTCGAAAGATTGGGGATCTCGACCGATGATAAGGAGAAGGATCGGCAGCTTATGGCTCTGCTCGAATTCATCTCGAATACGTACCTGAGATGAATTCAACCCACATCTTCCGCATACCGTCCCTTGGGGATCCAACTGATCCGCGGGGTCCCGATGCCTGTCGATACCCTTCCCAACCAATTTATCTACCATACTGTCATAGTGGGGTTCTGATGAAGGGGGTCAGGCTTTCCATAGGTACAGCGATCGCCGCCGGTCTCAGGGAGGGCATCCTGCCCGACCCGCCCACTACGGCTTACGTCATGGTCGGGAATGAATGTATCAACAACTGCGCTTTCTGCAGTCAAGCAAGGGGGTCCGAGGGCGAAAAGGACAGGCTCAGCAGGGTAATCTGGCCCCATTTCGAGCTTCAAGAGGTTCTGGCCGCCCCCCTCTCCGAACGGTTCCAAAGGATCTGCCTTCAATGTCTGATGGATCCGGCTTACATCTCCCTGGTACTTCCCGACCTGATAGAGGAGCTGAGCTCTGCTTCCGGCCTGCCCATCTCGGTATCCATCTCGCCGGTCAGTTCCGATAATCTCAGCGAGCTGAAGGGAAGGGGTGCTGAGAGGGTAGGTATCGCACTGGACTGTGCCTCAAGGGAGCTTTTTCCCGGGATCAAGGGAAGGGGGGTCGGGAACCCCTACACCTTCGACGGATGCTGGGAGGCACTCGATAGAGCGGTGCGTGTGTTCGGGAAGGGCAGGGTGTCCACCCACCTGATAGCAGGGCTGGGGGAGACGGACAGGGAGTTGATAGAGGCGCTTGCGAAGTGCGTTGAAATGGGCGTGCTCCCCTCACTCTTCTCCTACACACCGCTCAAAGGGACAGCCCTCGGGGGTTCCTCCCCGCCCCTCCCAAGATACAGGGCAATGCAGGTTTCTAGACACCTGATCGTGGAGGGAGGATGGGGGAGTGGGGATTTTCAGTTCGATGGAAGCGGTCGGCTTATCGGTATGGACGAGGGTGGCATCCCCTCCGGGATCCCCGGCAAGGTCTTCATGACAATAGGTTGCCCCGACTGCAACAGGCCATATTACAACGAGAGGCCGGGGGGGCCCATTTTTAATTATCCCCGACCCCTTACGGAAGATGAAAGGTCACAGGCCGTAGAGGAGGCGAAAAGATATGTCCGGACCCGGTGAACCCTGGAGGGTGTTAAGGCATGAAGGCTGTCCGCGAGGGGCCTATCTAAACATGGGGATAGATGAGGCCCTCCTCGATTCCGTAGCGGAGGGCAGATCACCTCCCGTTATGAGGTTCTACATGTGGGATCCATCGGCGATCTCGATAGGGTACTTCCAGAGCATGGACCTCGAGGTAGACGTCAGCAAGTGTAAGGAGATGGGTGTGGATGTGGTTAGGAGGATAACGGGAGGCGGTGCGGTCTATCACGACAGGGTGGGAGAGCTGACATATTCCGTCGTGGTCCCGGAGAGGTATCCGGGCATCCCGAGGGATATACTGGAAAGCTACAGACACATATGCGCGGGTATTATCCGGGGTATGGAGGAGATGGGTGTGGCCGCCAGTTTCAGGCCGATCAACGATATCGTCGTGGGCGACAGGAAGATATCGGGTAACGCCCAGACCAGGAGGAGGGGCTGCATACTCCAGCACGGCACCTTACTTCTCGATGTGGATGTTGAGACCATGTTCTCGATCCTCAGGGTGCCCGACGAGAAGCTGAAAGACAAGATTATAAGGAACGTGAAGGGCATCCTCACCTCTCTCAAAGGGGAGCTCGGGGAGATGCCCGATGCGACCCGTGTGGCGGACCTGGTCGAGGGAGGCATGACCTCCTCGATGGGTATAGAGACCTCCCCATCGGAGCTGACGCCGGAGGAGATGTCCAACGCCGAGAGGATATCGAAAGAGAGGTATTCAGCCACCGATTGGATATTCAGGAGGTGAAGGTGATGTCGACGGAAGACCTGATGGAAGGTGTGGTGGACCACAAGGTCCCGGGCGGAAAGATGTTGAGGGTCCGGGTCATTGTCAGGGAGGAAGGGGGGAAAAGGATAATCAAAGAGCTCAGGATCACGGGCGATTTCTTCCTGCACCCGGAGAGCACCATAGAGGAGATCGAGGGTGCCCTTACCGGAGAGAGCAGGACCGAAGAGGAGATGTTATCGGTCATAACCGAATTCCTCAAAGGGGACGTTATACTGTTCGGGGCGTCCGCTTTTGACATCGCCCGTGTGGTATTCGAGGCGGTCTCAAGGGCCAAATGAGGGTTTTGGACCCCTTGCCTTGGGGGGCCGTCGGTGAATTACCTATATCCCTTCCACGGGGGTATCACCGACAGAAAGAGGGGCGAACCCAGTTGGAAAACCGTTAATAGAGCAGTTCGTGTTCATCAATCGGCACTTGGATAACCGGGCGGGTTAGGATGAGGTACAAGGTGGTAGCAGCAGGTATCGGTCTCGTTATGCTGATAATACCTCTGGGTCTGACACTGCCTATCCTGACCGGATTACTCTACGGGGAACCACTCCCAAAGCTCTTTTTATCTTTCGCTTTACCCGGTATCGCGGTTGCGGTCCTCGGCATGATCTCCTTTTCCAGGGGCAGGGAACTGGTCAAGAACTTAAGACCCCTGGAGGCGCTCGTTATCGTCTCCGCTGGATGGGTGCTGATAGCTGCGGTGGGAGCACTCCCTTTCATCATATGGGGTACGATCCCCAACTACGTGGATGCTTTCTTCGAGTCCATGTCCGGCTTCACCACGACAGGTGCTTCCGTGATCACGGAGATAGACGGTCTTCCAAGGTCCATACTTCTCTGGAGAGCCTTGACACAATGGTTGGGGGGGCTGGGTGTTATCGTCCTGATGGTCGCCCTTTTCTCCGCCTTCATGGGAGGGCCGAAGGCGGGCATGCTGCTGATGAAGGGGGAGGTCCCCGGGCACAAGAGCGACAAGGTCGTGAGCAGGATCAAGGACACTGCAAAGTTGCTCTGGGTGATATATGTCGTTCTCACAATATCGGAGGTCATCCTACTGACCATTCTGGGACTTTCACTCTATGATGCCGTATGCCACACCTTCACCACACTCTCCACCGGAGGATACGGGACCCACACCACCTCAATAGCACATTACAGGGATCTGTCAACCGCACCGCTGATAGAGATGGTGTTCACCTTCTTCATGTTCGTCGGGGGTGTGAACTTCGTTCTCCATTACAATTTCATCGCGAAGGGAGTGAGAAGCTATCTGAGGGACCGCGAGTTCAAGGTCTACGCGGGGATAATGGCGGGTCTGTGGTTGCTCGTGGCAGCCGACCTTGCGCTCAACAGGTCCTACTCTCCCGGGGAATCCATGAGGATGTCAGTGTTCACGATCACATCCATGCAGACCACCACCGGGTACGTCGTCTCCGATTACCAGACATGGCCGGCCTTCTCGCAGTTCATCATCATAGTGGCCATGTTCCTTGGTGGGATGACCGGATCGACGGGCGGAGGTATGAAGATCGCCAGACTTATCATCGCAAACAACGCATTGAGAAGGAGCATCAGGGCCATAGGACACCCCAGTTCACACCTGCCCCTCAGGGTATCCAGTCTGATCATACCCGAGGGCATTGTGAGGTCGGTGGGCCTCTTCATATTCGGTTATCTGATGCTTTTTTTAACCGGAACCTTCCTTGTGTCACTCACCGGCCCGGATATCGTCACCAGCCTTTCGGCCGTGGCAGCCACGCTCGGCAACGTCGGTCCCGGCCTCGGCCTGGTGGGCCCTACGGCCAACTATGCATCGCTCACTTACTCCGCCAAGGTGATGCTTACGGCCCTAATGTGGCTAGGCCGGTTGGAGCTTTTGACCTGCCTTGTACTGTTACTCCCCTCCACGTACAGGAGCTGAACGTTTCGGCGTCCGGTCCATCCTTTCTCATCCTATGGGAATGACACGTACACCAGTTCAGGCAGGTGTTGGAAACCGTTAAAACATGTAAGGATGATAATTGAACGTCCCGTGTGAGCTGTCAGGGGATAGAAATGAGGTTCAAGGGAATAGCCGCAGGTGTGGGTCTGATAATGCTCATCACACCTTTGGGGCTGTTACTACCGACCGTCACGGGCCTACTCTACAAGGAACCCCTGTCCGACCTCTTCTTCTCCTATCTGGTCCCCGGAGCGGTCACGGCGGCGGTCGCAGCCACTTTCTACATATGGGGCCGTAAGAAGGCGAGCGAGATGAGACCTGTCGAGGCCCTGGTGGTCGTTGCGATCTCCTGGATACTGACGGCGGTCGTGGGGGCCCTGCCTTTCATCATCATAGGAGCAATACCGGGTTTCGTGGACGCACTCTTCGAATCCATGTCCGGTTTCACCACCACGGGTGCTTCCGTTCTCACGGAGATAGACGGCCTTCCAAGGTCCATTCTGCTCTGGAGGGGTCTGACCCAGTGGCTGGGTGGATTGGGGGTCGTGGTCCTGACGGTGGCTCTGCTCTCCACTCTCCTTGGGGGGCCAAAGGCAGGGTTGTGGTTGATGAAAGGGGAGCTCCCGGGCCACAGGAATGAGAGGGTCTTTCCCAGGATCAAGGACACGGCCGTGATACTATGGGGACTCTATCTCGGGATCACCCTCCTCGAGATAACCATATTGGTGATCCTTGGCCTGTCCCTGTATGACGCCGTGTGCCACACGTTCACGACCCTCTCCACGGGCGGCTTCACCCCCCACACCGAGAGCATAGGCTACTTCTCGTTGCGCCCCACCAGCCTGCTGATCGAGATCGCCTTTATCTTCTTCATGCTGGTGGGCTCCATCAACTTCATGCTCCATTACGGGCTCATGAAAGGGGAGTGGCGCAGATACCTCAGGGATCCCGAACTAAAACTGTACCTTTTTATGGTACTTGCGTTTGTGATGATAATTGCCGCGGACCTGGCTTTCAACGGCCTTTACTCCCCGATGAACGCCCTGAGGGCATCCGCCTTCCAGGTGACATCCATAATCTCAACGACAGGGTACGCAACCGAGGATTTCGGGGTATGGCCCTCCCTATCCCGCTTCCTGCTCTTTGCGATGATGCTCGTGGGGGGCATGACCGGCTCGACGGCCGGTGCGATCAAGGTCGCAAGGATCCTGATCGCCACCAAATCATTGTCCAGGTCCATAAGGTACTTCGCGAGGCCGAGGGCACACATCCCGATCAGGGTGGGGGAGGTCGTCATACCGGAGAGGATCGTACACGGGGTGGGATTGTTCATATTCGGATACATGGGGATGTTCCTGGCGGGGACCCTGGTGATGACCCTGACAGGTCTGGATACCGTCACTTCGCTTTCTGCAGTGGCCACGACCATGGGAGGGGTTGGCCCCGGTCTGAACGTGGTGGGCCCCGCGGCCAATTTCGCCTCCATCTCCGGGTTGGGAAAACTCGTGCTTTCCGCCCTTATGTGGTTCGGAAGGCTGGAGATACTCACCTGCCTGATCCTGTTCTTCCCCTCCACTTACAGGTCGTGAGGGCCACTTTTATGACATATGCGGAAGATAATGATGACGATGAGAAATGTACGGATCGGCGATCATCGGAAGAACGACCTTCCCTTCAGGGGATACCCGCGTAAGGACCGCCTTGTATCGGTGGTAATGGGTTCCCCCTTTTCGGAAGGTCTCCCCGATGCGGTCCTCATCGAGTCGCTTTACATGGTAGCCTCGGGGTTGAGGTGCGCCTCCTTCCTGCACCCGCGGGATATACAGGAGGTTCTGCAGTTGAGGGAGGCCTGTCACGCTCTTGGTATGGGTTTTGCAGTGAGGAAGGTGGGGGACAGGGTCCTCAAGGTATACATGTACGGGGAGGAAAAGGGAGATTTCATTGATGGGATACCCGATATCGAAGGCGACCTTGGTGATAAGGAGTTCATCATGGGCCAGATAGCGGTAGCAAACATGACCGGTTTAGTTCTCGACTATCCCGAGTGCTGCAGGATGCGCTTCGTTAGACATCTGATGGAGGCCACGGACCAGGACAGGGAGGCCACGCTTGCCCTTAGAAGGGCAGAGGAACCCGACCCTGATGCCTACTATGTGGAGAGGTTCGTACCATGCCGTCCGGACTGTCCGGGGGCCATCGGGAGGGGGAGGTCATTGGAGATCGGTCTGAGGGCCCTTGATGAAGAACTGGCGAGGAGGTACAGGGGTTTGAAGGCCTCCCACATGACGGATGTGCGGGAAGGAACGATCTCGAAGGAGAAGGAGATCAGGGACCGTCAGCTGTGAACCGGATCACTCCTGTTCCCTCTCGAAGAACTCGCCTATAACGGAAAGGAGGTCCGGCTCGCCTATCACCTGAAGGTCGTATCTCACCCTCACGAGCGGTTTGGTCACGTTCAGTATCCTCGATATGTCGATCGGAGTCCCCGTGACCACAATGTCGCAGTCCGCGGAGTTTATGGTGCCCTCCAGCTCCTTCACCTGCTCTTCGCTGTAACCCATCGCCGGAAGGACGTTCTCCAGATGCGGGAATTTCTCGAAGGTATCCACTATGGAGCCCACCGCGGAGGGTCTCGGGTCCACGATCTCACCGGCCCCGAACTTGGTGGCGGCGACCAGGCCCGCACCGTAACCCATTCCTCCGTGGGTTACCGTCGGCCCGTCCTCCACGACAAGGACCCTCTTGCCCCTGATCAGGTCCGGGTCTGATACGGATATGGGAGATGCGGCATCGATTATGACCGCCTCGGGGTTTATCGATCTGATGTTCTGACGAACCTGCTCCACATCCTCGGGGTAGGCGGTGTCCACCTTGTTTATGATGACCACATCAGACATCCTGACATTGGTCTCCCCCGGGTAGTAGGATAGCTCGTCGCCCGGTCTGTGCGGGTCCACCACCGTTATCATCAGGTCGGGCCAGTAGAAGGGCATGTCGTTGTTCCCCCCGTCCCAGATAATAACGTCCGCCTCCTTCTGAGCGCTCAGGATGATCTCCTGGTAGTCCACCCCCGCATAGACTACGGACCCCCGGTCTATGTGCGGCTCGTACTCCTCCCTCTCCTCTATGGTGCAGTTGTGCCTGTCGAGGTCCTCGTAACCGGCGAACCTCTGCACCGCCTGCGCCGCGAGATCCCCGTAGGGCATCGGATGTCTTATGGATACCACCTTCATGTCCATACCACGAAGTATTTCCACGAGGTATCTTGTGGTCTGTGATTTTCCGCATCCCGTTCTGGAGGCGCACACCGCTATCAGGGGTTTCTCCGAAGGGAGCATCGTGCTGTTCGGGCCAAGCAGCATGAAATCGGCACCCGCGGCGTTCACTCTCGACGCCTTGTGCATCACATCCTCGTTGGAGAGGTCCGAATATGAGAGCACGCAGACCTCCACCTCGAGCTCAACTATTATCCCCTCCAGGTCATCCTCGGAAAGGATCTCTATTCCCTCTGGATAGAGCTCTCCGGAGAGTTCCGGAGGGTACAGCTTATCGTCTATGCCCGGTATCTGTGTTGCCGTGAACGCCACCACTTCGTAGTTCTCGTTCTCCCTGAAGAACACGTTGAAGTTGTGGAAATCCCTTCCTGCAGCTCCCATGATCAATATCTTGGTCCTGTCCATTATGATCACCTTTTATGTCCAGACGAGGTCACGCCACGTTACCGAACCCCTGTTTTCTAACTGTATGGGTTCGGTTTCGGATGCGGACCGCTCCAGGGCGGTCATGGACGACACCCTAACATTGCCCCCTATCATATATGTTGCGCATGAAGGGAGAGGGGAAATTACGGTCAGTCCCCTTTCAGCTCCCCGATAACCCTAAGGGCCTCTGCGACATGCTTGGAGGTGTTCAGCTGGGATGAGAATATATGCCTCACGGTCCCTTCCCTATCCAGTATGTAGGTCACCCTTCCGGGGAGAAGGCCCAGGGTGCTGGGCACCCCGAGCTTTTTTCTCAAGGCCCCTTTTTCGTCGGAGAGCAGAATGAACGGAAGGGAATATCTGCTCGAGAAATCCCTGTGGGACCCCGTACTGTCCGATGACACCCCGATCACCTCCGCACCCGCCTCAAGGAAATCCTCGTAACGGTCCCGGAATGTGCAGGCCTCCCTGGTGCATCCGGGTGTGTCGTCCCCCGGGTAGAAATAGAGGACCAGCGGCCCCCTTCCCAGGTGTTCGCTCAAACGGAAGGGCCTTTCTCTCTGGTCAGGCAGGGTGAAATCCGGTATTCTGTCGCCAACCCCCAATTTGTTTTCGTCTCCGGCCATGTGCCTTCCTATCGGGGGTCAGAATATATACTATACGGTTAAATAGTAAGGGCCCCAATTCTCATCAGGTGACTATAATGCGGCACGGAAGGTATATCGTATCCATTGCTGTCTGTCTCTCCATGGTCCTGACCTTGACGGTCATGGGGCAGGAGGGTCGGGAGGAAGCGGAACCGAACCTGATAGGGTCAGTAGACCTTGGCGATAATGAGGTCCACAGGGTTTTGATACTGATACATCCAGTGGGTGAGAGGGAGCCCATATATGAGATCACGATGGAAATTTCAGGCGAATTCTCCCTCCACCTGAGACCCGGAAATTACAGCTATCTGGCGGAAGCGGAGGGTTTCCATCCTGCAAGAGGGGAGTTCTGGATAGCGGCAAACGAGATCACAACCATCTCCATAGTCATGGAGAGGATAGAGGAGGAAACCGATCATAACCTGGTTGGAAAGGTTGTGGATATGGAAAGGAATCCGGTACCGCGCGCCGTTGTCATGGTCTACGGGCCCGAAGGTCCGCTTTCCAGGGCGCTGACGGGTGAGAGGGGCGCCTTTTCATTCCGGTTGAGGCCCGGTGCCTACACATTGACGGTGGAAGCGCCTGGTTTCCTGGGTCACAAGCAGCGGTTCAGGATAGGCAATGAGACCCTCGAACTGGTGGTCCCCCTGGAGAAGAAGGAGGTCGTTCGCGTGAAGGTCAAGGGTTGCGTTATGGCCCCCGAGGGGGAGCAGATAGGAGGAGCCCGTGTGACCTTCTTCGGTATGGGGCCGCTTGATGATGTGAGGCCGGAAGAGGCGGTTCGCGGTCCGGAGCCGATCACGGTTAGGACCGGTCCGGAGGGTTGGTTCGATCTGGTGCTTCAGGCAGGTGCCTACGAGGTACATGCGGAGGCCGAGGGTTTCCTCGAATACCACGACCTGATCAGGATAGGAAAGCAGGATGTATTTGAGATGAGGATCGTCCTGGAGCACTTCCATGAGGAGCCGATCAAGGAACTGAGGATGCGGTTCAACTACACCGACCGCAACAGCGACGGGACGCCGGAGAAGATCGAGGTATTCATCGATGCCGACATGGACCCTGATTGGGATGTTGTGGTAACATATATCGACAGGGACGGGGACGGCAATCCCGAGACGGTGGAGACGGAATGCAACCTGGATATGGAAGCCCTGCACAGGATAATGGAGCTTCTCTCCGAGTTGAGAATGTTGGGCCCTCAGGATAAATGGGACGGGGAGATTCACATTGATGATGATGGCATCCCGTATCCCCCGGAATGGGATAAGGAGAGGCCCCCGGATCCTTCGGAGGGATGGGATGGCACCAAGGACCGCCCCATCGAGGATGGTAAGCTCCCCGACCAGAACGCTGAGGGGAAAGAGAAAGATGTGATTATCGATGAGGATGGGTCGGAACTTCCAGACGAGGGACCTGATGAAGCGGGATCCGAGGCCGATGGGGCACCCCTCGAAGGCGGTGCGACCGGGGGAGATGGCTCTTCAAAGGACAAGTCGAGCGGATCCGGCCTGGAGATAGCCGCAGCGGTGTCCGTTGCCGCTGTTGTAGCCCTACTAGTGGCGGGCGTGGCCATGGCTGTCAGGCTCGGAAAGAGAAGGGCATAGGACGTACCTGCGCGGAGCATTGCATAGAAAGGAACGGCTCCAACAACCGGGCACATTGTCGTGGGGCTTGAAGAGCAGGCACCGGAGAGAGTCGATCTCAGACCCCTTCAGACCAGTACCATTTCCCTGCCGCAGCACTGGATCGAACATTCATCGTCGCAGGAACATGTATCATCCAAGCGGTCTTCGCACTCTTTTATCACCTTCAGTTCCATTCCGCAATCGGCGCATCGGTAGATCTGGCCCATTCTCATATCGTGACAGCCTGCCATTTGGTTCACCTGATTTGAGAGATGTACCGAGATATTTAGGTTTTACAGCTTGAATGTTAGAAACCGGACATATTTGGCCGGGATCCCACCTGTACCGCATCCGGGCCGATTGCGGTTTATTCCTTTTTCCCCGGCGAAAGATCGAAAAGCCGGGTAGCTGAAAGCCGTTTTTTCCAGCAGACGACAGCTAAATAATCAATATCGGTGCCACTGGCCCCCAGGTTTAAATACTCCAGCCCCATCGAATGAAGGGTGCCTAATTGGATGTCATGGCGTGGGTCCAGTTCATTACGGCCGTCGCGCTGCTGATGTTGGTTGCAAGGAAGAGCCTCTGGGCGGCCCTCTTCTTCTCCGCCCTGGTCCTCGGGGTACTGGCCGTCCCGTTCGTGGAACTGTCAGTCGTTGTCTTCGACACCCTGACGGACCCCTCCGTGCTGCTCCTCTCTTTGTCCGTGGGGATGATAGCGACCATAGGGGGTGCAATGCAGAGGTCGGGCCTGATCCGGGACCTGGTGGATAATTCGAGATTGAAAAAGAAGCTATCGCTGGTCGTCCTGCCCGCGGTCATCGGGTTTCTTGCCATACCCGGAGGAGCCCTTCTATCGGCACCTGTCGTGGAAAGGGCGGCTCCGGGGGCCTCCGGTGAGGACAAGGCGACGGTGAACATATGGTCCAGGCATATTGCAGTTCTCATCTACCCCATGGGGACCCTGCTCGCCACCACGAAGATGGCCGATGTGGGCCTCTACGAGGCCCTTTTATACCTTTTGCCGGGGACCGTTCTACTGATGTTCCTGATCTGGTTTATCCTGATGAGGAGGATGGGCGGGTGGTCCTCACCTGAAAAGGAACCGAGCTTGAAGCGGCTTCTGGTCCCCGTGCTCGTCATACTAGTGGCCCCCGCCGTCCATGCATCCCTCATGTACCTGTTCCCGGAGGTATTGGGGGAGTTATTCCTATTTCTGGGTGTTACGCTATCCCTGCTTCTGTCATTTGTCCTGGGGGGCCTCAGCTTTTCCAAGGTCCCGTCCACCATAAGGATGATGAGGTCCCAGAATTTCGCCCTGATAATACTGGGCATGTTCGTGTTCCTCAACGTCTTCAATTCGACCAGGGCCCCCTATTCGATCGCCTCGCTCCCCCTGTCCCTTCCGGTATTGATAGTCTTCGCAGGCGGCGTACTGGGTTTCGCCACGGGCAGGGTCAACGTTCCGATATCGATACTCGTCCCGATACTTCACACACGCTTCGGGGAGAATTCCGTGACGGTACTGGTCTTTTCCGTGATGTACTTCGCCATATTCATAGGATTTCTGATATCCCCCGTGCACCCCTGCGTCACCGTATCACTAGAGTTCTTCAGAACAACCTACACAGGTATGATCAAGAAGGCGATGGTTCCGGCCGCGGTTGCGTGGGCAACGACACTGCTGGTCGCTCTAATCCTCCTCTGACCCCATGATGGACCGGAAAGGGCTCTAGGTCGTTCTGCTGCATGGGATAGGTCATACCCGCTCTCGTCTTACGGGTTCAGGTCTGCATGGTTTCCCACCGGTCGGCATCGCAGTCCCTGCAGCACCAGTGGCGCTGCATTATGCAGAAACGATCGAAACACTCCAACTGGTCGGTACGGCAGGTCTCACATATCCTCATCCCGATCATCCGACCGACCGGGGAGAGGTTTCATTTGTGATTTATTGCTAATTGTCCGTATTAAGATCCCGCTTTCAGGCCCGAGTGGGTCCTCTTGTACATCGCTATCCACATTTCCTGTAATTAATCAACAATCTACACGTAATGTAACATAGGTTCGGACGGAGGTTACATATTAATATCCGTGGTGGCACTTTACCAACCGGTAGGGGGCACCTCATGGTAGACCGCAGGGAGCTAATGTATCCGTCCAATCTGCTCTCCATTTCCAGGATGGTACTTCTTCCCCTGCTCTATTTCATGGTGTTCTTCGATGCCACGGCCGCCTTCATAGTGACCTACGTGATAATCGGGTCCACCGATTACTTCGACGGCAAGATAGCAAGGAGGAGAAATGAGGTCACCGACATAGGAAAGACGCTGGATTCGATAGCGGACATAATGTTCTACCTCTCCTCCGCCTATTTCGCCTATCACTTCTTCCGCGCGGAGCTGATGTGGAACTTCGAGTTACTTATGCTTTTTTTTGCCATATTCTTCCTCTCCTTCATTGTGTCCGCCATAAGGTTCGGGAAACCGATGCTGATGCACACGAACCTCCTCAGGTTCAACGCCGTCCTGGTCTATCTGACGATCATATTCGGTTTCTTCCTGGGGGGCTTCACCAAATACCTGATATTTACGGTGCTTTTAATCTATCTGGTCGCGTTCACCGAGGAGATACTGATCTTCATGATCTACGGCGAGGTGGATCCTGATGTTCGTTTCATCTGGCACCTGATGAGAAAGGATGATTGATGCATCAATGCATCATCCCCCGATATCATTTTATAATCGGTATTCCAATTGATAATCATCGAAGTGATGAGCATGAGGAGTGATGAGAGGGGTGCCCCGGCTTGTATACACGGCAGTGCCGCCTTTGCGGCAGCTGTTACGATGTTATCGTTGTTGGCCGGCATGATCATATCAATCACTATGGCTTCTGGTGCCCCAATTGAAAAGGTTATGGAACCCCCCCGCACCGTTGAATATCACGATTCTCTTTCACCATCTATTAACGACCCGGATATTACCATCCATTTGGACCAAGAGAGTGTGGCCGTAGATGTTTACCCCTCAGGGGATGGGAAGGCTGTCTTCACAGGTACCGTTTACTGCGATTGGCCTCCCGGTTCTCCTCCGGGTCACGAGGCTCATGTGTTCCTGACGACCGATGCAGGAGGCTGGGCAGTGAGTTCCCCTCCCGAGATGGTTTTCGACAGGAACAAGGAGAGGGAGGATTTCAGGGTTCAGGTGCAGGTTCCACCGGAAATGTCCCATATGGTACAGGGCACGTTGAATGTGGGCGGACGCTACAGGATGCTACCCGGTGTAGGCGGAGGTACATTGGAGACGGTTAGCGGTATTATCTACATCAACGCATTTTCAAAAATGGAGGTGGGCTCCGAAAAAGGTCTCGTGAGTGCACCTGTGGGAGAATGGGCGGAATTTTGCATCTACCTCCTGAATGAAGGGAATTCCGGGGATGTAGTGGAAATAACCGTAGAATACCCTGATGAATTGGATGTGGATCAAAACGTACAGCAGGTTACCATCCCGGAGAAACAGAAAAGGGAGGTCACTCTAAAAGCCCGTCAACCATCGGGGATGGGTGCCAAACATCGAATTACCCTAGATTTTAAACCCTCCCATGAGAAGAGTTTCGGAAACAGGACCTTCACAATATATCTCAAGACCACCCTATCATTACAGGGCACCGTCCTCACTCCCCTTGGCATCACCATTTCAGCGGTGATAATGATCGCTGTTGCCCTGGCCGTCTTTTTGATCATCAGGATGAGGATGAAAAGAACAGGATCGGGGGTCCCCCGATCCCGGAATGAGGGACCCGCTGCGCAGGGACCCTGATGGTGATACCAACAAGACCCCGCCATTATTCTGACCTTGGTGCACCCTTCCCCGGGTGAATGTCGCGTTTCCCCTAAAGATTTATTGTAAGTATGCGTTAAGGAGGATATGGGTGGGTTGATCAAGGTCCTGCTGGGCACCCTAGGGGCCTTCTTCGTGCTCCTTGCCGCGGTGTTCCTGATCGCGGGGATAACATCCGTAGATGTCCCGGTGATCCTGACCGGGTTCATCCTGCTGGCCGTAGGGGCCGCCCCCTTTTTCGCCCTGTACAAGATGCATCGGAGCGAATCCTCCCGCCCCATACATTACGAGCAGAGGATAAACATAGAGGCAAAGGACCTCGTGGGGGGAGAAAAGGGAGTAAGGTCTCTTGAATGCAGGAACTGCTCGGGCCCCATCACCGCATCCAACGTCAGGTTCACCGATATGGGGATGATCATTGACTGCCCCTACTGCGGGTCGGTCTACTCCGTGGAGGAGGCCCCCAAATGGTGAGCAAGGCCTTCCCGGTCGCGCTGATGCTCGTCCTACTTCCTGCATCCATCATGGTCATTACCGGTGAAGCGGAGGGTGCCGAATACGATTTCACCCTAGAGAAGGAGGAGGCGTGGGTGAAGTTGAACATGGACGCCACCGCGGACATCTCCTACCACTTCAGGTTCCTAAACCACGGCACCGATCTCGAATGGGTGGACGTGGGGATGCCAAACGAGCACTGGATCGGTTCGACGATGGAGGGGGAGGTTGTGATAAGGGACTCGTCGGGAAACGAGATATCCCGCAGCACGAGCCTTGAGATGGGGACCTCCGATTACATAGACTGCGGCATACAGGTCAGGGTGAATGGCGGGTCATATCCCATAATAGAGCTCTTCTTCAGCGTCCGGGTGGACAGGATGATATGGGAGAGCCCCAACAACGAGGACATGGTCAGCGCCGAGTTCAGGCCCACCTGGTTCTCATCCCAGTACCAGAGGGGAAACACGCAGAGCCTGGTGGTTCACATGGTACTGCCCCCGTCGGTCCCGGACCTCAATTACACGGCCTGGGAGAACCGGGAGTGGGACAGCTGGGTGATGACCGACGAAGGCATAATGCTGACATGGAACTGGGGCTCAAGGTCCCCCGGAAGCGTCAGCAGGGGGGATTGCGATGTAGGTGCTGCTTTCTCGAAGGAGTACGTGGAAAAATATTACAAGGAGACCTGGTGGGACAGGCTGGGGGAGGCGGTCTCCTCATTTTTTGCCTCCCTCTGTACCCTGATCATTGTACTTTCCCCGATCATGTTCTCGGCTGTTCTGGTGGGGTTCGTGATCTTCATGCAGTTGAAGCAGAGGAAGGACTACTTCCGTCCGTCCATATCACTGCCCGGTGCCGGTCCGAGGACCGGGTTGACGGCTCCGGAAGCGGCGATGGTGCTCGAACTGCCCCTTGACAGGGTGGTGGCGATGATCCTTTACGGGATGGAGAGAAAAGGGGCCATAAGGATAGCTTCGATGAAGCCCCTCAGGATCTCACACGGGAACAAGGACCTCTGCACGAAATACTACGAGAGGGGCATCTACGACAGCGTTGACACGGATGGAAAACTGGACACTGAGAAGTTGAAGAGGGCCCTGGAAAGCATGGTACGGACAACGGAGAGGGACCTCAGGGGTTTCAGCCAGAGAAAGACCCAGGAATACTACAGGGGGATCACGGAAAGGGCCTGGGCAGAGGTCAGCCGCTCCTCGGACCTGGAAGAGCTGGAACTGCATCTTCAGGAGAAGGGTGAGTGGCTGCAGCTTTCCGAGGATTTCGACACCAGGTCCCGGACATATATCATACCGGTCTACATGCACTACACTGGCCCGTCATCGAGGGGATCGGGGGGGTGGGTTCCGGGCCAGTTCGCAAGGGGTTACGTCAACACCGTAACATCCCTTTCGACCGACGTTGTGGCATCGACCGAATCGCTCACGACCAGCATAGTCAGCACCCTGCATCCCCAGGCATCCGGGGGAAGAACGGGTGGATTCAGCGGCGGGGGTTGCGCGTGCGCCTGCGCGTGTGCCTGCGCCTGTGCGGGAGGTGGAAGATAATGGGATTTCTGGGAAAGAAGAAGGGTATCGAAAGGGGAGTGTACCACTTCAGGGGGACCGATGACCTTGAAGGGAAGCGCATACACCTAAGGGTGGATGGACCGGACAAGGGTGTCCTGATAATGGACGCGTCCAGGATATTGGTCCTGAACGAGACGGGGCTCAACATGGCCTACCATCTCCTCTCGGGCAGCCCGGATAGTGAGATAGTGAAAAAGCTCAGGTCCATGTACCGGGTGAAAAAGGGGAAGCTGGAGGAGGACCTGAAGGAGTTCAAGAGGGAGATGTTCAGCCTGCTCCGGACGGAGGATGTTGTCTCCGTCATGGAGGACGACCTGGAAGTGCTTTACAAGGGACAGATGGCCCCCTACAGGATGGACCTGGCACTTACCTACCGCTGCAACAACGCCTGTGTGCACTGCTACAACGAGGACAAGGAGATCAGGGAGATGGGGGCGGAGGACTGGAAGAAGGTGCTCGATATCCTCTGGAAGGTCGGGATACCCCATGTGGTGTTCACGGGCGGCGAACCCACCCTGAGGGATGACCTTCCCGAACTTATCGGATTTGCGGAGGGGATCGGGCAGATCACCGGTCTCAATACGAACGGTAGGAAGCTGTCGGACAACAAATACATGAGGTCCCTTACCGAGGCAGGCCTCGACCATGTGCAGATAACCCTGGAATCTCACAGGAAGAAGGTGCATGACAGCATAACGAAGGTTGATGGGTCCTACGATGAGACCCTGGAGGGTATCAGGAACGCGGTGGAGAGCGGTATCTATGTCGTGTCCAACACCACCATGATGCGTGAGAACAAGGACGACCTGCTCGATACGATCGAGTTTTTGAGGGACCACGAGGTGAGGCATATCGCCGTGAACTCCCTCATCAGGTCCGGCAAGGGAAAGAATGCCAACGCGCTCGGATACGAGGAGATCTCGGAGGTACTGGAACTGGCAAGGGAGCAGGCCGCCATGAGGGACTTCGAGCTGAGGTGGTACACCCCGACACCGTACTGCAAGTTAAACCCCATGGCTCTGGGATTGGGCATCAAGCACTGTACCGCCTGCAAGATGAACATGGCCGTCGAACCGGACGGCACGGTGATTCCCTGCCAGAGCTATTACGAGGGTCTTGGGAACATACTCGAGGACCCCTGGGATTCGATATGGGGGCATGAGCTCTGCGGACGGATCAGGGAGGGGAGGTTCGCACCCGATGAGTGCAAAGAGTGCGACCTTTTCGGGGTCTGCGGGGGCGGATGCCCATTGTCTTGGAAGGCGGGGGATTACATCTGCATGGGCATGATCAACTCGTAGAGGCTCCCGTGGCACCCTGGTTGGTGCACCCGGGATCCGAAGATCGCTCTCCGGTCGGATAATGCCACTTTAATAATACCCGGCACGTCAGCAATGTAGAGGCCAGAGGTTCCCGGATATCATCCCGTTTTCCCTCTCACCTCAGGTCGATGCATGCCCATACGAATGGTACCGAGAAGAGGGCGGTCCCTCCCTCCCCGTGTTCTCCCTTTTCTCCTGCCCAGCCCCTCTCGATGTCCACCCACTTCCTCATCTCAAAAAGCGATGTATCCAGGGGGACCGTACCGAAGCGGAAGTCATACGTCCCGCACGCGAGGTGGGAGAGGAGTTCGAGGCCCGAATCGGGCCTTCCCCCTTTCGAACGGATCAGCCCTATTCCACGCTCCATCATCTCCCTGCCCGCACCATCGATGTGGACCGCCTTCGACCAGATCGGTTCCGACAGGAACAATACGGACCTTCCTGCGGTCCTGACCATCTCCCGTAATGCCCTCCCGATGTCCGCCGCCCAGAGAATGTAGAAGGAGCAGTAGACCAGGTCGAACCGGCCGTCCCCGAACGGCAGTTTCTCCCCGTCGGCGATCAGAACGTCCAGACCCCTGTCCGTGGCGTCATTGAGGCTGCCCCGGTCAAGATCGACCCCCTTCACTATCATGAGGTCGCTTATGTTGGACATGACATCTCCCCGGCCGCAGCCCACCTCGAGGGCCGTTCTGCAGTCACCGCAGTATCTGCTTACGATATACCTGTGCCACTCGCGGAGGCCCGAGGCCTGGGCTGAAAGGAGGTCCCTATTTTGAACACCTGCCATTCCGAACACCGCCAACCATTAGCGTCTGGGATATATTTTTAATGAATTATCATTCTTACATCAAGGGAAGGGGACCTCATGAAGCTGCTATCCACGGGTATAAAGGGTTTCGATATGGAACTTGGAGGAGGGATACCCCCGGGCTCCATAATCCTTCTTTCCGGGACCCCGGGGACCTTCAAGTCCACCATGGCATTCCAGATAATATACAACGCCGCCAGGAAGGAAGGCCACAACAGCCTCTATCTGCTCCTCGAGCAGAGCCAGACAAGCCTCCTCAACCAGATGGAGAAGATGGGCTGGGGAATGGACGAGGAGGGCAAAAAGCACATAATCGTGGCCGACGTGGGCCGCATAAGGGCCGCCATGGAGAAGTTCTCCACGAAGGACGACTGGATGACTGCACTGAAGACGTACGTGGAGTACCTTGTCAAGGAGAGGAGGGCCAAGCACCTTGTCATCGATTCGCTACCGGTCCTGGAGATACTGTCGGGTGACCAGAACAAGCGCCAGTTCCTGTTCTCACTATTCGAGTGGTTGAGGAACCTCGGAACGACGACCTTCCTCATATCCGAGAAATCCTCCATGGACGAGGGGTACGAGGAGGAGGAGTTCCTCGCGGACGGCGTCTTCCAGCTCACCCTGACCCCAATAGGGGATGTGGACCTGCAGAGGAGGATCAGATGCATCAAGCTTAGAGGTATGCCTCACAACACCTCCATGTTCGCCCTAGAGCTCAAGGAGGGCCAGTTCAGGATACTCCCGGCCATTTGATATTTACAGTGACCCGGATCCGGGCGGACCGCTCCCGGCAGGGCCGCTCTTTGCTTAATACCGTTGTATGGATTCCCCCCCCCACCGGTATCCTGATCCCACCCGAAGCCTTTCTACAAGCTCTGAATCGATATTCGGTATGGAAAAGATTATTATTTCATCCGTACCCTATACTGGCGAGGGGCCTCCATGCACGAAGAGGAGATAGAGAAGGACCTGGGGATCAGGGGAGAAAGGGTATGTCCCCGTTGCAACAAGGGGCTCGTGATAGTGGAGGCAAAGGGGGAGCAGATAGATATTTGTGACGAATGCGGTGGGATATGGTTCGATCCCAGGGAACTGGACATCATGATGGGAGAGGAGAGCCCCGTTGAGCTGCTCATCAATATCAAGGACCCGATAAAGAGCGAGAAGCTCAAGTGCCCCGAATGCAGGGAGTACATGGGGACCAAGGAGATATACGGTGTGGTAGTGGACGAATGCGGGATCTGCAACGGGATATGGCTGGATGCGGGCGAACTTGAGAAGATATTGACAGAGGAGGGACGCGCGGAGGCCCCTTACAGGCACGAGGAGGACGAACTCAAACAGTACTACGATAAGTACTGGAACATGTTCAGAAAGAAATACAGGGACCTGATGGATTGATTCAGCGTTTCCTGACCTGATACGGTTTCTCGGGAAGGTCCCCCTTGTAGATGCATCTGGTGCATCTGTAGGATTTGTAGGATTTGGAGATGGTGGGTGCGCCGCACAACGGGCAGGGGTATTCCAGCAGTGCCCCGTCGTTCTCAAGGTAGGACCTGACCCTGTCCATGTTTATCTTCCAGAGGTTTGCTTCCTTCGGCGTCTCGTTGTCCCTGCGCGGCTCGAGTATGCCGATGTTGAAGAGGTACATCGTGATCTCCCGCCCCTTCACGAGCCTGGTGGCATACTTGTCGAAGATCCTCTGCACTGTGACGAACTTGTCATTCGAGAATTTCTCGTTCAGCATTTCCACGATGGCCCTGATCACCTCGTTGCTCTGCTCCTCTTTGGTACCTGACATATCCCTATCACCGCTCTTGCGGGTTGGTGGGGGTAATACAATCGTCCATTAAAAGGTTATTTCTTCGCATCCAACCAGTCAGCGATACCCCCTGTCAAGGCCTCGAGGTCGGGCTCCCTGACCACGAGATCCGCAGCCTCGGCAACCCTTTGGTCCATCGGTCTGAACGCTATCGAGAGGTCCGCCTCGCGGAACATGGATATGTCGACGGCCGAGTCCCCCACGACCGCCACCCGTTCGAAACCGTTCATCTCCCTGACCTTCCTGAGGACGGACCCCTTGTCCCTGAGCGGTACCCTCAATATGCCTTCCCCGGTGAGAATCCCGTTACTTGCCGCCACCAGTCCGTTGGCGTGATGCCATCGAAAACCCCCCTCCCTGGCAAGCCTTGCCGATAGGATGTCCAGCCCTCCGGAGATGATACCAAGGGTAACATCGGTCTTGGTTATCCTTCCCAATGCGGAGGGGAAGTTCTTCATCCTTCTGCAACCTCCCAGCATCCCCTCGATCCGTTCAATGGAGATGTCGGGTGCGGCCTCTTTCCACCTTATTATGTCCCTCCTCATGAACTCCATGTCGTCTATCCTGCCCTCCTCGTATAATCTGTAGGAATCCTCGTTCTGCGTACCAAGCCAGTCGTGGACGACCCTCCACGAGGACCTCTCCTCGACCAGTACACCGTCCATGTCGAAGACGATAAGGGACCCGTTCAAACGCTCACCCATAAAAAGGTACCAGGCCGACCGGGGTGGACACCCTGGTCCACCGCTGGAATATCCTCGCGGCTCCTCCGTCCCGGCTCCCAACGAGCGTTGGGAATCTACGGTTAGGCTGCTCCCTTCCGGGCCTGACCCGATCTCCATAGTCAAGGTGCCGGAACTGCCCTCCGGCAGTTCCAGGTCACCACCTCCAACCCCGAGGGACGTTACTTCATCGTCGTCGCTCGGGCCAACGGTGTACTGGTTGTGCCGCCCCCGGCCTGTCGTCCCGCTGTAGACCGTACTGCGGCCCGCCTTTCGACGGTAGGGAGGGCCTAGCTCCCCGACCAAGCCTGGCGGCCGGGCATACCTCTTAGTTCTATTTAGAGTTTTACCGCACTTTTTATCCTGCCCCGGGGAAGACCCTCGAAAAGGGTTTTATATTGAAACCCTGAATTAGGTAATGGCAGGAGGTTAATTGAGTGAACAAGGACGAGACGGCCAATAGTAATAAGAGCGGGATCGAGAACATGGGTATCAAGGACTTCACCATAACCGACGAGTTCATACAGGTGGATAGGAGGGTTCCCTGTCCCGAGCTGGCAAAACAGCTTCTGAACGTTCCCAAGGGTGTGATATTCGCAATGAACGAGGACCAGGTACCGGTGGGTGCCATCACCGCAAGGGAGTTCCTCATCGCGGTGATGGAGGGCAAGGACCTTTCCAAACTGAAAGCCGAGGACCTCATGAACACCAACATAATGGAGATCGATATCGATGATGCACTGTCCGAGGTTGTGCTCAAGATATCCAAATACACTCCGTATGCGGTGGCGGTAAGGGATACCGACGGTAAGTTCAAGGGATACTTCTCTCCGAAGGATTATCAGCAGGCGTTGAAGAGGACCGGCGTGCTCTGAGCCCTTACCAGGGAAGTTGGTTCGGACATATTGGCCGTTCGGGGGTCTTCGGGTCGTTCTTACCTGCCCGGGGGTGTTTCAAGTAACGCGAACACGGGCGGGGCTGTACCGTTCAAACCCTCCCTTATTCGTTCAATTTCTCCTTCAATCTGGTGTAACGCTTTTTCCAACCCCCGCTCCAGGCCGGGAACCTGTCTAGGAATGCCTTCGGCCTTATGCTTCTGCCCCTCAGGAGGATGTACCTCATCCAGTCCAGCTCCGCCTTCACGCCTGCCAGCCTCCTTCTTGAGCGCTTTCTGAACCTGGAAAGGTCATCAGAGAAGCTATCAAGAGGTTTTGAACCGACAGCAAGCCCCTCTACCGCCGCTCTCCTGAGCCGCTTTAGCTCCCGCCTTTTCTCCCCCACTCCCGAAAGCAGCTCGCCAACTTCGGACCTTATCAACCTGACCCCGGGGCGCTGCTCTACCTTCTCCAGGTCCTCCTTCAGCTCCTCCGCCCTATCATGGAGTTCGTCAAGGTAATGTTCATGCTCGTCGAACCACTCCCTGACAGGCGCCTCGGCCGGGATGACGATGTTCTTTTCCATCTCCGCCATGATCCGCATGTATTTCTCGTTCACTTCGTCCAGGTGCGGGTTCAGTTCGGCGGAGCCCCTAATGGTATCCGGCACCTTTATCCTGGGCCTCTCGTGGGTCAGTTTCCGTATGAAGGCCCCCGCCATGATGATCACTGTCAGTATGAAAACGACGATATTGACCTCGTACTGGATCCCCGAGAGGGCCGAGCTTATCAGCTTAAGGAAGGGCCACACGACCCCCTCGAATGCAAGGGCCAGGGCAAGCCAGTAGAACGAATGGAGCAGGTCCACGTGCCCCATCAGGTTGAACGGTGCGTCCGAGTAGTCCCACAGGCGGACCCTCAATACCCTGACCGTGAAAACCCCGCCTGCGAACTCCACTGCCGAAAGGCCCGCGAAATAGACCGCGCACCTCAATAGCAGGGGCTGCCCCTCGAGAAAATAGACCATCAACAGCAAAAGGAGCGCACCGAAGCCGTAGATCGGGCAGATGGGACCCACGAAATAGCCGGCGTTCACCCATCTGCGGTCAACTATCGAGCGGTACAGGGAGTCCAATACCCAACCGAACATCATGGAGATGATGAAGAAGGCTGCAAAGGAGGCCAGGTCCCCGGTCACGGTCCTCCTCCTGCGTTCTGGCCGGCCAGACGGCGTGGCCGGTCAAGTACTCCAGTATCATCATACACTCAGCATCACCCACAGAACCACGTTCCCTATCGACACCTGCAGCAGGAACCCGAACACCATGGAGAGTATGAACGGTATCTTCGGGGTCACACGCACCTCCCTTTTACCCTCCTTCGTCAGCTTAGAAACGGTGGCCTCGTCGGGGTCAGCTTTCCTCTTTTTCCCGTCCTCCTCAACGTAGATCCAGACGTGTTTCCCGGGCGTATCACGGATATCCATGGAATAGCCCGTGAACATCTTCAGCGGGTCCTTTTTGCCTGCCATGATGTTTTTGATCGGCAGGTATAGTGCAAGGAACAACACGGTGATCACCGCGGCGTTCAGCATCGTTGAGAGGTGGAAGGGGAAGATGAACTCCATGGCGGAGACCTCGGAGAGGTTCCCGTAGAAAGGCCCGGTTCCGATGGCACCCATCTCCCCGTACCAGGGGTAGAGGGCGGCAAGGGCCATCAGACATTTCGCGTCGGCGCCTCCGTGTATCACCCTTATGCCTCCGATCGAGACCGAGTAGAGGAGGAAATAGACCATCATGAAGACGAAGGAGTAGAATACCTTGACCACCACCGAACGGTCCCCGGAGAAGAATGCGGCGATCCCGCAGATGGCTAAGGCCGCATACAGGAAGGTGAAGATCAAATCCTCCCTCTTTCCTTTTATCACCTCACCAAATTCGGGGTACCCGTAGAGGGCAAAGAGCATTCCGCCTATGGGAAGGGACAATATCAGGAACGTACCGGGGGCCCCTGAACCCCCTTCACGGGCGATCTGCCAGATGAGAAGGGGGCCAACGGCGGCGGACAGTAAGAGCCAGAACCTGTCCGGGACCCTCCTGTACCGAACATCCATGATGGCGGCAGCTCCGAGGACCAGACCGGTGATGATCAGCTTTCCAACGGTGATGGTCTCCCCCGTGGTCAACATCTTCAATCCTCTGCTGAGAGCAGGTCCCTTGCTTTCTCCTTCAACAGCCTTGCCTGTGTGGGGTTCAGACCCGTGGATGTCGACAGCTCCCTGACCCCTGCTTCGGCAACCGCCTCCACGGTGGGGTGTCCGGAATCCGCAAGCCTTCTTGCCCTGTCGATGGATATCCCCAGGCTGGACGCGAGATCGGAAGCTCTCTTTTTCCCTTCATTGTGCCCCCCCATGCCCCTGCCGCGGGGTCCCGATCGGTCCTCGACGGTTGCAGTCGGGACGGTCCACACCGTATCCCCTCCCCCGACCGTGACGCTTATCACCTCCCCGTCCGTGGAATTCGGCTCCACATCCCCCTTGGCAGGGACGGGCTTTTTGTTAACATTCCGGTCCCCCTTCTCCACCACGCCTTCTGCCCTCTCCTTTACCTCTGCCGTCCCCTTTACCTCTGCCGTCCCCTTTACCTCTTTCTCCATGTCCATTATCAATTCCCTTTCAAGCGTCACCGCCGTCCCGATCAGCACCATCTCCGGTCTGTTGTCGTTGTCCCTTGTTATCTTCCCCTCGACCTTTATCACGGCGTCAGCACCCATCTCCAGGGCAGCCTCCCTCAGCCTGTCCTCGGCCTGCTGGAAGAGCGCATCGAAATGTTCGGGCGTGTCCGCCCACGGCCAGTCACGATCGGTGCCCTCGATGTACAGCCTTCCCCTCCTGTCACCTTTGACAAGGGCATGGCCGAACACCAGCCCCTTCACCTCCCTTATCCCCCT
>Ga0272443_10002234_pt1 | contig 25307 bp, 20 predicted proteins | sample SSMAcet12_FD_193581 | JGI IMG/M metagenome (GOLD analysis project Ga0272443, IMG submission 193581) | Marine sediment archaeal communities from Little Sippewissett salt marsh, Falmouth, MA, United States - SSM-Acet-12 | ecosystem: Environmental > Aquatic > Marine > Wetlands > Sediment ...
CGGTGCATTCGCACACGCGTGCCGCACTATCGCCATCCACACCATGAAGCGCTTGAGAGCCCGAAAAGGTTCAAACGATTTCGGTTTTTTTGGGACTTTTTTCCGGGGGGGCGTCTCCAGCGCACCACTCCGGGCGCACCTTCGAATCTGTAACCTTCATATTGACAAGGAGATATGAAGAATCGGCGCGCGCCGCCCCTGGCGAGCGGACGGAAGGATTCTCTTGGTATTTGAAACAAAACCGGTTCGAACGTTTTTACCACAGCCTGACAGACGCGAACCGGCTGATTTGGGCGTTCAAGTTGCCAAGTGGTGTGCGGCCGGATAATTCACGATAATGGCCAGGGATACGTACTGGAGTCCGAGATGCACAACGAAACCGCCAAGGGCATCGCCGAACAGGCCGCGGTCGTCATTCTGGCGGCCGGCAAGGGCACGCGGATGGGCCGGGCCGACCTGGCCAAGGTCTGTTTCGAGATCGACGGGGAGCCGGCCATCAACCGGCTCATCGCGACCTTCCGCCAGAACCGTTTCGACCGGTTCCTCGTCGTGGTCGGCGCGCAGGCAGGCCAGGTCGTCGAGACGGTCGGCAACGCGCACCCCGGGACGCTGTTCGTACCCCAGGTTCCCCAACTCGGCACGGGGCATGCGGCCCGGATCGCGGCCGACGCGCTCCAGAACATCGGTCACACGGGTCCGGTGCTCGTCTCGCTGGGCGACAAGTACATCGAGCCGGCCGCCGTCGAGCTGCTCGTCGACGGCTTTGTCCGCCTCCAGGCTGACCTTGCGCTGCTGACGGTCCCGCGGACCCGGTCGACGGAGCTCTCCAGCGGCCGGGTGTTCATCAATGACCGCGGCCAGGCGGTGGACATCATCGAGCGGATCGACGTGGCACGCCAGGCGATCGCCGACGAACTCGGCCGCAGGCTCGCCGCCGGCACGCGACTTACCGGCCGAACTCTCGAGACGATGGCCGCCCGCCACATCGACAACCCGCAGAAGCTGGCGCGAGCCGTTCCCGAACTGCTGGAGCTCGCCCGCAAGGATGGGCCGGTCGACCGCAAACGCCTCGAAACCATACTCGCCCAGGACCGGTACCGGCTGGTCATCGACGGTCGCACCTGGACCGCCCGCCAGATCGAGACGGCCTGCCGCCAGTTCAATCCCAGCCTCTACCTGTTTACGGCCATCGCCTTCTACCAAGGCGTTGCCATGATCGACAACGACAACGCACAGGGCGAGTACTATTTAACCGACGTCGTGCGCCATTTGAGCAGCGTTACTGACGAGGCCGGCCAACACCGCTTCCGCGTCCGCGCGGTCCCTGCGCCGCGAGCCGAACTGATCCAGGGCTTCAACTCGCCGGAAGAGCTCCTGTCCATCCAGGACTACGTGCGGAGGCGCAAAACGAAAGGCGACCGTGCCGTCGGCGCGCCAACGGTCCGTCCGCGCCTGCCCGCGCGCCAGTATGCCACCGTTCGCGAATGGCTCGCGCGGCTGGAGCGCGGCTCGCCGCGCCTCAAAGCATGGCTGCGATCCATTTACGGCAAAAACAATGCACTGCACAGTGACAAGTGTCGCCAGTTCACACGCGTCTTGAAATGCTACGGCAAGCGATTCGGCTTCGATGAGAAGGTGGTCGTCGTCCGGGCCCCGGGGCGGATCAACCTCATGGGCCGTCACGTGGACCATCGCGGAGGCTTCAACAATTTTCTGGCCCTGGACCGCGAGACGATCGCGGTGGCCGGCCTGCGCGACGACGATCAGGTGATGGCCGTCAATACGGATCCGACCCGTTTCAAGCCGCGCCGATTCAGCATCGACGAGCTCATCGGACGGTTCGCGTGGTCGGACTGGGTCAACTTCGTCAACAGCCAGTGGGTGCGCAACCTGCTCCGCTCATCGACGGGCGACTGGAGCAACTACATCAAGGCGGCCATGCTGCGGCTCCAGCACCATTACCACGATTTGAAGATTCGGGGGCTCAACCTGGCTGTCACCGGCAACGTGCCCATCGCCGCGGGCCTGAGCAGCAGCTCGACGCTTGTGGTCGCCACGCTCCAGGCGGCCATCGCCCTGAACAACCTCGAGCTGACCGCCCGCCAGTTCATCGACCTGTGCGGCGAGGGGGAGTGGTTCGTCGGCTCGCGCGGCGGCGCGGGCGATCACGCGGCGATCTACCTCGGCCAGCGCGGCAAGATCGCCCAGGTCGGCTACCTCCCCTTCCGCGTGGAGCGCGTCATCGACGCCCCGGCCGACTACCAGGTTCTCATCGCCAACAGTCATATCCAGGCCTCCAAGAGCCAGCAGGCCAAGGACCAGTTCAACGCCCGCGTTGCCTGCTACGAACTGGGCCTTGCCCTGCTCAAGCAGCGCTGCCCGCAGATCCGAGGCGTCGTCGAGTACGTGCGCGACCTGAATCCCCAGCGGATCGGATGTGCGACGAGTACGCTCTATCGGCTGCTTCTGAACGTTCCGGAGACGATGACTCGAAAACAGCTTCAGGCGACGCTGGCCGCTGAATACCGCGACCTTATGGAGGTCACCTTCTCTTCCCATCGCGATCCCGGCAGTTACGACGTTCGGGGGGTGCTGCTTTTCGGGGCGGCCGAGTGCGAGCGCAGCCGAATCGCCCTGGACGAGCTGTCTACCGGCCGGATCGAACGGTTCGGGACCCTCATGAAGATCAGTCACGACGGCGACCGCGTGGCACGGCCCGGCCCCGAGTCCGTTTACCACCGCGCCAAAGCGGACACGAGCGACGCGTACCTCCAACGACTCATCGCCAATTTGGGTAGCGAGGATCCCCAGCGCGTCCTGGATGCACAGCTCTCCATGCAGAGTGGGGGTTACGGGTGCAGCACGCCTGAAATCGACCGGATGATCGATCTGGCCTGCGCGGTGCCCGGCGTGGCCGGCGCCCAGATCGCCGGTGCCGGCCTGGGGGGCTGCGTGATGATTCTGGCCCGGAAAGAAGCGGTCAGTAAGGTGCGCAAGGCACTTGTCGATCGTTACTACAAACCTGCCGGCCTGCCCCCGGCCGTTTGGGCGTGCAATACGGTCAATGGCACGGGTCTCTGCGCATTTTGAGCGGGGGGTTTTTCACCGCTGCGTAGTCCCGCCTTCTTGCCGCCGCCGGCTCAGGAGGCAGGTTGTGCGTCAGGGTTCTCCGGGCTGGTGGCCGGCTGAGTAGTCGCCCCGGCCCCTATGCCAAGAGGCGGCCCACTGACGCGTGACTCCACGCCGCCATAGGAACGGAGCAGTTCGTACATCGGGATGTCCGCCCGCATGCGGGCCGCATCGGTCGGCGACCAGCCCCTCTCATCGGAAATATTCGGGTCGGCCTCACCGATAAGCAACGCCTCAACCATCTCGATCAACTGGGGCCTCATCGCACGGAGGTCCACCGCCCGAAACAGGGCCGTCTGGCCCTGCTTATCCTGCGCGTTGACGTCCGCACCGGCCTTGATGAGCTCCTTGACCGCCTCGGTCCGTCCATGACTGGCCGCCACGATGAGCGGCGTATCCCCCGCGGCGTTTACCACATTCACATTCGCCCCGTGGTCCAGTAACAGCCGGATCACGTCGGGGTTCCCGCCGCGGGCTGCCGCAAACATGGGCGTAAGGCCGTTTTTGTCCACCGCCTCGACGTCCGCGTCCCAATCCAGCAACAGTTGAACCGCTTCTTTATACCCGCCCAGGGCCGCCCAATGGATGGGACGGACGTTTTCGCGGTTCGAAGCATGGGGATCGAACATCCGCTCCAACAGGTACTTCATCACGTCCACGTGACCGAACATCGCCGCGTAATGGATCGGAGTGTTGCCCTTGTGGTCGTTGACGGGCACCGGCACGGGCTGTTTCAAAAGAACCTTGATCTTTTCCAGATCACCATTAGCGGCGGCATCGTTCAGCTCGATCTCTCCGATCAGGGGGCGATCGATCACCTCGGGCACTTCGAGGGTCTTTTTTTGGGGTTCCGGCGGTGCAAGCTCGGCGATAAGGTCCTGCTTCTCTTCCTGCTTCGCCTCGTCAGCCGGCTGGGTGGCCGGCGCAGTGGCTGGCATTTCGACCGATTGATCCTCGACCGCTGCCGGCTCCCTTTCCCGACAACCGACCGCGAGAAACAGCGAAAGGGCCGCCGCCACCGCAAGGTAGCGCCCAAAAAATCGGTTCCGCTTCACCATAACCTACGACTCCTTAGAAAAACGGACGTGAGCGTCTCTCATCCGCGGTGGATGCGGACTTTCACGACCCGTCGATTCTATACCTGACCGCCTACACTATTCTATCCCTCCGGATCCTCCTCTACTTTACTCGAATCGACCCCGGGAAAGCCAATGCCGAAGACATCGATCGTGAACAAACCGGCCTCCGGACGTATAATGCCGGGCGTCCACCAGGATAGGAACGACTTTCCCCATGGACCTGTTCAGCCAACAGCGGCGTGCCGCCTTCGACCGCGTCCAGCCTCTGCCTGTCCGCATGAGGCCCGATACGCTGGACGGGTTCGTCGGGCAGCAGCATTTCGTCGGGCCCGGCAAGCTGCTGCGCCGGCTCCTGGTGGCGGACCGCCTGTCCAGCGCCATTTTCTACGGCCCGCCGGGAACCGGCAAGACCACGCTCGCCCACGTCATCGCCCACCACACCCGCGCGGAGTTCGTCCAGCTCAACGCGGCCGCCGCGTCGGTCAAGGACGTCCGCCAGGTGCTCGCCGCCGCTAAGGAGCTATTGACAGCTAAAAACCAGCGAACTGTGCTGTTTCTCGACGAGATCCACCGCTTCAACCGCGCTCAACAGGACGTGCTGCTGACCGACGTGGAGAACGGTCTGATCATTCTCATCGGCGCCACGACGGAGAATCCTTTTTTCGCGATCAATTCACCTCTCGTCTCGCGGAGCCAGATTTTTCAGTTCGAACCACTGATCGAGGCCGACGTCCGAACGCTTTTGACTCGCGCGGCGGCCGACCCGGAGCGCGGCTTGGGCAAATACCCTGTCGAACTGACCGACGAGGCGTTGGAACATCTGGCGGTCACTTCCGACGGCGACGCCCGCCGCGCGCTGCTCGCGCTGGAGGTAGCCGTCCTCTCGCAGCTCGAATCGATGGGGCGCGGGGCGGACAAGCCGCCGGCCGGTCCGATCCGCATCGATCTATCCGTGGCTGAAGAGTCGATCCAGCGCAAGGCAATCGTCTACGACGGCACGGGGGACGAACATTACGACGCGGCCAGCGCCCTCATTAAATCGATGCGGGGCTCGGACCCGGATGCGGCGGTCTACTGGCTTGCTCGGATGCTCGAGGCCGGCGAGGACCCCCGGTTCGTCGCGCGGCGCGTGGCGATCTGTGCGGCGGAAGACGTCGGCAATGCAGACCCGTTCGCTCTCGTCCTGGCCAACGCGGCCGTCCAGGTGACCCAGTTCGTGGGCATGCCCGAATGCCAGCTCCCCCTCAGCCAGGCGGTGATCTACATCGCCTGTGCGCCGAAGTCGAACGCATCGGCTCTAGCAATCTGGTCGGCCTGTTCGGACGTGCGCGAGGGACGCACCTTGCCTGTGCCCAAACACCTGCGGGACAGCCATTATCCCGGTGCGGGCCGGCTCGGCCACGGCCAGGATTACAAATACGCCCACAAATTCGAGGGCGGCTACGTCGAGCAAGACTACCTCGGTGTCGAAAAACATTATTATGAGCCGACCGACCGGGGCCGCGAGGCCGTCTTGCGCGACCGGCTCGAAAAGCTCCGCGCGCGGCAGGACACCCAGAAATCGACCCGCGCCCCTGACAGCGAACCAAGAGGAGAGAATCCGCGTGGTTAAAAAAGAGCTTCGGCAGAAACTGCGAGAAATTCTAGCGGGGACCGAGCCGAAATGGCGTCACGATTCCTCCCATCGTGCCTGCGACCGGCTCATCGACACCCGCGAGTATCAGCGTGCCGAGGTCGTCATGGTCTTTCTGTCCCTGCCCTTTGAGATCGACACGACTCCTCTCGTGCTCCAGTGCTGGCGCGACCGGAAGCGCGTGCTTGCCCCCCAGGTCAGCTGGGAGCAGCGCCGGATGCTGCCCGTCGAGATCCAGTCGCTTTCGGACGACCTGACGGAGACGCAGTTCGGCATCCGCGAACCGGCGCGGGGGGCCCCCATCCCCGTTTGCGACATCGACCTGCTCATCGTCCCGGGTTTGGGCTTCGACACGGCAGGCAACCGCATCGGCCGAGGCCGCGGCTTTTACGACCATTTCCTGACCAGCAGCGAATGGCGCGGCGTCTCCTGCGGTCTGGCCTTCGAACAGCAGGTCGTCGAGCACGTCCCGACAAGCGACCACGACATTCGTGTGGACATGCTCGTCACCGACGCGACGACCCGGCGATTCGATCTGTAAGCGGCCACAAGCGCCTTGCCGGCGACCGCCCGATCCACGCGCTGGTGCAATGCGGCCAAAAAAGCAAGCGGTTGAAATGCCGCTTCAAGATGGTATCCTGACCCTTGAAACATGTAAGCTCCGCTCCGTGGGAACGCGGACAACTCCATTGACAAGGCTGCGAAGGTCACGGGACTAAGGAGAAAGGTATCGTGAACGGTGGTCGTAAACGTCATCGGCGTACCGGAAGATATGCGGTTCTGCTGCTGGTCGTCGCGGCCGGCGCGGTCCTTTGGACATGGCCCCGCAGCGGCGACTGGGCCCGCCGAATGCTCACGGGCCGGCGTGCGGCACAGGACAAGCCCCTTGCCCTGCAACCCGTCGCTCCGCCTGAAAATGGCGCTTCGGAACACCTGTCCTCCGAAGGCAAGCCGGAAGCGAAAGCCGCTCCAACGATCGCGCCTCCTTCGACGTCCGAAACGCAGCCTTCACGCCTGCCGCCTTCGGGCGACCCGACGCCGGCTGCACCGGTTACCGACCGAACGGACCTGACCGATCAGCCGCTGGTCCGCCTCGCTTCGCCGACCACCCAGCCGGCCCCCTCTGTTTCACAGGCCGGATTCGCGGATCGAACAGGTGCTGAGTATTTCGCGACCGGCCTCACTTTGCTGCGGGACGACAATCTCCTTCAGGCCCGCGACGCGCTGAACCGGGCCTTGCAGGCGGGGCTGCCGGCAAGCCAGGGGCACCAAGCGCAGGGCAAACTCAGGGAGCTGGCCGACCGGTTGCTGTTCAGCAAGGCGGTCCTGGCGGACGACCCTCTCGTGACAAGGCACGTGGTGACCTCCGGCGACACGGTCGGCCGCCTCGCCCACCGCGCGAAAATATCCGAGTACCTGCTGGCCGACGTCAACGACCTGCCGAACCGGAACTTCATCCGCGAGGGCCAGACGCTGAAGCTGCTCAACGGTCCGTTCCACGCGACGATCAACAAGAGCACGCACGAGATGCACGTCTACCTCCAGGATACGTACGTGCGGACGTTCCGGGTGGCCCTGGGCGAGGACGGCAGCACGCCGAAGGGTTTATGGCGGGTGATCAACAAGCTCGAGAACCCCGGTTGGACCGACCCCCGCACCGGCAAACACTGGCATCCGGACGACCCGGAGAACCCTATCGGCGACTATTGGATTGGCCTGGAGTGCGTCGAGGGCGGGTGCCTGGGAATGGTCGGCTACGGTATTCACGGGACGATCGAGCCGGAGACGATCGGCCAGAACGTGTCGATGGGTTGCGTGCGACTGGGCGACAAGGACATCGACTGGGTTTACAAGATGCTGACGATCGGCGAATCGCTCGTACGTATTCACGATTGACTGCGCGGTCGGGGAGGAGCGCTGGCGTGCCAGGCGACGAGAAAACCACGGTGGCCGAACTTCGCCGTCTCGTCGCGGATTTCGTCCGTCGTCGCGATTGGGAGCAGTTTCACGACCCCAAGAACCTTACGATGGCCATCGCTACCGAAGCGGCCGAGTTGATGGAGCATTTCCGGTGGGTGGCCAACGACGCGTCGCGCGACCTCATGCGGGAGGCAGATAAGCGTCACGCGGCGGCCGAGGAACTCGCCGATATCCTCGCGTTCATTCTGGCGTTCGCCAACACGTGCTCCATCGACCTGAGCGATGCCCTCTCGGCCAAGATGGACAAGAACGCCCAAAAATACCCGGCCGACAAATACAAGGGCCGTTACTGAAACGGTGTCTGCAGGGTTACGACAGCACGGCGCTCCAGGGCTCCGCTCCCCTACGGTCGCGGCTCGGATAAGAAGAAGAATCATGGCACACAGCCGCGGAGGTGCATGAATGACGCAATCCTACGATCCACAAGGTGCCCGACGGGTGCTCGATGAGCTCGCCCGGCAGGGGCGCGACCCGGACAAGGTGCTCGCGCAATTGGCGAACTTCGCCGTCGAGACCCCCTCCTGGGGGTACGCCGACACGGGGACGCGCTTCGGCAAATTTCACCAGCCGGCGGCCGCCCGGACGATTTACGACAAGATCGATGATGCCGCCCAGGTCCACCGGCTCACCGGTATCTGCCCGTCCGTAGCCGTCCACGTTCTGTGGGATTTTCCCGAGGGCTTCGACCCGAAGGTCGTCGATTACGCAGCCCGCGCGGGCGTCCGCATCGGCGGGATCAACACGAACACGTTCCAGGCCGGCTGCTACAAATACGGCAGCTTCGGCAACCGCGATCCGAAAATCCGCGAGCAAGCCGTCCAGCACTGCCTCGATTCGATCGCCATCGGCACCCAGGCCGGCAGCACGATCCTTTCGCTCTGGTTCGCCGACGGCACGAACTACCCCGGCCAGGACGACATCCGGGCGCGCAAGCAGCGGTTCACCGAGTGCCTCCGGCGCATTCACGCAGCTTTGCCGCCCGAGATGACGATGCTCATCGAATACAAACCCTTCGAGCCGGCCTTCTACCACACGGACATCGCCGACTGGGGGATGGCGCTGCTGCTGGCCCGGGCCGCGGGACCGCAGGCGCGCGTGCTCGTGGACACCGGTCATCACTACGTCGCGCAGAACATCGAACAGATCGTCGCGTGGCTCATCGACGAGCGGATGCTCGGGGGCTTCCACTTCAACGATCGGCGTTACGCCGACGACGACCTGACGATGGGCTCGATCGACCCGTACCAGGCGTTCCGGATCTTCCACGAGATCGTCAATGGAACCGAACGGAACCCGCTGCCGATCGCTTACATGGTCGATCAGTCGCACAACCTGAAGCCCAAGATCGAGGCGATGATTCAGACCGTGTCTTTCGCGCAGGAAATGTTGGCCAAGGCGCTGCTCGTGGACCGCCCGGCCCTGCGCGACGCACAGGCACGAGACGACCTGGTCGGGGCCGAGGAGGTCCTGAGGCAGGCCTTCTGGACGGACACGCGGCCCCTCATAGCGGCCGTCCGCCAGAGGCAGGGTCTTGAGCCGGACGCCTTGGCCGCCCACCGCGCCAGCGGCTACGAGGACAGGGTCGCCAAAGAACGACTCGACAAGTACGGCCCCCCGGCCGAAGCGAGCTACGCCTGAGCCTGCCCTCCTTGAAGTGTGGGCGGGAATCCGGCACAATCGTGGGGACGTCACAGGCTTGCGGACAGCACGCAGGCCTCTGCCGAGAGCGTCGCAGTACGTGAAACATACAATCGGTCCCTTTCCTGGAACCGGAGGCACTTGACGTGGCCAGATTCTCTCTGCGTCGTTTCGAGACCCAGGCACGCATGAGCCTGATGATCGGCATCGTTTCCTGCCTGTGCCTGCTGGTACTGGGTTATCTGGTTTTTCACAATACCAACTGGTCCGAATGGGTGATCTATTACGGACACAGGTGGCGCCGGCAGGCCGTGCACCTGTTGGCGGCCATCACGGTCATGGCGGCAACGGCGGCGCTGGGTTTCGGGTTAAACAGCGCCGGGCAGCGCCGCAACACCCGTCCCCGCGAGTCGTGGCTCGGCTTTTTCCTTGGGGCCGGCATCATCTGCTTTGCCGTGGTATTGGTTTTCATCTTTCGACAGCGGGCCCTCTACGTGGGATAGCCCATCCGGCCGGCCGTGTGTGCGAACGGACCAGAGAGGAAGGCAGAACGAGATGCGGATCACGCTGTTTGTGACCTGCCTGACCGACTTGTATTACCCGGACGTCGGCGAATGCGTGGTGCGCATCCTGGATCGCCTCGGTCACGAGGTTGTTTTTCCCCGCAAACAGACCTGCTGCGGCCAACCGGCGCTGAACAGCGGATACACCGACGAGGCCCGCGCGATCGCCGCCCGCATGATCCGCGTCTTTGCCGACGCCGAAACAGTCGTCACGCCCTCCGGTTCATGCTGTTCGATCGTGCGCGAGTATTACCCGGAGCTTTTCAAGGACGACCCGGTCCTGCATCCGCAGGCCGTCGCCCTGGCGAATAAGACCTTCGAGTTTGTCGAGTTCCTTCAGAAAGTCCAGAAAGTCGACTGGTCGCGCTGGAACCTGCGCTATCTGGGAACGGCGACGTTCCACTATAGTTGCCATCATCGTGGCATCGATATGGCGCCCGAGGACGTGATCGGGCTTATCCGCGAGTTCCGCGACCTCGAGTATCGGCCGCTTGAAAAAATGGAGCAGTGCTGCGGCTTCGGTGGGACGTTCGCCGTCAAGTTCGGAGACATCTCGGGCGCAATGGTCAAGGACAAGGTGGCGTGCATCAAGGCGACCGGCGCGCGGGTACTCATCTGCAACGACGGCGGCTGTACGCTGAACATCGCCGGCGCCTGCAGGCGCGAGGGCGTCGACGTCGAGATCCGGCACATCGCCGAACTGCTCGATGCAGCCATGGGGGCGAACGGCCACCAGGTGAAAGAGGTTTCTCAGTGAATCCATCGGGGCCGCACCAGGCCGCCAAGCCGGATTTCAAGCGGAGCGTCGCGTCCGCGCTGGCCAACGCCCACCTCGGGGCGGCCATGGACACCGCGACGCGCCGCCAGGACACCGCGCGCCGCGCGATGATGCCCGAATTAGGCGACCCGCTCGCGGTGCGCAACCTCGGCGCGCAGATCAAGAACCACACGCTGCAGCACCTGGACCGCTACGTGGAGCAGCTCGTCGAGAACGTGCGCAAAAACGGCGGGGTCGTCCACTTCGCGGAAACGGCCGAGGATGCCTGCCAGATTGTGGCCGACATCGCCCGCGAGGCCGGCGTGCAACGGATCGTCAAAAGCAAATCGATGGTCTCCGAAGAGGTCCACCTCAATGAAGCGCTCATCGATGCCGGTTTCGAGGTGACCGAGACGGACCTCGGCGAATACATCCTGCAATTGGCCGACGAGCGCCCCTCGCACATCGTCACGCCCGTTCTGCACAGGACGCGCGAGGATATCGGCCGGCTCTTCGCCGACAAGCTCGGCATGGAGTACACGGAAGACCCGCCGACCCTGACAGCCGTCGCGCGGGCGGTACTCCGCGAGAAATTCAAGTCGGCCGACATGGGCATTACGGGCGTCAACTTCGCCGTGGCCGAAACGGGGACGCTGGCCATCGTGACCAACGAGGGTAACGGGCGGATGTGCACGAGCGTGCCGCGCGTCGTCGTCTCGCTCATGGGTGTCGAGAAGATCGTTCCCCGCCTGATCGACCTGGCCGTCTACCTCAAGCTGCTGGCCAAGTCGGCGACCGGGCAGCGGATCACGTGCTACACGAACCTGCTGACCGGTCCGCGTCGTGCCGGCGACGTGGACGGCCCGGAAGCGTTCCACCTCGTCCTGCTCGACCGGGGGCGCAGCGAGGTTCTGGGTGGCGACTATTGGGAAGCGCTGCGCTGCATCCGCTGCGGCGCGTGCCTGAACGCCTGCCCCGTTTACCGCAAGATCGGCGGGCACGCCTACGAGAGCGTCTACCCCGGTCCGATCGGCAAGGTCATCACACCGTTGCTCAACAGCCTGGCCGACTACAAGGACCTGCCGCAGGCGTCGAGCTTGTGCGAGGCATGCTACGAAGCGTGCCCGCAGCGCATCAACCTGCCGGCTATGCTGTTGCGCCTCCGGGATGAATTGCGCCACGGAGGCTACGCGCCGCTCAGTTGGCGGATCGGCTTCAAAGGCTGGCGGCTGGGAATGCAGTCGCATGGGTTCTACAGTTGGGGAGCGGCCCTCGGGCGGATCTTCATGCGCCTGCTCGCCAAGGACGGCTGGGTTCGGCGGATGCCGGCCGGCCCCGGGGCGGTCTGGACGCGCTACCGCGACCTGCCTCTCCTGGCCAAACGCCCTTTCCACAAGCGCTGGCCCGCGCTCAAGGCCGAGCTTGACAGGAAACGACGGGAGGAGCCCTCCTGATGGCGGGAGTCACGCAAGAAACGTTCCTGGCGCGCATCCGCAACGCGGTGGCTGCCCGACGTGAGAACGAAGCGCTGCCGACCGACTTGGCCGCGGCCCGCGTCGTCCCGCCGTCGGCCGACGCCATCGCGCTGTTCATGAAACGCGTGACGGACTCGGCGATGAGCGTCGCGCGCGTCGGTGACGAGGCGGCCCTCGTCGAAAAGGTCGTCGCGATCATCGCCGAGGTGAACGCGAAGCGCGTTCTCATCGCGCCCGAATCCTTCCCCGCGCGCGCGCAGATCGTGGCGAAGCTCCGGGAGCAGTCCCTCGAACTGCTCGATCCCGGAGACAAACGGCAGGCGTTCGAGGCGGACGTCGGAATCACCGGCGTGGCCTCCGCCGTGGCCGAGACCGGGTCGATCCACATGACCAGCGGCGGGCCGCGACGCCGGCTGGCGAGTTTGGCAGCCCCCTGCCACATCGCGATCGTCCGGGCCGATCAGATCCTGGCCGACCTGCTCGACTGGGCGGCACGTCCGTGCGACGGGCGGCCGGCCTGCGAGGTGCTCGTCTCTGGCCCGAGCAAGACGGCCGACATCGAGTTGGCCCTGGTCATCGGCGTCCACGGGCCGCGGGCAGAGCACATCCTCATCGTCGGTTGATCGGTCTTTTCAGGCCTTGAGGGCGGCGTCCGGGACGTTTGCTCGTCGTTGATGGCATATCCCCAGGGAGGCGTTGCAATGAGATCGTACGACGTTATGCCCGCTTGCAGCCGCCGGGACGTGCTGAAGTCGGCCTCCGTGCTGGTCGGCGGCCTGGTCGCGGGCACGCCCCTGGCCGCCTCCGAATCGCCCGCGTCCAAGCCCCCTGCCGCCGATGCTTCCGGACGACCCCGGATGTGCCTGTTCTCCAAGGCGCTCCAGAACCGCCCGTTCACCGAGCTGCCGCCGATGCTGACCGAGTTCGGCGTCGACGCGGTCGATCTGACCTGTCGGCCTGGCGGGCACGTGCTGCCCGAACGCGTGACCGACGACCTGCCGCAGGCGTTTGCGATGTTCAAAGCCGCCTCGATCGCGGTCCCGATGATCACGACGGCCATCACCGACGCGCACGAGCCGCACGCGGAGGCGACGATTCGTACGGCGGCCGCGCTGGGGATCCGCCACGCCAAGATCGGCTATTACCGCTACCGCGACCTTTCCCGGATTCACGAAACGATGGCGGACGTCAAGGGAAAGATCCGCGACATCGCAGCGCTCTGCAGCCAATACGGCGTGACGGCTGGCTTCCACAACCACTCGGGGGTGTACGTGGGGGCGCCGATGTGGGATCTGGGGCAGCTGCTGGAAGGTCTCGACCCGCGCGCGATCGGTTCCTACTTCGATCTCGGGCATGCGACGGCCGAAGGCGGGCTGGGCGGGTGGCAGATTGGACTCAACCTGCTCCTGGACCGCATCAGCATCGTCGGCATCAAAGATATGGCCTACATGCGCGACGAGAACGGCCGCTGGCGGCCCGTCTGGGGCCCCCTCGGTGAAGGGATGGTCCGGTTCGACGAGGCCTTCACAATTCTCAAGGAGGCCCACTTTGCGGGTCCCATCGCGCTGCACGTCGAGTACGGAGCGTATACGGCACCGGTCGGTTCGGACGAAGATCGCCGGAATATCGCGTTCATCCGGCGGGACGTGGCTACCCTGAAAAAGCTGCTCCAGGACTGCGGTCTCGCCTAGGCGGGCGTCCCATTTGCGAGTGTGCTCGGCGAGCACCGTCTTTCGGCAACGCCCCCCGGTTGGCTCGGAGCGGGTTTTCCCTGTGACGGCGGGACTCCAGCCGCCCTGCCCTGTGCAGCGCCTGCCCCGTCCGGCGCCTTGACCAGTGCGCGGCGAAGTGGTAACTTTATGCGTTTCCTCGACCTGCGGACGCTCGGCCCGGGCCGGCGCTCGCGTGCAGGTTCGAGAACGACGATGTCTCTGTCTGGCAGATGCAACGACAAGGAGCAGCCTGATCCATGGGCAACTACAGCGGCCCCAAAGTACGCCTGAGCCGAAGCCTGGGTGTCCCCATCGCCGAGACGCCCAAGCACCTGAACCTCAAGCGCTCGACCCGGCCGGGGATGCACGGTTTCCGGCCCGCGCGGCGCACCCTCTATGGCCGGCAGCTGGCCGAAAAGCAGAAGCTGGCGTGCTACTACAACATCCGCGACGGCCAGCTCCGTCGTTACATGAACAGGGCGGTCAGTTCTAAAAAGAACACCCCCGATGCTCTCCAGGAAATGCTCGAGGTCCGACTCGATAACGCCATCCGCCGGCTCGGCTGGGCTCGGACGATCTGGGAGGCCCGGCAGATGGTCTCCCACGGCCACTTCCAGGTCAACGGCCGCAAGGTCGATCGGCCCGGCTTGGCCGTCTCGCCGGGCGATACGATCGCCGCCAAGGACAAGAGCAAGGCCTACGTCCGCAGTTGCGCCCAGGCGACCGAGGAGGGATACGTCCCTGACTGGCTCGAGGCTGACAATGAAAAATGCGAGGCGCGCGTCACGCGCATGCCGACGCCCGAAGACGTCCGTCTGCCTTTCGAGCTCAACTACAGCCTCATCATCGAGTTTTACACGAAATAAAGACGTGTGCGGGTTACCCGACCTCGGCCGCACACCGAAGAGTTTCAAAAGACGCTTAAAAACGCTCGCCTGTCCTCGGGTGGGCGTTTTGTTTTGGGGAAGCCAAGCAGTCGCATCAACACGCCGAGGGGGTGCCTCCCCTCCCGCATCCGTGTACAATGGTCTCAAATGGTTGCGTACCGCCGCCTGTCCTATTGAATTTTGACGAGAGGTTGAAGACATGCGTTGCTTACTGCTACTTGCTTGCCTTTCCGCCCTGCTCATCCCGGCCACAATCCGACCCGCTCACGGTCAGGACGCCGACGTCGGGACGCCGACCGTCATCACCTGCCCGACGATCGACGGCTACCACGGCATCTGGTACATGAACCAGAAGACGGGCGACGAATACCGCTACAAGTACAGCGGCGGTCTCGGTACGTACTGCGCCAAGCACCTCCCGCTGGCCTACTACGCCGAGGAGGTCAACAAGACCTTTTTCACCTATGGCGGCTCCCCGCCGGAAAGCGCCGAGGACCCGTCCCGCCACACGCTCCTGGCCATGGTCTCCTACTACGACCACGCCACGGGTACCGTGCCGCAGCCTCGCCTACTCATGGACAAGAAAACGACCGATGCGCACGACAATCCGACGATCATGCTCGATGACAAGGGGTATGTCTGGCTCTTCGTCGCCGCCCACGGCACCGCCCGGCCGGCCTACATCTACAAGAGCGTCGAGCCCTACGCCATCGACCGCTTCGAGCTGATCCTGGAGACCAATTTTTCCTATCCCCAGCCGTGGTATGTCCCCGGCAAGGGTTTCCTGTTTCTGCACACGCGCTATGAGCAAGGCGGGCGCTCGCTCTACCAGATGACCAGCCCCGACGGCCGCTCCTGGTCCGAGCCGCAGAAGCTCGCGCGGATGCAAAAAGGCCACTACCAGATCAGTTGGCATCGCGACGGCAAGGTGGGGACAGCCTTCAACCACCATCCCGAGGAAACGGGCCTCAACTTCCGCACGAACCTCTACTACATGGAAACGAGCGACTTCGGCCAGACTTGGACGACGGCCGACGGCCAGCGACTCGAGCTGCCTCTCACCTCGACCGACACGCCGGCCCTCGTGCGCGACTACGAGGCGATCGACAGGCTCGTCTATATGAAAGACCTGACCTTCGACGAAAGCGGCCGGCCGGTCATCCTCTATCTGACCAGCCGCCACTGGCGCCCCGGCCCCGAGCACGGACCGCACAAGTACGCCACTGCCCGATGGACGGGCGGCGAGTGGCAAATCAGCAGCCTGCTTAACGCCGACAACAATTACGACACCGGCTGCCTGCACATCGAGGAAGGCAACGTTTGGCGTCTCATCGCGCCGACGCTCGTGGGCCGCGACGCAACCCGCAACCCGCAGCCCTACAACACGGGCGGCGAGATGGTCATGTGGACCAGCGACAACGCGGGCCGGACCTGGCAGCCGAAGCCCCTGACGATGAACAGCCCCTACAACCACAGCTACGCGCGCAAACCCGTCCACGCACACCCGGACTTCTACGCGCTCTGGGCCGACGGCCACGGCCGCCAGCCGTCCGAGTCGCGCCTCTACTTCGCCGACCGCGACGGACGGGTCTTCCGCCTGCCGCAGAAGATGGACGGCCCGACGGCCAAACCCCAGCTGGTGCCTCTGGAGGGCGGGCCCGCGGCCGATACGAATTGAATCGGCCGCCTGCCGGAACGCGAAAAAAGCTTCCTGCACACAAATGCCATCGCCAGAGAGCGCCTGGGTGAGAAGTATCCACCTCCTGGCCAGGAAAGCTTCCTGTCTTGGCACAGGCCTGCCCGGCGGTACAATAAGCTGCGCAATAGCCCGGTACGGAGTCGGGCGCTTTCCAAGGGGTCATCACGGTTTGCCGCATACCATGTCCGCTCGAAGACCGGCCGGCGGTCCGCGTAGGCCGCCCTGGCTCTCGACGGACGGTCGTTCGAGGCAAACCCCAGCAAGCGAGGTGCGCAAGGTGAATACGACACGAAAGCTGGCGGCATGGGCGGGCGTTCTGTTGATGAGCGGGGCTGCGTTGGCCGCCGACATGACGGTCGAGCCGGTCTCCGCCGAGCAGGCCCAGCACTGGGTCCGCTATACCGTACCGCTCCCCAAGCAGATCGAATTCACCGGCCAGGTTTCTCTGCCGGCCGTGGCCGTCCTCGTCGAGGCGCCCTCACCGGCCGACCCGCTCGTTGGTCAAGCCGTCCGCGAGCTCTACGAAGCGCTCGGCATCGACGGCGGCCGGCGGGGTTCGGCCCAGTTCTTCATCCGGCTGCAACTCGGCGGCCCGGAAGCGGAAACACTCAAGCAGTACCGGTATCCCGATCAGGCGTACCGGATCATCGTCGAGGAAGACAACCATGTCCTGCGGTGCGTGGCGCTCGGGCCGCGCGGCCTCTACTACGCCTCCAAGACGCTCCAGCAGCTCATCAAGGCCAAGGCAGACGATGAAAACGTCACGATGCCGCTGGTACGCGTCACGGATTGGCCGGACATGGACGACCGCGGCCTGTGGGGCAGCGACCATTCAATCCACCTCCGCTGGATGTCCGATCGTAAGATGAACTACGGCGAGCATATCACCTCGACGCGCGTCGACGAGAACAAACAGCCCTACGTACGGACGGGCGGTTACAAGCGGCGGCTCATCGACGAAGGGCCGACCTACGGCATCCAGCCGGTGCCGGTCATCCTCCACCTCGAACAGCTCGGCGGGTCGGGCCTGTTTGAGGCCTACCCCGATCTCCAGGGCAAGGACGCGACGAAGGGCATCATCTGCTTCAGCAATCCCAAGTTCGTGGACGTACTGACCCAGTGGCTCGTTCTGTGGGCGGATGAACCCAATGTCACCGAGGTCGATGTCTGGATGAGCGAAAACATGTTCGGCAAGACCGACTGCCAGTGCGAAAAATGCGCCGGCAAAGACCCCCGCGTCCTCGAGGCACGAGCGATCGTGGCCGCCTGGGAGCGGGCCAAAAAGTACCATCCGAACCTCGGTCTGCGGGTTCTGAGCAGCGAGGCGACCCAAAAGAGCGACGCGGAGATCGTCGCGCTGCTGCCGCCGGACGTGAAGCTCTGGTACTACCACAGCCTGTTCACATACAACACCACGACCGCGCCGATGATCGGCAAGTACCAGACCCACCTCATCGACGCCATCGCGCAGGGTCGCTGGGTCGGCGTTTGCCCGAACCTGGTCGCTTACGTGGGTCTCTGGCAGCCGATGACCAGCGCCGCGTTCATCCACGGCCGAATGAACGAATTCGTCGACAAGGGGTTTCAGGGAATCATCGGCTATGCCGTGCCGCGCATCTATTACTGCCCGTTCAACACCGAGGCTACAGCTGAGTGGACCTGGAACGCCAAGGGACGCTCGACCCGCGAATTCGCCCTGTCGTACGCCGTCCGCCAGGGTTTCGATGATCCCGAAGCATTCGCCGACTGGTCCGAGCTGTTGGGCCCGGTATCGTGGGCCGTGTACGGTTCGCAATTCCCGGCCGGCGAGCAGCGCAACCAGCCCGGCAAGCTGGCCGACCTGGTCCGCAAGGGCAAGCTACCGGATCTGGGCCACGTCCTTTGGGATCTTTTCAGCATCCCCTTCGGTAATTTCAAGACGGTCGAGCAGATCGAGCGTAACGTCGCACAGGCGGAACAAGCCGTCGAACTCGCTCGCCGCATCGGCCAGGACGAGTACCTCCACGAAAGCCTCGTCATCCAGGGATACATGGACGCCATCGAGGCGCTGTGGGGAATCAAGCAGGCGATGACGGGCGATCGCGTCACGGATCAGGCGGCCGCCCGAGTATGGTTCAAGTCTTATATCAAGGCACTCGAACAGGCGCGGACGCATCTGCGGCTCTGGGAGCAGGCCCTGCCCGGCAAACCCGCCGACGAGCGTCTCACCGGCCCCGGCGTTGAACTGCTGGACGAGATGATCGACGGGATGAAAGAGACGGCCGCCGAGCTGGGCGTCGCGATCCAGTGACCCGACTCCCGACAGCAGCACACGGTACCGTTTCCGATCCGAGCCGCAACCGTAAGTAAGGGAGCGGAACAAGGTGGGACTGCCCTACCACACCAACCGCATCCCTCAGTCAACCGAAAACGCCGTTCAGTCGGTCTCGGCATTCATGTCGAAGACGACCTTGAGCGCTTCGCCCGAGGTTGCGACGCGGAAGGCTTCGGCGTAGTCGTCGAGTGCGAACCGGTGCGTGATCAGCGGCGCCGGATCGACCAGGCCGGCCGAGACGAGTTCGAGCGCCTCGGCGTAATCGCGTCGTCGCGACTCCGACGCCCCGAACAGGCGGATCTGCTTGTAGTGGACGAGGTTCGGATCGAACACGGCCGTACCGCCCGCGGCAAACCCGGCGAACAGGCTGACCCGACCGCCCGGGCGCACCGCCCGAAGAACCGTCGGCAGCACTTCCGGCACGCCAACAGCCAGGATCCCCGCGTCGAATGCGTCATGCGCGTCGAACGCCTCGGGCGTACAAACTTCGTCGGCCCCGAAGCGGCGGGCGAATTCGCATCGTTCGGCCCGCGGCTCGACGACCGTGATGCGGCCGACGGGCCAGCCGCCCCCCCTCCGCGCGGCCAGAAGGTGCAGCAGGCCGATGGGCCCGGCACCGAAGATGACAATAGTCTGGCTTTCTTCGTGTCGCGGTCGCCCCTCCTCCGCGTGCAGGCCCATCTCGTGCTGGCCGTTGAGACAGCAGGCAAGAGGCTCGACGAGCGGCGCGACGTCGAGCGACACCGCGTCGGGTAGCTTGAAGAGGTTGCCCCGCCCCACCGCGTGGGCGGGTATCCGCATGAAGTCGGCCAGCGCCCCGTCCGTATGGTAGCCGAGCGTGATGCGCGACCGGCAGAGGTTCTCCCGGTCCGCCCCGCAGAACGCGCATTGGCCGCAGGATACGACAACGCAGACCCCGACACGCTCCCCTTCCGCATAGCCCTCTACGCCCCGGCCGACGGCCGCCACCGTGCCCGCCGCCTCGTGGCCGATCGGGTGGCCCGGCCGCACGTCGCGCGTCTTCGTGCCGGCCGCGATCCGCAGGTCGCTCCCGCACAGGGCCGCCCGATGCACGCGAACGAGCACCTCGCCGGGGCCCGGCTCCGGCCGGGCTACCTCGGCCAGACGCAGTCGGCCGGGGCCTTCGAAGATCAGGGCTCGCATCGTTCGGTTCATCGTGACAACTCGTCGCGCCAATGGGACCGCGCAAATGCCACCGCTCACAACCACCTTCAACCCGGAGCGTAGGGGCCGGCCGGCCACTCCGCAAGCGGGCATCCGCACTCCGCAACACTCGCCATCGGCAAGGCCAGACCTCGCCCCCCTACCGCTTCCCTGACCCCTGATCCCCGACCCCTGGCCCTGCCGCCCTGCTCCCCGTTGCCCGACGTGGTGCGGAGGGTTAACCTGATGGCATGACCACACTTCCAGACACCGTCGCACGGCTCATCGATCGGCTCGTCTACGAACTCGATGGCCTGTCAGAGTACGAAATTACAATCGTCGAGGAAGCGACTCGTTCCTAGGTGTTTATGAATATGTATGAAATAATAATGACAGCATTAATAATGACAGTAATGGCAGTATTGTTGGACGTGCTCCGGCGTCTGATAAAATGTTTTATATCTCCGCTGCGGATCGAGGTCTTTTGCTTCCAATATAGCGACCCGCGCAATAGCGAGGATGGTGGTTTTGCCGTCCTACCTAATCCACAGCGCTATTATGCTGAACTCGCGATTACGAACTGTACGGACCATGTGGTCTTTATAAAAAAGATCATACTGACGATCGATGGAAATGAAACCTATCGACGGGAATCGACCGAGCAACTAATACGTTTAGGCAAGCATGAGTGCATCCAGAGAAGTGTAATCTTCCCCCTTGATGAGAAAGATTCACCCATCCGGGCGGGGCGGTTTACTATTGCCTTCATACCATCAGCGGGTAGGAAGAAGAGGGTGCGTGCGCACTTTCCTCTTTCAAGATAGGGCAGGACAACACACCAGCGTCAGATCGACGCGACGGACCAGCAGATCGATCGGCTCGTCTACGAACTCGATGGCCTGTCCGACGACGAAATCCAAATCGTCGAGGAAGCGACGGAGAAAGGATAAGCTCACGCAAAGCCTCAAAGAGAAAACCTGACACTTCCTTTGCGCCTTTGCGTCTTTGCGTGAGATATATGGCAGGTCGTTGACCTGCCCTGCTGCCGCGTCACCGAATGCCGGCCGACCCGGTTTCGATCGGCTCGGTGACGTACTCGCGCGGGTCGGTGATTTGGCCTGTCAGCGCGCTGGCTGCCGCCGTCAGCGGCGACGCGAGGAACACACGCGCCTTCTGGTGGCCCATCCGGCCGGGGAAATTGCGGTTCGTCGTGCTGATGCAGGTGATCGGCTCGTTGAGTCGGCCGAAAGTGTCCGCCGGCCCGCCCAGGCAGGCGGCGCAGCCGGACGGGCCGATGGTGCAGCCGGCCTCCTGGAGGATTTCGAGGATGGAGGGTTCGTCGGCCTGCTTGGGCTGCCCCCCGACGTTAAGCCGCATCATGTCCGCGTGCACCTCGGTCGAGCCGGGCACGACGAAGGTCGGCACGCGCACCTGTCCGCCCCGCAGCAGGGCAGCCGCGAAAATCATGTCCGTGATCTTGCCGCCGGTACACGAGCCGATGTAGACCCGGTCGACGCGCACGTCGCGGCAGTTGCGCGCGGTGTCCGTGTTGTCCGGTGAATGGGGCTTGGCGACGAGCGGTTCGAGCGCGGCCAGGTCCCATTCGTGGACAACGTCGTACGCGGCGTCGGGGTCGTCGATGACGACTTCCCAGTCCGGCCGATTCGAGCGCGCGCGGACGTCTTGTCGTCCACGTCGCACACGCCGTTCTTGCCGCCCGCCTCGATGGCCATGTTCGTCAGCGTCATCCGGTCTTCGAGCGACAGGCTCGCGATCCCCTCGCCGGCAAAGTGCATCGCCTTGTAGGTCGCGCCGCTGACGGAGACCTTGCCGATGACCGCCAGAATGAGGTCCTTGGCCGTCAGGTACGGCGGGATCTGCCCGTGGAAGACGAACTTCATCGTGGGCGGCACCTTGAGCCAGATTTTGCCTGTGCCCAGCACGAAGCCGGCGTCCGTGTTGCCGATACCGGTGGCGAACTGCCCGAACGCCCCGGCCGTACACGTGTGGCTGTCGGTGCCCAGAAGGATTTCGCCTGGCCGCACGTGCCCCTCTTCGGGCAGAGCCTTGTGGCAGACGCCCTTGTAGCTCGTCCGCGTCGGGTCCTTGTAGGGGTTGGGCATTCCCTCGCCGCGGATGAAGTCGGGGTCGTAATAGTATCGGATACCCTGTTCTTTAACGAACGCACGGAGAATCTCGATGTTGCGGTGGGCTTTCGTGTCAGCCGTAAAAATGTAGTGGTCGGGGATGATGACCACCCGCTCGGGGTCCCAGACCTTCGCGTCGGGGCCGAAGTGCTCCTTGAACACGCCGATTGTACCCGGGCCGCAAACGTCGTGCGTCATAAGGACGTCGACGTTGACCCAGATGTTCTCACCCGCGCGGACCTCGTCGCGGCCGGCGTGCCGTGCCAGAATCTTTTCCGTAAGGGTCATCCCCATCGAGCAACGCTCCTTTCAAAGACTGCAGGCGATTCCTGGTGCATGTTTCGATACGACGGTGCTGAATCGCATCATGATGTCGCGGCTGCCCTGACGCACCCGTTTGTAACGGCCGCCCCCCCCGTGGCGGCCGTTCAGGCAAGCGTCGCGTACCGCAGGCGCTCGTCCGCCGGAAAGTCGCATTCTCCGTTCTGCCGCAGGGAACGTCGAGAAACGGTCGGCCCATCGCGGTCGGCGGGTCGGTCGGCCACTTCTACCTGCTTCCGGTTCGACGTGCAATTTTAGTCCCGCGCGTTGTCCGGAACAATCGACCGCCGTCGGCCGTTATCAGGGCGCCGCGTTCAGCCGTTCGATCATTTCCGCCACTTTGCGGCGTTGCTGGTAGATCGGCCGGGAGTCGAACGTGAACTCGGTCAGGCTCGTTGTGATCGAGGCGGGGACGGCCAGCAGCGCCCTGGCCTCGGCCAACAGCGCGGGGTCCAGCTTGGAGTCTGCCGCTTCGATCGTATCCCTCAGCAGATAAAGATAGTCCACGTCCTCGATACCGTCCCGGAGCATCTCCCAGCGCAGGCTGCTGACCGGGCCGTCCAGGACTGGCGCGGCATTGTCCGGCCGTTCCGGCACGATGGGGTCCGTGCTGTGCTGGACGGCCGCCAGGGGCGGATAGAGAAAGCGGCCGTCGCCGTTGCCCCAGTAGGCCTTCGTGCCGACCTCCTGGCCGTACCCGGTCCGGTAGGCCATCGCGTCGCCGTAGGGATTCTGAAGCGCGTCCGGAAACGCGGTGGGACTCGTCCAGTAGTTGGCTGACCAGATCAGAATGCCGCGAATGTCGCGCTGCCAGGTCTGCCACAGCCAGACGCGCAGGCATGTGGCTGGATGATCGATGAACAGCGTGCAGTACGGCTGCCGCGGCCCCGTGCAGATGTACCACCAGAACGTCTCGCCGGCGACTATACGCTCGGCGGCCAAGGCCGGGTCGAAGTGGCGCGAAACCGGACACCAGATATCGACGCCGCCATGCAGCGTATCGTCGGCCGGCACCATGAGCGTCAACAGCCGGCGGAGGCGCGGCGCGTACTTGTGGATGCGGTCCATTCCCGCGCGGACAAAGGCGTAGTCTCGCTCCTTGGGCTCGTCGAACCAGTAAATGTAGGCCAAATCGAGCCAGCCCTTGTCAGCCAGGTGCTGCTCGACCTGGCCGAGCATGCTGGCCATCATCGTCTCGTAGATCGGCGTGCCGGCCTTATGACCGGCGAGCTCGCCCTCGCGGCGGGCGTGGAACGTGCCGCCGCCCAAACCGGGCAGTTGGAGTTGGAAGCTCGTGATGTGGTATTTGCGGACCGCCTCTTCCATGGCTGCATCGAAACGAGACCAGTCGATATCGCAGCGCGGCGGGTCGGCGTCGGGCTTGAAATCGAAACGGATCGGGTCGAACGGAACGGGGTTGTAGGGGCTGATCCGGTGGTCGGCGAAGCTCTGCATGTATTTGGCGAAAACAGCGCGCCTGTCCTGTTCGCTCGTCAGGCCGTGGTAGCGGGCGATCCAGCCGACGTTGAGGCCGAAGGCACTGGCCGTCGAGGGCCGATCAGGCAATGCGAAATTCCAGACGCGGACCCGAACGGGTACTTTTTCGGTGAAGTCATCCGCGCGGAGCGCGATACGGCCACGATAGACGCCGGGCGAGGCGTCGGGCGGTACATGGACGAGCAGCCAGAGCGGTTGATTGACACCGGCCGGCAGATCGAGCGGTGCGTCCAGCGGCGGGAGCGGGTCAGGCCAATCGCCGACCGCGCCGCGCGCATCGGTCGGCACGGTGACGGGGACATACGCGACGCGAAGCAGTCGGATCGCCGAAGCCGGAAGGCGCGCGTCGTTCGGACCGACGAAATCCGAGACGGTCGCGGTCAGGCCGGTGACGGAAGTGCGCGGCCGGATCACGACCTGGGCAGCCTCGAACTCGTTTCGTGCGGCGGCGATATGCACCGCGGCCCCTTCCCGCTTCGGCAGGACACGGTCGCGCGGCACCTTGCGCGTCGCGTCGCACCACCAGAGGTCGACCCTCTCGCCTTGCGCGGGCAGGCGATGGCCGTAGTTGGTTACATGAAAAAAAGCGCCCTCCTGGCCGAGGTCAGCCGGCCCGGTGGTCGGCCGGGTTGCGGGTGTCGCCGCCGGCGCGAGCGAGCTTGCCGCAGTGGCAGCCAACAGGGCACATCGTACGATGAGCGTCCGAATGAACGTTTCCACGGGCGTTTGCATGGGAGGCATCCTCGCGTGAGGTTTTTGAACTGCCGGTCTCGCGTCCGGACCGTTTTCCAGCATTGTACGGCGCTGTTTCCTAGCGCCTACCCTTGCTTTCAGGGCTCCAACCTTGCGGGCATTCGGGTGCGTGACCGTTTTGCAAGGTGGAACCGTTGCCGCTCAAACGGAGGCGTTCAGAGACATCCGCGAATCGGTCGGTTCATGAACGTTGCGAACATCTTTTCCGACGGCTGGACAATAGGGCGACTCTTCTGTTCAATGCGCGTGGACAATCGGTTAGCGGGAGGTTTCACACATGCATCGGAAACAAGCGAGGTGGGCAAGCGGTACCGGCTTCTCCGCGATTCTGCTCTGTGTCACGACGGGGGTGGGAACGGCATTGGGGGCCGCAGCGGCCTCATCCGATGTTCGCCGCCCCAATTTTCTGCTCATCACGGCCGACGACATGAACTGGGACGCGCCGGGCTGTTTCGTAGGCGCTGCGCCCGAGATCACACCGAACATCGATCGTCTGGCGAGCGAAGGCATCCGTTTTTTGCATGCACACGTCACCAATCCGGTCTGCACGCCTTCCCGG
>Ga0272443_10002236_pt1 | contig 25273 bp, 34 predicted proteins | sample SSMAcet12_FD_193581 | JGI IMG/M metagenome (GOLD analysis project Ga0272443, IMG submission 193581) | Marine sediment archaeal communities from Little Sippewissett salt marsh, Falmouth, MA, United States - SSM-Acet-12 | ecosystem: Environmental > Aquatic > Marine > Wetlands > Sediment ...
TAAAGCACGCAAAACGTTTATTTTAAAAAAGTCCGTAAATATTTTTTTATTTCAGAAAAAATGATTATATTTAAATAAAAGATGAGTAAATATTTAAGGCAATGCGTTAATGCATCAGGTTTGCCTAAAAAGACATTTAAGTCCTTTGAAGAAGCAGTTAAATGGGCTCATAAAATGAATAAAGATCCAAGAACTATTTGGAAACAAAGAGCATATAAATGTAAATACTGTTTAAAATTTCACGTTGGAAGAGATCCACATAAAATATTAATTAATCATGAAACAGACTTATACCAGGGGTGAAGTAATTGAATTACTTGTTAAAGAAAGAAAAAGAGCCAGAGATATAGCTTATGAATTTAAAGATGAGTATGAATATAAAGCAAAGGCCTATAAAAATATTGGTCTTATGAAAAAAACCAATGAGCAACTCGCTGATAGTGCCAGAATCATAGGTAACACTATCTCAGGAAGTGATGCTCTTTCTGCAACTTTAGGAGAAACAATAAAAGATAGAATAATTAAAGAATTAGAAAAATGAAAGACGACTTAGGAACACGAATAAAAGAACAATACGAGAATCGAACTCGTTACTTTCTTCCAAGAAGAACATACACAATCATTCGCCTTGACGGTAAAGCATTTCACACTTATACTCAGAAGATGGAAAAACCTTATGACGTAGGATTCATAGTTGTTATGGATGATACAGCTAAATTCTTATGTGAAGAAATTCAAGGATGCAAAATGGCTTATGTTCAGTCAGATGAGATTTCACTTCTTTTAACAGATTTTGCCACCATTACAACTGATGCTTGGTTTGATGGAAACATTCAAAAAATAGCTTCAGTTGCAGCATCTATGGCAACTGCAAAATTTAATAAAGAGGCTAATAGGTCTTTTGTATCACCTACAGGACTAGCTTTTTTTGATGCTCGAGTCTTCACTATTCCAGATCCTATTGAAGTTGAGAACTACTTTATCTGGAGACAAAAGGATGCTGTTAGAAATTCAATTTCTATGCATGCGCAATCTCTTTATTCTCATAAACAACTTCATGGAAAATCTCAAGCAGATATGCATGATATGATTCATGAAGCCGGAGAAAACTGGAATGATTTACCTGATGGATTTAAGAGAGGAAGAACTATTAGGAAATATAATAGTGAAAAATGGTTAATGATATATCCTGATTTTCTTAAAGAAAGAGAAATCTTAACAGATCTTGTTCCTAAAATAAAATATGAATAATGCTATATTATAAAAGGAAAAATTCATTTAAGAAAGTTAAACTTTCTAAATTAAAGAAAAATATTGATGAAATTAAAGATGAAGAAGATTTTAATAAACTATTTTCAATGGATGTAGATTTATATTCTTTTTTAGATCCTTATTATGATGAAATTCTTAATAAAAAAGTTCTATGTTGGGCAACTTCTGAAGGAGAAGCCTGGGACTTATATTATCTGTTATGTGATGTTTAATATATAAAATATAAAAATATATTAAAAAAATAAAATAAAAATATTAATATGAAAAAAATAGTTAAAGAATCATTGAATGAAGGAAGCGCCGATTTTTATAAAGGTAGGCCTTTTGGTAATACTGTTGGACAAGAAGCTGTTGATAGAGAAAATAGAGCAAAAGCCAAAAAATTTAATAAAAGAGAATTTTGGACCGAGGTTGCAGAATTAATGGATGGAGAACTCGATGATTTTGAATTAAATGACTATGGTAGATCTATAAGTATTAGAATGAGTGATGGAGATATACTTGATATAGAACAAAGTTGGAGAAATGATGGATCACCTGTTAAACCTGTTGTAAAAATTAATCGTCATGATTTCGGAAGAATTCCAATTTGGGATGCTCCAGAAGATGTTGCAGAAGATTATTTAGAAATTTATAATGAGTATATAAAATAAGATATATCTATGAAAGCAAAATTAATTAAAGAATCAATAAACGAATTATTCGGTAAAAAGAAAGAAGAAAAATTCGAAGACAAATATAGTAAAAGTTTGCTTCCTAAAGGCGGTAAGTTCTCTGAAGAAAATATATATGCTGCAGGTAAATCTTCACAATTAAGATTTCTTTGTCGTAGAAATTTAGTTATTGAATTTAAAGTATCTGAAGGAAACCGATCTCAAGAATATATTGGTTTTTCCTGGAATGATAAAAAAAGAAAAGAACATTATGAGGAAATAGGAGTCTCTTGGCATGAAGATGATATTAATAGCGTAATGAGAAATATAGTTGATGAAATTAATTATAAAGATAAACAATATTATAATAAAGCAAATGAATCAATAGCCAATGATATGAACGAATCTTCTATAGAACCTAAGCCTTATCCACAAATGTCTATAGAAGAATTCAATGAATGGTATGAAAATGAAATAATGGAACCTTATGGTTATTATCCTGAAGATACGCCCATTGATGATATGTATGACGGAATGAATGAATTTGATTTTGTTATGGATCAAATGATTAATAACGAAGAAGATGAGGATGAAGAATTGATTGATTTACTTAAAATCTATGACGTTCCTCAAGAGTTAATAGATAAATTAATACCTATGAGAGAGTACTTCTGGGATTTTAGATATAACCAGCATTTATAAAAAAGAAAACCCGAAATTATTCGGGCTTTTCTATGAAATTAAATTTTAGTCCAGTTATTTCTTCATAATCTTCTCCGCACTCTAATAATTCAACATCATCAAGTTCATAATACCAATTAATTTCAACATCTATTTTATTATTAATCTTACATTTCTTAATAATATTAAACATGTTAGCTAATTTAAGAGAAGCTTTAGTACTAAAAAATTCTAATTTTATATCAACCTTTAAATTAATAGGATTTTTGTTTAAACAATCTTCTAAATATGGAAGAAAATCATCAAAATATTTTTCTATTTCTAAAGATATAGCGCGCCCTTCTATTAAAATAGTTCCTTCCATTTCCTCAAAAACTATTTTAGGAATTGTATTCTCTTTATTTTTTTCTATTATCATATCTTTTTTATTTTATATATTTTATTTTTAAAATAATCCGTAAAAAATTTTTTTATTTCAAAGATTTTTATTATATTAGTACTATAGAATTAAAAATAAAAATTATGAAACTTTTTAAAAGAAATCCTTGGATAACAGTTGCAACTGCATATTCAACAGGAACTACAAGTAATCTTTTTAGAGGAAGTCAGGAAACAGATATTAAAATTGAATTACGAGTTAAAAAGACAAAAAAAGGATATAAATATTCTTGTTTTGCCTATGATGTTTTTAATTCTGACATGTCAAAACGTCTAGATATAGAATATGTTATGTATAAGGAAAATTATAATGGAGTATTTACAAATGCTGCAAAAAAGTATAATCTTATTAAAATAAGAAGTAAAAAATGAGTTATATAAGAAGTACATCAAATCCTGAAAAACTTTACATATTTGGTAATATGGCAGGTGATGTAGAGATATATCAAGGACCTAAACTTATAGGATATATTCCTGGAGATAATTTCGATAAATTTATCGATCTTTATATTGATAATTTTTGTGAAGATATTGAATATAATGGAATAAAAATAGAAACTGTATTTCCTAAAGATACAGGAAATGGAATAAAAGAAAGACTATCTTATGGAGATTGGTTTATTGACATGTATGATGTAACTTGGTATTACATAGCTAGATCAAATTATGGACGATCTAAAGGAAAGTTCTTTCATTTTATAAGAAAAATATTTAACATTTATTAAAAATATAAAGATATGTCACAAATTGAAAATCCATTAACAAGTATCGGATATCCTACACAAACGCTTGATGATATTCATAAATTTGCTCCTGCTGCTTTTACAGAGCACAAAAGTCCAAACGTTACTAATCGCTATTCTTATGTTCCTACATATGAATTGCTAGAAGCTTTCTATAAACTTGGATGGCTTCCTACACACTCTCGCCAAAATGGATCCAGTCCTTATTCTCGTCACATGGTTCGTCTCAATAACGAAAAACTCGGATATATGGATCTTAAATCCGATAAAGTCAAACCACAAATTGTACTCGATAATTCACATAATGGAATGTCTCCTGCACAAGTTCATATGGGACTCTTCCGTCTTGTTTGTACTAATGGCTTAATAATTGCTATGCCAGGGATGTATACTTCAGTAAGACTTCGTCATGTCGGTATTGATATGAAAGAATTAAAAGAACTTATGATTGTAGTTGCTAATCAGTATTCAAAAGTAAGCAGCCATATATCTGAAATGCAAGAATTTATTCTTGATGAACCTCAAAAAGAAGAATTCGTTATAAAAGCTATAGCTGCTCGTGAACCTAATGTTTTTATAAAAGAAGATGGAACTATAGATATGCAAAAGGCAACTACTATAGTTAATCCTTCACGTATACTTGATCCTATAAGAGGTGAAGATAAAAAAGAAGACCTTTGGACAGTATTTAATGTAGTTCAAGAAAGACTAGTTAAAGGAGAATTTGAACGTCAAACAATGTCTGGACGTAAAACTAGTCCAAAAGGAATAAATAATGCAACACGTCACCTTAATTTTAATAAAGTTCTTTGGACTATTGCAGAAGAAATTATGAATCCAGAAACTATACAAGCATGAAAATATTTAGACTATTTGGATATATGCCATCTGAGTTTAAGACTCAAAGAGATATTATGGATCTTTTTTCAAAACATGAATTACCTCCAGGAAGAATAGTATCTGGTTCAAAATCCTTTTATTACAATAAATATCCAGATAATTTAATAGTTTTCAATGGAAATATTGTAACCAAAAAAAGAGGAAAAATCTGGTATGGAGATTTAGATATTACATTCGAATTCGACCAACTTAAATCTATTGCAGATGAATTGGGTGAAGATCTTTATATTCTTCGTGAAATGGATGCCAGATTTGAAAATGAAGATGCAGGATTTAAATATTGGAAAAAGAAGGCTGTTACAGTTATAAAATGTAAAAAATGAAAGAAATATATCATAACCAATAAAAACAAAATAATTATGGGATTTTATATTAATCAAAACTCAAAAGGAGTACTGCTTCCACCTATTAATAAAGCTGATTATCTTATTTTAGATGGTGGCAAGGAAATTCCACAACCAAAGGAATGGATAGAAAATCTTGTTTGTGTTGTAGAAAATGGTATGTTTGATGCAGCAGGTTACGTATATTCTAAACAAGAATTTGAAGATTGGACTTATAAAGAAGATAATCGTCCTAAACGATGGATTATTTATGAACATGCGAAAAAACTCTCAGGATATGAATAAAATAGGAAGATTAATCTGTAAAATATTTGGGCATAAATGGAGATATGCTTTTTCTCCTACAGACGCGTTTCAAACAGAAAAAGTTGATATTCGTGTATGCAGAGTATGTGGAAAAACTCAACATTGGAAAGAAATATTCAAGAATATTCAAGAAACTGAATACATTTGGATGAATCTGATAACATATACCAAGTTCGGAGCTAAAGAACGTTGGAAGAAATAAAAATAAATAAAAAACTTTAATAATTAAGTTATATAGAAATATAAAATAAAAGTAATATATGCCAATAAAAGTACAACAGCGAAATTCTAAAGAAATAATTTCTCTAAATACATTTGAAGCTGTTAGACTAAGACCTACTATGTATATAGGTCAAGTGTCTCCTGTAAATGAAAAAATACCATTAATTATAGACGGTAAACTAATTGAACTTGAAAAATTATGGTCTGCAGGTTTTATGCATCTTATTGTAGAAATTCTTGAAAATGCATTAGATGAAGCAAAGCGTTGTAAAGGAAAAATGAAAAATATAATTGTTAAGGTTAATTTAGATAATAATGAAGTTACTATAACTGATGAAGGCCAAGGATTTCATAAAGCTGCTTCTAAACATCCTAAAACAAAGAAAAATGTAGTTCGAACAGCAATGGAAGAATTGCATGCAGGTTCTAATTTTCAAGATACATCTACAAATTTAATAGGAACTCATGGTGTAGGTTCTGCTGTCACTAATATTCTTTCTGAAAACTTTACAATTAAAACCATTAATAGAACACATTATGTTAAATATCACTGGAAAGATTTTAAAGTAATAGAAGAAGTTAAAAGAAAGAGAGAACCAAATGAAAAACCTGGAACAAAAATAACTTTCATTCCTTCTTCTGAAATATTTCCTAATTATAAATGGGATATAGATTTAATAACTACATATTTATCTTTTAAATCATTTCTAATTCAAAATGATCCAGTTATTAAAAAACTGAATTTAGAAGGTTATTTTATTAAAGAAGGAAATGAATTTGCAATAGATATTACAACAGATTTTATTCCTAAAGATCATATTGTAGTAAGTAATAAATTAGGAATAATATATTTATGGGAAAAATATGATAATGCGTGTTCTCTATCATTTGTTAATGGTTCTCAATGCACAGGAATACATCAAAAGGTTGTAAATGATTGGGTTAATGAATCTTTTGACTATAATCTTGCACACCATTTCTATGAAACTCTAATATCTCTTAATTTGCCTTCACAACATATGAGATTTGCAGATCAAAATAAAACGAAATTTGCAACAGGAAGATGGGAAATTGAGGAAATGATGAAGAATAGTTTTCATAGTAAACTAATAAGATTACTTAAAAGATCAGATATAGCAAAAAATATTGAGAAAATGATTGAGGATCGTCTTCATGCAGAAAACATGAATAAAATTAAACGAGCTCAAAGACAATCAAAACGTAAGATCTCTGATAAATTTAGTCCATCATCAAAAAGAAAAGAACATATATACATTACTGAAGGACTTTCTGCCGCGGGATCTGTAAAACAAGCAAGAGATTCAGAAACTGAAGCAATATATGCTCTTAAAGGAAAAGTTAAAAATGCTCGTAAACTTTCAGATCTAACAGCAAATGCAGAATGGATGGATATTATGAGCATACTAGAAATACAGCCAGATAATAATAAGTTGCCTTCTTATAATAAAATAATTATAGCAACAGACGAAGACGCTGATGGACAGCATATAAGTTCTCTAATTATAAGTTTTTTTTATAAATGGTTTCCTCAAATTATTGAAAATAAAATGCTTTATAAAATAACTACACCTTTAGTTGTTTGTGAATATAATAAGAAGAAAAAATATTTTTTAACAAATGAAGAATTTATGGTGTTTGTTAAAACTAATAAAGTTACAAATATAAAATATCTAAAGGGGCTTGGTTCATTATCATTATCAGATTGGGAATATGTAATGAATAATAAACTATTATTTTCAATAATAAATGATAGAAGTGCTAAAAAATATTTGGATATAGCTTTTGGTGATAATGCTAAAAAGAGAAAAGAATGGTTGGCCGAAGTGTAATTAGAATATTATAAATAAAGAAAAATATAAAATTTAATATGGATGTAGAAACAGGAAATGGATGTAGTATATATGTCGGTGAGGAAGGAATAGAAATGCGTAATGCGTCTACTAAAAATCATGATATTGCACTTAAATTAAATAATATTAAAAAAATAAGCTTTAATGAAAAGCTTTCATTATCATTTTTTGACGTAGAAGCATTTATAGAAATGGAAGATTCAAATGACGCATACTTTTCTTATTGCTCTGAAATAAATCATATTGCTTATCATTATAAAAAAATCAACGGATTTTATCCTACTACATATAAATTTGCTGATAATATAAATTGTCTTAAATTTTTAGATGATTTATTTAAACATTATGTTGTTCCAGAGAATTCATATAAGAAAATGACATTCGAGACTTTACATGAATCAAAAATACCTATATTCATAATATCGTTTTCAAGGGATTTAGTTTTACATATTGATAGCGATAATTCTGGAACAATATTTTATAATATAAAAGATGAAAGTAACGAAAACAGTATGCTATATAAAGTACTTGGATTATTAAAATCACATAAAAATCCTAGAATTACAAAAAATAAAATATACATAGTTTATAAATCTAATAATGGCTTTTCTAAAAAGGGATTTAATATAAAGAAAATAAATGTAAATTTAGAAGAAAATTATAATGATGATTTTCTAGAAATGTCCTCAAAAATTATTTTTGGATTAAATTCTAGAGATAAAACAAATCTTGTAATTTTAAGTGGAGAACCGGGTGTAGGAAAAACAACATATATTCGTTATTTGGCGTCTAAACTTAGAAAAAATATTATCTTTGTTTCTCCAGATATGGTTAGTTCTATTACAGATCCTGCATTTATTCCGTTTCTTATGGATAATAATGATTCTATTCTTATTATTGAAGATGCTGAACCCGCATTAGAAAAAAGAGCTTTAGGAACACGTAGCAGTGCTGTAAGTAATGTTCTTAATTTAACTGATGGTCTTCTTTCAGATTGTCTTAACATTTCTATTGTTGCAACATTTAATACAGATTCTAAAACTATAGATGAAGCGCTTCTAAGAAAAGGAAGATTATTAATGAACTATAAATTTGAAAAACTTAATATAGAAAAATCTAAAAAATTATTAAAAAAATTAGGACATTCTGAAGTTGAAGTTACAGAGCCAATGACTCTTTCAGATATTTATTATTATGGAAATGATAATAATATATCCAAAAAGAATAAAAAAATAGGATTTAAATAAAAAATATTTTTATTTGTAAGAAATTTTTATTATATTTGTATTAATAACATAAAATATTATGGCAGAATTAAGAGATGTAAATGTAAAACAAATGGACGAAAAATGTCCAGTATGTAGAAAAGGCTGGATGCGTCCAACAGGAATTGTAGTAACAGGAGAACCTGCACAATTTGAACATAAGTGTACAAATTGTGATTATAAAAATAATTATCCAGTAAGATATCCATATTTAATATCATAGAAATTTTTATTTGTCAGAAATTTTTATTATATTTGTATTATTAACAGATATATTTAATTTTTAAAATGGACATAGGAAGCGGAAATACATATCCTTCAAATTCATTAAGTAACTTTGCACCACATCCATTTATTATAGATGGAGTAGAGTGTAATTCAATGGAAGGATTTTTGCAAAGTCTTAAATTCGAATCAGAAGAAATGCAAAAAGAAGTTTGCAAATTAGTGGGATATGCTGCTAAGAAAAAAGGAAGAAAGAAGAACTGGCAAAGAACTCAAACTCTATATTGGAAAGGAAGAGCTATTAAAAGAGATTCAAAAGAATATTCAGAACTTTTAGATAGAGCATACACAGAATTGTATAAAAACAAAAAATTTCGAAATGCATTAGAAGCATCAGGTTCTGCAACTCTTACTCACTCTATTGGAAAAAGTAAAATATCTGAAACCGTTCTAACAAGAAGTGAATTTTGTTCAAGATTAACAAAACTTAGAGAATTTGGAACATTAAAGAATATTTTAAATAAACGATTAATATGACTATAGAATTTATAACAGAAGAATTTGCCTGGGACAGAGGTTATGAAACTGCAGTAATTACTGAAGATGAAGAAAACTATTATTTTTATGATGTATATAATCGTTGGTGTTATATAGAAAAAGATAAACAAGGAAAAGAATTTTTATTACATGAATAAATTTAAAACTACAAAAGATCTAACATCTAATAAGAAAGAAAAAATTATTCGTCTTCCTATTTCTAAATTTATTGATAGTAAATTTAGAGATTATGCTATATATGTATTAGAAGCAAGAGGAATTCCTAATTTTTATGATGCGCTTACACCTGTTCAAAGATTTATTTTAAAAAATTCTCCTACATCATTTACTAAAACTTTAAGTGTTGTTGGCAAAGTTATTTCAGATGGTTATCATCATGGAGATAGTTCATGTACTGGTGCAATAAATAAATTAGCTAGACCTTTCGGAAATGCTATGCAAGTACTTGAAGGAGATGGATTCTTTGGAACTGAAGTAAGTCCATCTCCGGCAGCCGCTAGATATACTGGAATAAAGTTATCTTCAAATGCTAATAGCATATTAAATAAATATAATTACCTTACAACTCGTGAACCTGAAGGGCCTTACGATCCGCTCTGGATAGATATTCCTTTGGGATTAGTAATACCTATTGTTGGTATTGCTGTAGGATATAAAACTACTATTTTGCCTAGAAAATTACAAGATATTCAAGCATTTTTAGAAGGAAAAAGAAAAAATGTTAAACCTTATTTTAAGGGATTTAATGGAAAAATAGCAAAATATAAAAGACTTGATAAATCATGGATTTTATCATCTTTGATAACTAAAGAAGATAATAAAATAATGATTAGAGAAATTCCTCCAATTCTTCGTTATCAATCTGTTCTTAAAAAATTAGATTATTTAATTCGTAAATATGAAAGTAAAATACGAATTTTGAATAACTCTAATATTAAAGTAAATATTGATATTATTTATAGAGGTAAAGATTCAAATGAATTTAATGATATTTTTAATTTTATTGAAAAGACATTCTCTATTATAGTTAATGAAAGTCTAGTTTTTGTTAAAGATGGAAATGTTTTAACTTATGATTCAGTAGAACAATATCTTGAAGATTATAAATGGCAAGTTGCTCGTTTAAATCTTAAAAATACTTTATATGAACGAAATAAATTAAATTTTGATCTTGAATTCAATAAAGCAAAAGAATTATTTATTATTTTTATATTACAAAAAAGGAGAAGTGTTAAAGAAGTAGATGATTGGTTAAAAACTTATGATAAAAAAATTATAATAAGACTTGAATCAATGACATCAAAAAAGTTTACAAATGATGAACTAACAAAAACAAAAGCAGAAATAAGAAGATTATCTAAAGAACTTAAAGATAAAGAAAAAAAACTAAAAGAAGTTCAAAAAATATTTGATAATTTTGAAGATCCAACAATTACTAGAGGAATATCTTCGAAGAAAAATGTTATTAATTTATTTGAAACTACAGATATAGAAATTATAGATGATACAGTTATTTGGGATGGACAAGATATTTATGATGAAAATGAGGAATGACAAAAATGTAAATTAAAATGATGAATAAATAAATAAATAGAATGAAAATAATGTGTACGTAAGATGTGTAAAGAAGAATTTGTGGAAGCATATAAAAAATTTCCTCCATCAAAATATGAATTATTTTTTCTAAAAAACATTTCTGTTCATAGTATAACTGATAATAAATGGCCCGGAATAATTATTTTATTAGTATTATTTTTTCCATTTATTTGTGAAATATTCTGCCAAACTTTACACTTACCGTATATTTATAAAATGATTCCATCATATATCTATATAGTTATCTTATTTTTATTTGGAATATTATGGACAATATTAATAATTAAAAAAAGTAAAAGATTTAAAAAAATACGAAACTATTTAAATGTATCAAAAGAAGAATATAAAAATTTAATACAGGGCTATTATTGTAACAGATATTCTAGTATGGAAAAATATATAAAATATAATTCTAAAAATAAAAAAAATCAAGAAAAGTAAAAATATTATTGTTAAAAAAGAATTAAAAGGAATATAGTTAAAAACTTTATTCCTTTTGTTTTTATAAAATTAAATATAATTAAATTCTTATTATTATGGCTACGAAAAAAACAATTGAATTTGCTGCAAAAAATGTAAAGACATTTACAAATTGGCTTAAAAGATTTTCTACAATTGATAATTCATTACTTTTAGAAATTAATCAAGATGATTCAGCATTTATAGCAAAAACTTATAATGAAGAACGTTCTGTTGTTAAAATGAGTACTATTAAATTTGATGATGCAGGCTTAACACAACAACATTCTAAAAAAGAAAAAGACACTAATAGAGTTAAAGTAGGAATATTTAATATTCCTCGTTTAATTAAAATAATAGATCAATTTGATGATGCAGAATTTACATTTAAAATTGAATATCAAGAATTAATTGGAGATAATGAAACACAGTTTGCTGGCGAAAAACTCTTATTAAAAAATAATTATTTGAAAATGAATGTAGATTGTACATCATTAAATATATTTAAATATATTTCAGATGAATTGTTTACTGACACAATAGCGAAAGTTGATAAACTTGGAAATTTTGAATTAACAAAAGAAACACTTGAACAAATTAATACTCTTAATACTTTAGATAATGAAAATCGTTTTATGAATTTCGAATTTAAAAATAATGATATAATTGTATCAGGAAAAACATATGAATTAAGAATAGGAGAAACAAATAAAAACGAAAATAATTTATCGATATTTAAGGATCAATATTCAACATTAGATATTGAAAATTATAATGTAGAACTTGGAGAAGATAGACTAATATTTAAATCTAAAGATAGCGAAACTACAACAGTTATTTCAAAGGCTGAAGATGATAAGGATTAATAATTATTCGTTATCTTTAAAAAGGCTCGATTTAAATCGAGCCTTTTTGTATTAGATTATATAAATATATAAAATAAAAATATTATAGTGTCATTTTCTTCTAATTTATTTGAAACTCCAGATGCATATTATGATAAAGAAAATCATAATTATGTAAGATGGGATGACTTTTATTTACATCCAATAACATTTGGATGGTATAAGGGAAAATTATATGCTAGAAAAGGAACACCTCAAAATGTATATGAACCTTATGATTTTACTCATCATAAAATAAAACCTCACACATTACGTGATAACAGTGAAACATTAGATTATGAAGGAAGATTATGGTTAAAAACAAAAGTTATATCATTTTGGGATTATCCTCCTATAGAAGAATTTCCAAAATTATTAGATCAACTAGATAAAAAATTTAATATCAATATATTAAGAGATCCTGAATGGAAAATAGAAATATACGATCCAAAAGAACATAATACAGAAAAATTATCTCCTGTTAAAAAATATATTGGTTCTGATTTTCCAGAAAGACATCCAAAAGAAAGACATATATTATCTCCATTAAAGAAAGATAAAATTTCTGTTCCTTCAGGAATAGGTTCAAAAAGATATGGAAAAAAATTACCATTACCATATCGTCAAAAAATGTATGTAGAAGAAAATTATTATCCTTCATTATTTGAAAAGTTCAAAGAAGAATCAGATCCTATAAAAGATTTAGGAATTGGAATTCCGATGAAAGAACAAATTAATATTTGGTATAGAGAAAATTATCCAGATTATCCATACATAGAACAAATTGCTCTTATGTTTAGTGCAAGAGATGGTAAAACTGAATTTGTAAAATATCTTTTAGATAATAATAACCATAATATAATTCATTATCAACATGAATATGCTTTACGATGGGCAGCAAATAATGGGCACGCTGAAGTAGTCAAACTTTTATTAGATGCGGGTGCAGATGTTCATGCTAAAAATGATCAAGCTTTAGAATGGGCATCAGAAAATGGACATATAAAAATAGCCAATATTCTTATAAATCATATCAAAAGACAAAAGAATAGAGTAAAAGAATCTATAAACATATCCGAGAAGTTTACAAAAGGAGGAGATCCCGTTACTGATATGGGTATTGGATTAGAAAAACAAATTCATGATTATATTGATAAAAATGATCATTATGGTTTGGCTACAGTAGAATCTAGAGCAGAATTAATTGCAACTGCAAGTGATTTGGATAATGAAACTAAAAGTAATTGGTTAGAGTATATTTTTAAACAAGGAAAAGAAGATCCTGATTCTTGGGATATGGATGCTGTAAATGAAATGAGAAATCTTGTAAGCTTCGTTCCATATTTTAATCTTAGAGATTATCACATACGTTATTTGCATAAAGATAATAATTATACATTATATGTAGATGATTGGAGTGTATTTACTCCTTATTTTAATGTTAAACAAAATGGTGAAATAAGTTTAGAATTTATAGAACATGTATTAGAAGGATCTGCACAAGAATATTTTGATACACATTATTATACATCTATTACAGATTTAAATGATCAAGTAAATGAGGCAGAAGCACAAAAAATATTTGATTATCTAAAATCTATATGTATAGAGACCTCAGAATTAGCAAAAAATACTAAAAATTTGCAAGAATTATTAGAACTAATTAATTCAAATAATGAATTTTTTGATATAGAACGAGATCTTATGAATGCATTAGATATGTATATGGTAGGAGAACAAGAAAATGAAGCATATAAAGAATTAGTTAAAGCAATAAAAGATAGATATGAAATTTCTGAAACAGATTATGATGATGTATATCATAATTATAAAATGAAAATATCAAAAGATGGTTTAAATAAATTATTTGCCGATTATTATTTAGCAGATCTTAGTAATTATTATTATCCAGATAGCGGCATAACGTATAATCTTCCGAATTATGGATATATGCCTTTTGATTTTGATGTTAATGATTTTATAGAGATTTTAGATGGATATATGTAATAATATAAATAGATTAAAATATTGTTAATTTAGAAACTTATTATTTACACTTTTATATAATTAAAAAGTATATTATATGGAGTTTAAATTAACAAAAATTGATTCGGAAAATTGTTCTATTGAAGAATTAAAGGATGAAATATCTCGCCTTAAATCTCTTAAAGAAGAATATTTTAATCTCGAACAATCAATCAAAATTTTTATTAATTCAATTTATGGTGCTGCAGGTTCTCCATGGTTCGCTGGTTATAATGTTAATTTAGCTGAAGCTGTTACATTACAGGGACAGGATTTATCAAAATATGCTAGTAAATGTATTGATGAATATTTCTTTGAATATTGGCATAACGATAAAAAATTACATGAAGCATTAGGAATCACATATGCAAATAAAATAAATGAAAAAACGCTTACTATTTATATGGACACAGATAGTGCGTATATTACATTTGACCCAGTATTAAAATCCTGTGATTATTCTGACAATCCTTTAGATTTTATTTTAAAAATTAAAGAATTAAGATTAAATTCTTATATTAAAAGAAAATTTGAGGAATATGCAGAAAAGTATAATACACAAAACATTCAAGAATTAGAATTAGAAAAAATTTCTTATTCTGCTATAATGGTTGCAAAAAAGAAATATATCCTTGATTTAGCCTGGAAAGAGCCGGGAGTTAAATATGAATTACAGGAAAAAATTAAATTTGTAGGTGTTGAAATTGTTCAAGGATCTACACCTAAATTTGCAAGAAAAGCATTAAAAGAGATGATGCAATTGGCATGTGAAAATGGAAAAAATTTAAAATATGCAGATGTAGTTAAAAAATTAAAAGAACTTAAAAAAGAATATGTCCTTCAAAATCCTGAAGATATCGCAAAAACACAATCATTAGGAGATTATGAAAAATATTGTTTAGAAGATAAAAAAGAAATAAGATTAGCTTCTAAATGTCCACAAAATGTTCGAGCATCAGCAGTATATAATCATAAAATTTTAAATAGTAAATGGAGAACAAAATATAATCTTATAAGAACTGGTGATAAAATAAAGTTTTATTATACAAAAGATGAAAATGAAGTTTTTGGATTTCTTCCTGGAGATTATCCATATGAATTTGCATCTCCTGTAGATTATGATTTACAATTCGAAAAAACAATTGTAGAACCATTTAATAGAATATTACGTGCTATGGGATTTAATTCAGTTCCAGGAAACTTGATATATGCAAAAAGCTTATTCTAAAATAGAAATTTATTTAAAAGGATCCGATAAATTTTTATTTGTCGGATTTTTTTATTATATTTGTATATATAACAAATAATTATAATAAAATTAGAAAATAAATAATTTATGAACATACAAACTGATATATTGGATAGATTAACACCAGAAATTATTTCTGAAATGGAAAGAATCTGGTTTACTGCAGATCTACACGGAGGACATCCAAAAATAGTAGATATCTGTAATCGTCCTGTTTCAAGAGAGGAGCATGATGAATGGCTTATTCGTGAAGTATTTAATAAGTATGTTCAAAGAAAAGATGAAGTTTATTTACTTGGAGATATCTCATTAGCAAAAAGAAAAGATGCTCAAAAATGGGTTGCAAGATTAAATGGAAACAAACATCTTATTCTTGGAAATCATGATAATAATATTAAAAATCTTGGAAACTGGACAGAAGTAACCCAAATAAAAGATTTTACGTTTTCAAGAAATAATCCTAATATCAATATTCATATTGTATTGTGCCATTATCCACTTGCATCTTGGAATAGAAAAATTCATGGATCATGGCACCTTTATGGTCATGTTCATGGGAGATTTCAAAATACAGGTTTATCATGGGATGTAGGTATAGATAATAAAGAATATTTTGAAGGATGGTTACGACCAATATCTCTTTATGAAGTTGTTAAAATAATGAACAATCTTCAATTAAAGGGAAGAGATAAAGATTATACAGAATTCGAAATAAAATAAGTCATCCGGGAAGACTATAAAAATAGCAACTGACGAGGCCCGGACGAAACGTTCCACACCGTTTTTTCAGTAAAGCCTCAAGAATTCTTGAGGCTTTTTTAATTTAAATAAATAAAATAAATAAAATAAAAATATGATTATGGCAAATTGGAAAATGAAAATTGACGTATCTCCAGCTTTTTCAATGTATGAAGAAAACGAAAATTTTGAAGAATTTAAAGAAGAATTATTAAATATTCTAGATAATGAAGATGTTTATAATGAAATTGAAGAAAAAATAGGAGATGAAGAGGCCTATCAATATTCTGTGTTAGTTGATGACCTTAAACCTACAGAAGATGAAGATGAGTTTGATTATACCTGGAATGATCTTTATGATTGGGCAGATGAAAATTTAGTCTGGATAAATACTTTATTATAATTATATGAAAATTTCAGCAGGTTTAGTTTTAACATATGATAATAAAATATTACTTGTTCATCCTACAGGTTCAAAATGGTGGGGAACTTATAGTATTCCTAAAGGTGGTGAAGAAGAAGATGATGATGATATTTTAGAAACTGCGTATAGGGAAACTAATGAAGAAGTAGGATTAAATCTTGATCCTATAAATTATAAGCCACAATCAGAAGGATATATAAATTATAAAAATAAAGATGGAGAAATCTATAAACGTGTTCATTTTTTTATAGTTCCATTAGATGAAGAAATAATAATAAATAGAAACAAACTTCAAAAAGAAGAAATTGATTGGGCAGGATTTTTAGATAAAAAAGAAGCAGAAAAACGAATATTTTGGAGATTTAAGCCACTATTAAATTTCTTAAAGTAAAATAATTTAAATAATATGATTTTTTTATTAGAAGCTGCAGGACCATTAGCCGGATTACCAAAACATTGGATTAAATATTTAACAGATAAATACGATACTCCTACATTAGGTATGGCCGGAGAAAAAAGTACAGCCGTAAAATTAAAACAATTTCATCCCTGGCAAATTAAAAATGCTCTTAAAGACGAAAATAATTTAGCTGTAATAGGAAGAATTGATAATCAACCATTATTTATGGTTGCACCACACGAAAATTATAAAATAAAATATCGTATATTTGAAGTTAATCCCGATTATGGTAATTATAAATCAATGACAGATCGTTATAGTAGTGGAGAGTCTGATTCTTTTACAATAAGTCAAGTTATAGATGTTGTTGATCAATTAACTCAAGATAAAACATTTGAAAATTTAACTATTGAATCTATTTCAAAAGATCCCAAAAGAGATATTAAAATTGAAAAAAGAAGAAAAATAAAATCTCAACCGGAAGATCCATTAAAACAAACAGAAAAAACGTATTGGGGAACTGAACCATCAGTCCAACAAAAAGAAAGAACAAAAAAATATAAAGAAAGAAAACTTCCAGAATTAGAAAAGAAATTAAAAGAAGTTAAAAAAGAATTTAAAGATAACTTAACTAAAGGTTTTGATGAAGCATTTAAAGAAATTGAAAAAAATATCAAAGAAGGAAGAACGTATTATGCAAAAAAAGAAATCATAGCTAGAAAATTAATATCAAATGATATAATTTTAAAATTAGAAAATTTAACAAAAGCATATGAGATATTGAGTGGAAGATATTCATCAAAAAATCCAATAGAAATAATTAAACAATTAAAACGCTTAAATTTAAATTTATAAAAAAAATTTTTTATTAAAACTTTTTGGCCATATTCTAATAAAATATATAAATATAAAATAATTAGTTTATGGCCAAAAAAATGTCTAAAGAAAAGAAAGAATCTTCTTTTTCAGAACTTAATAATCTATTAAGTGAATTTTCTCCAGATGGTGCAATTATAGAAGATAGTCTTTATGCAAAAATAGACGAGTGGATTCCTACAGGTTCATATATTCTTAATGCTGCATTAAGCGGATCTTTATTTGGAGGTATGCCAAATAGAAGATCACTTATGTTTGCGGGAGAAGAATCAACTGGAAAAACTTATCTTGCTATGAGTATTGTTAGAAATGCTCAACAAATGGATTATTTTCCTATTTATTATGATACAGAAGGAGCAATTGATATAGATTTTGTTAAAAGACTTGGAATTGATACATCTAAATTTCGTATAGAAAATGTTGGAACTGTAGAAGAATTTACTACATTAGCAGCAAAATTAGTAGAAACTTTAGATAATCTTAAATCTGAAGGAAAAGAACCCCCAAAAATAATGTTAGTTCTTGATTCACTTGGAAGTCTTTCATCTACAAAAGAAAAAGGAGATGCTGTTTCAGGATCTGAAAAAAGAGATATGACTAAACAACAAGCAATACGAAAAACGTTTAGAGTTTTAGGAAATGATTTTGCAAAACATGGAATACCATTTATTGTTTGTAATCATGTTTATGCGTCTATTGGTTCATTTTTAGGAGGAAATACCATTTCGGGTGGGGGTGGTGGAAAATATTCTCCTTCAATAATATTTACTCTTACAAAATCTCAATTAGCAGATAAAGATTCAGAACAGCATGTTAAAAAAATTGGATTAGAAAAATCGAAAGTTGGTATTGTTGTTTCTTTATGGCCTTATAAACAAAGATTTGCTCGTCCAATTCCAGTTAAAATTCATATTCCATTTTATAAGAAGCCTAATCCTTATGTAGGTCTTGAAAAGTTTGTATCATGGGAAAATTGTGGTGTAGTAAGAGGAAAATGTTTGACACCTAAACAATATGAAAAATTATCTCCGACTGAACAAAAAAAATGTCATCATTTTACTTATTTACCAGATAATGAAGGAAAAGATATTAAAGACGCAAAAGGAATAGAAGAATTTTATGCTTTTCCTAAAGACACTTCAAGAACTCTTGTTTGCAAGCATTTAGGTGGTGAAGTTCCTTTAGCAGATTTATATACACCAAAGATATTTACAGAAGAAATATTAAGAAAATTAGATGAAAATATAATTAAGAAAACATTTATGCTTCCTAGTATAGAGTCTTTAGATGATCTTACTGAAGTAACCGGAGAATTAATAGATGAAAAAGAAGATAGTAATAAAGATCTAAATGATTTTGATAATCTTATAGAAGGAAATGATTTAGAAGATTAAATATTTCTTAAACAAACTTTTAACAATTACTTAAAGGTCTGTAATAAAACTTCAGGCCTTTTTTTCATATAAAAATAAATCTGTTTTCATATGAAACCTGTTGATAATAAAAAAGTTAAAATTAAAAATCTTATAAATATTCTTAATAATCCTACACATGAAGATTTATTATATGAAATTGTTGCATTTTTAGATAGTGAAGGAAGATATGATGGAGAAATTTCTTGTTTTAAAACACATGAAGCATTCTTAAAAACAAATGTTCGTATTTCATCTTTATTATCTGAAGATTTAGATATTTTAACAGAAAAGGGATATTTAGAAAAAATCAAACACGGAAATTATAAAGTAATTAAACATTTATGGGAATAAAGAAAATATTAAAACAAATTTTTTATGATTAATGCGTATCAAGAACAAATATTTTATCACTATATTTTAAATAATTCGATTTTTCTCAATACTACAAAGTCGGCTTTTTTTATAAATAGTAATATAAGAGAAATATTTGAGATTGCAAAAGAGCATACATTACGTTATAAAGATCCTCCATCTAAAGATCAACTAATTCAATTAATTAAAATTAAAGGATTAGATGAAAAGATAACAGATGATATGATTGACGGTCTTTATAATGCAAAACAGATTTTATCTCAATATGATGATGAATGGTTAGAGAAGAACGTAGGTCCTTGGATTCAAGTTAGAAATTTTGATAATGTAATGCGAAAAGCAATTGCATTTATGAAGACTACTAACATTACTGCAGAAAATGCATCTGAAGTACTTGAAAAACTTCGTCATATGTTATCTTCTGAAACTGCTATTGATTTCTCATTTAATTTAGGAAAAGACTTTTTTGATCCAGCTTCTCACTTACAAACTCGATTAGCTCGATCTTCAACTGGTTATGACTATATTGATATATGCACTAAAGGAGGATATTGGAGGGGAATGCTCATGGTATTATTTGGAATGCCAAAAGCAGGAAAATCTATGTGGTTATGCAATATGGCGGCAAAATCCGTTATGATGGGATATAATACAGCATATATTACATTAGAATTACAGGAAGAATTAGTTAATGAAAGAATAGGCTCAAACCTATTAAATGTACCATTAGATGATTATGAATCTTTTACACATGATCAACCTTTAGTTAAGAAAAAATTAAGTACATTAAAACAACATTCAATAAAACCTTTAGGAAAATTAGATGTTAAAGAATTTCCATCTTCAACTGCATCCTCAAATGATATTGCGTCATATCTAAGAAAAGCACAAGAATTATTGGGATATAAATTTGATAATATTTTTATTGATTATATTAATATTATGAAAAATTGGAGAAATCCTAATAGTGAAAATACGTATTTAAAAATTAAACAGATATCCGAGGATATTAGAGCTATGGGTCAAGAAAATAATTGGTCAATAATTACAGTAACACAAACAAATAGAAGTGGATGGGAAACTAATGATTTAGGACTTGGATCAATTGCAGAGTCTGCAGGATTATTACATACTGTAGATATTTTATTTGGTATTATAACAAATGCAGAAATGAAAGCTGGTGGAGAATATTATCTTAAATGTCTTGCTAATAGAGTTGCAGGATATGAAAATACAAAAAAGAGATTTACAATTGACTGGAAATATGCTAGAATTGAAGAAGATAGAAATGCTCCAATTCAAGATATGGAATTCTTTATAAATCAAGTAACTGCTGGTCATAAAACACCAAGAGGACAAAATGTTTCAAAAAGAACCACTGCAGATATTGACGCTGTTATTAGTAGTAAAATTGAACCATTGGAACCATCATCAGATATCAAAAAAGATGATGATAACGATTATGAAAAACTATTAAAAGACGAAGGTTTATTTAATTTATAAAATAATTAATCAATATGAAATTTAAGAAAAAAAGTGAAATAAAAGAAGATAAAATAATTAATAATGCATATAATCAAGGCGAACAAACATATGAAGATTTTGGAGCTACAATGAAAGTAGATGATAGCGTATTTTCTTTATATGAAGATCAATTAGGAGAAAATATTATAGAAAGAAGAACATTAAAAATGTTAGATGATGAGATGTATGAAATTTTTATTATATCTCCTTATTATGAAAAATATAAAAAACCTAAAAGAGCAGATGGAAATGATAGATTAAAAATGTATTATTATTTTAAAGAAAAACTTCTTGAAAAAAGAAATTATACTAGTATAGAAATATTCATCGCATTTGCAGAATTTTTTCAGGTTAATTATGATCAATTATATGGAGAAATAAGTGTATTAGATAAAGAAGAATTATTAAGAGAATTAAATCAAAAGTATGGCTTACAACATAAAATAAAAACAAAAAAATTATTCTAATTATTCTAATTATTTTAAAATAAATATAAATATGAATAATATAGAAAAATATAAAGTACAAACAGAGCAAATAGAATTTAAAAATATATTTCTTTTATCTGATTTACATTTTGGCGTAAGAGCTAATTCTTTAGAATGGTTAGAAAATCATGTTCATTTTTTTAAGAAATTTTATATTCCATATTTAAAAAGAAATGTTAAAGAAGGCGATATTCTTTTTATTCTTGGTGATTGGTTTGATAATCGTCAGTTATTAGATATTTATGTTATGAATAGTTCAATAGATATTGTTATTGAACTTTCAGAAATTCTCCCCATATATTTTATTACAGGAAATCATGATATTTATAAAAAATATGATACTGATGTTAATTCTATAGTAGCATTTAGATTTATTCCTAATGTAACTATTTATGAAAAACCTATAATTGTAACAAACAAAAATTCTCGTATATTACTTCTTCCATGGATAGGAAATAGAAATGATGAAGAATCTTATGTTAGAGCTAATAAATTTGATTATATATTTTCTCATTCTAATATTAATGGATTTAAATATGATAACGGAAAAGAGATCAGAATAGGAGGAACAGATTTTCTAAAGTTTAAAACTATTAAAAGATTATTTTCTGGTCACATTCATAGGCGTCAAGAACAAGGAAATTTCATATATATAGGTTCTCCTTATCATACAAAAAGATCAGATATAAATAATGTAAAGGGCGTATATTTATTTAATCCTAAAAATAATACATATGAATTTGAAGAAAATAATTATTCACCAATCTTTCAAAAAATATTATTAAATGAAATATTAGAAGTAACATTAGAAGAAACTATAAAAATATTAGATAATAATTATACAGATATAATAGTTTCTGATAAATATATTCATTTATTTAATTTAACAAAATTTATAGATATATTAAAAGATTGTAATTATAAGAAAATAGAAACAGTAGGAGAAAGAACAAAAATTGATGATGAATTAACAGATGTTTTAGAAGGAACTGATATTAGAGATATTTTATCTCTTTTAGAATTAAATATTGACGATTTAGGACATAAAATGGAAGTTTTAGTTAAATTAAAATTACTTAATCGTAAATATTATGAAAAAGCTTCAAAAGAAGATATTGAATAATGGGAAAAAAGAAAAAACACGAACCAAGATTTGAAAAAATTGAATCTGAATTTAAACCAGATCCAGAATATTATGTTATTTTTGCAACAAATGGTTTAGAATTAGGAAGAATGATTGCTTCTTCTAAAAGTGAATATTGTAAAGAACATCAAGGTGAACTTGTAATATTTAATGCAAATATATTAACTAAAAAACGAAAGAAAATTTGGTATGGTGATTTAAATATTACTTTAGATTTTGACAATCTTAAAAATATTGCAGATCAATTAAAAGAAGATTTATATATTTTAATGGAAGGAGATGCGCGTTTTGGTTATGAAAATGAATCGTTAAATATTTTATTGCCTAAAGCAAGAATTGTTATAAAATGCAATAAAATAAATAAATCTGCAAGAAAGATAAAAAGGAAATCCTCTAAAAATAATACATGAAACTTAGAAAAATTGAATGGCGGAATATTGGTCCATTTGGAAATAAACTACAATCTATAGAACTACCTCCTGAAGGAGGATTGTGGATGGTTTTAGGAAAAAATGGAAATGGAAAATCATTCTTTGTTAGTCTTTCTAAAATTTTATATTATGGAAGATTGGACAAATTTAAGAAAGATGAAATAGCAAATAGATTAAATAAACATGGATGGATAAGAGGTGAAGACGAAGTTTCTCCTGATACATATGTATCTATAGAAAGAACATTTTCTCCATCTTCTCTTGAAGTTGAAAAAAATGGTGAAGATATTGGAAAAGCTGGAATTCCAAATTATCAAGACTATATTGATCTAGAAGTCACTGGCCTTCCATATCATATCTTCTCGAACATTATATCTTTAAGTGTAAATGATTTTAAATCATTTATATCAATGACTCCTCATGATAAAAGAATTATTATTGATAAACTATTCGCAATGGAAGTTATCAATAAAATGAATGCTTTAGTAAGATCTGATTTAAGAGAGGTTAAAACTAATATGGAATTGTTTGATAGAGAAATTTCATCTATTAAAAATAATATAGAAGTTGCTGTTAATGAGTTACAAAAATTAAAAGATCAAGTTAAACAGGATAACACTGAAAAAATTAAAACTTTAGCAAATAAATTAATAGAGTATGAACCTAAATTAAAAGAAGGATATAAAAAGAAGAAAGAATATGAATCTAAAAGAGACGAAATACAAAAATCATACTCAATTTTTCAAAATCAAAAAATTCAGATAAAAAATGATATTAAACATTTAGAAGATCAAATGAATTTATTTAATCAAGAAAAATGTCCTACATGTGAAACACCATTTTCTGATAAACGTTTTGATTTAATTAAAGAGAAATTACAAGAAGATATATCTATAAAGGAAGGAAATTTAGAAGAAATTGAAGGAGATGAAAAAAAATATACATCTTCTTTAGATAAAATAAAAGAAGGGCTTATTACTATTAATAATTTCATTATAAAAGTTCAAAGTGCTTACAATACTATTGAAGCAGAAATGAAAAAATTAGAAATAGAAAGTCCTGAAGAATTTAAAAGTATTCAGAATATTATAACTGATAATACTAAAACATTAAAAAAGAAAAATAAAGAGAAAACTAAGTTTGATGAAGATAATAGATATTTATCAATTTTAGAACAAATGTATTCAGATGCAGGAGTTAAAAAGAAAATATTAGAAAGTTATCTACCAACACTCAATAAAGAAATAGAATTTACGTTACGAGAACTGCATTTTCCGTATAATTTATCATTTAATTCTGATTTTGAGCCTTATATGACTCATTTAGGAATTGAAATTAGTGTTAACACTCTTTCAACAGGAGAAAAGAAAAGAGTTGATTTAGCAGTATTAGTTTCAATTATTCGAATGCTTAAACGTAAATATCCGGGTTTAAATATATTTATGTTAGATGAAGTTTTATCTTCAATTGATGGTGATGGTATTTATGATATTATAGGCTTACTAAAAAAGATTACTATAGAAATGGGTCTTAATATTTTTATAATTAACTTTAGTCCATTACCTATAGAACAATTTGATTATCGAATAGAAATAAGTAAAAATGCTGGATTTAGTGATCTCACAATCGAAAAACTTAATGAATAATGCAGAGGAGATGAAAATTTCCTCTTTCTTTTTTAATATATAAAATATAAAAAGAAGCATAAATTAAAACATGAGAGCTAAATTCGTAAATAGAAACTTCAGAACTACGTTTGCAACAAATAGC
>Ga0272443_10002237_pt1 | contig 25265 bp, 27 predicted proteins | sample SSMAcet12_FD_193581 | JGI IMG/M metagenome (GOLD analysis project Ga0272443, IMG submission 193581) | Marine sediment archaeal communities from Little Sippewissett salt marsh, Falmouth, MA, United States - SSM-Acet-12 | ecosystem: Environmental > Aquatic > Marine > Wetlands > Sediment ...
GTGCTAAGATTAGATCTGCAATGATATATCCTGCAATTATTTTAATAATTATTGTAGCTGTTGTTGTAATCATGATGCTTGTTCTTGTTCCTTCAATGACAGAGATATATGGAGAGTTTGGTGCAGAATTACCATGGGCAACTCAATTCTTAATTAGTGCTAGTGATTTCCTGCTGGCATATTGGTGGGTAATATTAACATTCTTAATAGTTTTGGTAGTTGGGGGTAAGATGTTTTTGGATACACCAAAAGGTAAGAATATATGGGATAAGATTGTTTTAAAGATTCCTGCAATTGGAAAGATAATTACAAAGATGCAACTTTCAAACTTTACTCGTATTCTTGCCCTACTTCTAAGTAGTGGATTATCCATTATTCAAGCTTTAGAACTAACTTCTAACTCTTTGAGTAATACAGTATTTAAAAATACAGTACTTCAAGCTAAGAAAGAAGTTGAAAAGGGTGGTACACTTGCAGTTCCTATTGCTAGGAGTGAGTACTTCCCTCTAATTGTTAGTCAGATGATTGCAGTTGGAGAAGAGACCGGTGAGATAGATAGTGTTTTAGAAAAAGTTTCAGAATATTACAAAGAAGAGGTGGATAATGCTACTGATAACCTTTCTTCTTTGTTAGAGCCTATTATGCTTATTTTAATGGGTGGAGCTATTGGTTTTATTGCTTTAGCAATTTACATGCCAATGTTCCAATTGTCAGAGGTTATGTCCATGAGTATTGACATAGTCAACACTCTGGTGTAATTTTTAATAAATAAATTCATACTGCTTATTCCATATGGAAAAGAAGATTTATAAAGCGTTTACACTAATCGAAATGCTTATCGTTATGGGTATCATCATGATCCTTATTGGTGTTGGTGTTGCTGGTACTAGATATGCGTTAGATAGTGCAAACAAGATTAAGTTACAGAATGCTGTAGATAACTTAAACCAGGCTGCATTGTCATACTTTGCAGATAATAGAGAGTATCCAGAATTTACAAATTTTGGTACTGCACTTGCAGATGGTGGTGCAATTAATGAATATATGGAAACAGGTGAGTTTGACGGTGGAGCAGATTCTACATATTACTACTGGTTAGATGATGTTAACCAGCAATCATTTTTAGTCTGTGTTTCTCTGGGAGGACAGGATGATGAGAAGACAAAGGGATTCTACTGTAATGGAAATGGCTTTGGAGCAGATTCTGGTATAACAGATCAGAATATTGAGAATACAGGTGCAATGACAGATCCTTTGGGTACAGATGAGACTCAGTTCCAAGCAGTTACTGATTGGACTAATGAGGATAACTCATGGGAGGCTGCAGTGTAATAACTATTAGACCTCGGAAATGGAAGCGCTCTGTAAAGGGCGCTTTTGTTTTTATTCCCCTTTGATATATACTAAACCATGACATATCTATACCTAATACTCTTTTTCATTCTTGGTCTTGTATTCGCAAGTTTCTTAAATGCTCAAATGTATAGGTGGCAGAAAGGATATAAGGTTAAGAAATTACTCATTCTACCCTCTCAATGTGAAAGTTGTGGTAAGAAATTAAAATGGTATGAACTAATACCTGTAATATCTTATATATTTCAAAAAGGAGAATGTGGGAAATGTAAAAAGAAAATATCTATATACCATCCAATATCTGAACTATTCTTAGGAATATCCTTTGCCCTACTCTTTTACAAAGATGTCCCATGGTATATGTATATCGTATTGTGTTTCCTCTTCATGATGTCCAATTGGGACTATGTTGTAATGGGAGTCCCCAAGATATTGGCACATATATTACTCTCTTTTACATGTTTAATATATCTATTGAAATATTTTAATGAAGGATATACCTTTGCAATTGAAAGTGGATTGTTACTAGGGGTACTCTTCTCTGTGGTGTTTATGTTAATGAATTTGTTTTACAAAAAGAAAAAAGCATTCGGTATTGGAGATATGTTTGTAATATTGGCAGTATGTATGACCCTTACATGGAGACAAGCTATTATCTTTATCTTTTCCTCTGTAATATTGGCATCTGTATATGGAGTGGTATATGCAATTAAGAACAAAAGAGATTTAAAATTTCATGTACCGTTTGTAATATTTCTAACCATTGGTTTTATTCTCTCTCAAGGCCTGGCCTTGAGATTGTTGTTTCTTTAAGCTCTTTGTTATTTAAAATATTACTTGTTTGTAATTATAGGACGTGTAGGCCTGGCCTTGTTATTTAATATTTGCTAGATTCTAGTTATGAAAAAATATACTGCCTTTACCCTTATTGAAATGCTAATTGTGATGGGGATTATTATGATCCTCATGGGTGTTGGTGTTGGATTGAGTAGATGGTCTATTCAAAGAGCTGGGAATATTGAGCACCAGAGTGCTGCTGAGAATTTGTATGAGGCATTGGTTAAGTTTCGTAATGAGGAGGGATATTTTCCACAACTTGGGAGTGGAGGAAACAGGATTGAGGAGGAGTTTTTTGCATATGCACTTGGGTATAGAGGGGATAATGCGGTACTTTTGCCATATCTGAGTAGAGAGGAATTTGAGGGTGGTTCGGATACCACCTATTATTACGATGTAGACGATGTAGATGGCCAGACTGTTTTAGTGTGTGTAGCTTTTGGAGGTATAGATGATGAGGGTGACAAGGGTTTCTACTGTACTGGTAATGGTTTGGGATATCTACCTTCTGGCACAGGTACAAAGATTACACAACAGGATATTGAGGCTAATACCCCGATGGGCACAACAGTTAGATCTATGGATGACTCTGACTGGGTAAATGGTGAAGGATTTGCTGCTAGCCTTAATGAGTAAAGTTGCTTAACCCTCTCCCCTATGCTAAATTTATAGTATTGAATTAAATCTGCCTATTTAATGTCCACATCCGGTAATGCAAAAAAATATCCTGCATTTACCCTCTTAGAAATGCTTCTCGTTTTAGGCATTCTCACAATCCTTGGTACTGCTACTGCTACATCTTTTGGAGGTTTGGAGAGTTCAGTAACGCTTAATGAAGAGTCACAGAATATTTCTCAAGATATTAGAAATTTACAAAGATCTGCAATGCTTTTGGAAAGGGAGGTTAATGAGAGTTGGTTGTATGGTTTAGGGATAGATTTTTCTAGTTATGAGGCAACAGGAGAGTACAAGATGTTTAAATGGTGTTCTCCTTACTCTGGATATGGTTCTACTAAAACTAGAAGTGAACTTCCGGATTTTGACGACGATATTGCATTGGGTTTAAACAATGGATATTTGCCAATTTCTAGTTGGGAAACTGAGTGTTCTACAGATTCAGGTTTGGCTACTTCATATTTGGTTGAATGGAATTCTGGATCCCCTACCCTGACAGATACAGGGTTGAATCCAGATCTTCTTACTTGGGGAGAGGATTTAGATCCTGTATATATTCTTTTTGAATCTGTATCAGGGAGAGCCTTTTTTTACAATTCAGAAGGTACTCTTCTAAACTACAATGCTTCAGGAGATTTAGTTGGTTCTCCTGTAGATTTTGCATTACAGATGGATACTAGAGCAACTGTTAAAACTATTACCGTAAAGAATCTCTCAGGTAGGATATTAATTGACGCTCAACCAAATGACTAAAGAAATGATATTGTACAAAGGATTGGGTTTTGTAGAAGCATTGTTAGCAATATTGGTAACAGGTATGGCATCTGTTGCTTTAATGGATATTGCTTCTAGGACAATGACGGATACAATTAGGAATGAGATGACGGATACCATGACACAGTATGCTGTAGAGGGTGCTGAGATGGTCCAGATTATTGCAGATGAGGAGAGATTGACAGGTGGAGATTTGTTTCCAGATCCATTGCTTTCGGCTAATACCTGCTTTTTGATGAACGAAGATGTTGAAGATCCTTCCTTTATAAAAGAAGAGAACCTTTTTAAAACATATACATATTTAGAAAGAGAAACTTTTAAAGAATTAGCAAAGTTAGAGGGAGATGACCAGTACTTTAGAATATTTTGTATTCAGGAGGGAGATGCACAGCTTGTTGTAGGAAAGGTTATTGTTGGGTTAGTAAACAGAACTTCTACTGTGGAGAACAATAGTTTGGTTTTTAAGACAGGGGGTATAACTAATGTTAGCGATTATGAGCACTATACCGTCATTAAGCTTTAATATGAAAAAGGAATATATACAAAACAAAATATATGAGGGTTTTAGTTTAGTAGAGATGTTAGTCACCATGATCATCATTGGCTTTGTATTTCTCCTTGTAGCCTCCACTCTAACTACCTTAATTAGGGTGTCTACAATATCTACTGCTAAAACTACCGTAAGGAGTGAATCTGAATTTGTTTTAGAGTTAATTAGAAGAAATGTAAGAAATTCTAATATTGGAGATGTATTGGTGTTTAATACCTCGGGGAGGGTTTACAATGGTATTACTGTTGTAGAAGATGGAGATGTGCTTGGTTTTGACACTCCTTTAGATGCTGGGGTACAGGGTAATGAGATACATTTTAGACCCAATGGATATTCTAGATGGATCTGTATTGGTTATTTTGTAGATTCAGAGGATGCCAATATGGGATATATTTTGAAGTCTTCATCTGACGATATTTCTTCAGACCATAGTGTGTGTTTTGACCCGGATTTGTCTGACTACCAGAAATATACAATTCAGCTTAATTCTGAGGATGTAGATATTAATACTTTTGGTGTTAAATATATTGAGTCTACATATGACAACTACATGATAATTGCAGATATTAATGCAGAGCCTGTTCATTGGTATGAAGGTAGTGGAAAATTGTTTAATAAAGAGGTAAATAGACAGGTTGCGGTATCCACAGAAGGATTGACCTGGTAACTAAGCTTTGATACATTAAAGGTATGAAAAACTGCTCAAAAATATACCAAGGGCAAGCCTTGGCGATCTCCATGATAGTTCTAGTTGTTTGTGCAATCTTAGGTATTTCAATATATTCAAGGGTTGTTAAGGACAGAGAGTTGGTAATTAATGAAAAGATTTCTGCAGAGGCATTAGAGATTGCAGATTCTGTTCTAGATTCTCTGAGTACAGTACCTGCTACTACACTAAAAGAACAGATAGATGCAGAGACTGGCACACTAGAGGTTAGCGGGTGGAATGCTGTTAATACATTACTAACAGATCTTGGTCTGAGTAATTCTGTACAGAATTTAGAGATTTGTCAGCAGGGGAATTCTAGTGTAGATATTTTAATTGAAGAAGCTAGTATAGAGGATTTAATTGAAACTAGACCACATGAAGCAAGAGCATACAGGATTGAGGGGAAGTCAATTACATCTCCTTGTACATTAAGAGTACATACAGAGGCTAGAGGTACAGTTAATTCAGGTGTTGTAATTAAAAAGATATATGGTACTAACTACTCTGCTACACCTGAATACAAGATATATGAGGAAGAAGATATTACTGCCTACTGTTTTTCTTCAGATTTAGTTACTTGTAACAGTACAGATTTTTCTCCAGATGCTAACTGGACAAAGATTACAGATGGTGGAGTACTAGATGTAGATCTTACTGAAGTAAAAGATGGATATTCTTTAGACGAAGTCAGAATTATTCCAATGGGTGGTGTTGTAGGTATTGCTGTAGAGGTTAGTCCAGTGGGTTGTATGGAGAATGAGGATTTAGGATCCATTAGGATCGTTGCAAATGTTACATGTCAAGATATATACAGAGCAAAGGAGGTTTTTGTTCCAGATGTTGGGGCTTTGAGCTTCTCTACTTTGTTTGACCATACCATTTACAACAATATTGGGATGCTAGATCTTTAGTTAAATATATTTAAAGATCTTTGGAGAACCAGAGGGTAATATTAATAATTGAAGATGAGGTTCCCCTACTACAGTCATATGGGGAATTATTAAAGAGCGTTGGTTACAATGTTCTTTTAGCTGAGAGTGGTAGTAAGGCTCTTGAGCTTCTTTCGTCATATGTTGGGGGTATAGATCTTGTTCTTTTAGATTTAATGATGTCTGGTATAGATGGTTTAGATATTTTAAGGGCTGTAGACAAGGATCATGACAAGTATGGGGATATGCCCATTGTAGTTCTTACTCGTATGAAGAACGAAACCATTGTTAAAGAGACCTTCGAACTTGGTGTTTCTTCTTACTTGGTTAAGACAGATACAGATGCTAGTGGTTTACTTAAAGAGATTGATAAATTTTTAGGTTAAATATATGAAAACAAAAAAAGAAAAAGTTAGGTTAACAATTGTAATTGTATTACTTCTTTCTTGTATTGGTTGTTTGTACTATTACTTTTTTGTAAAGCTTAATGGTAATTGGATGTTTTGGAAACAGAATACAATTAATTGGAAGAGTATTGAATATGACGATGACTTTTTTCCTTTAGATACAGTAGAGGTGTATGGGGAATATGGGGAGTGGAAGTTTAAAGAGTTTAAACCAATTTATGCTGGTTATGGTACTACAGAGGATGATCTTAACTATCTAATTGGTAAGTATTTAGATGATGAGGGTAAAGAACAGACAGTAAAGGTATTGGTTTCAGGTGAGGGTATGGTAGATTGGCCGTATCCGGATAATAGTTTTTTAGAATTTTATAATTCATATTACAAAAATAATGTTGCTATTAGAGGAGAGAGTTATGATCCTGAGAAGGAGATAGAAGTTGATGCGGAAGATTTGGTTTATGATGATGATGATGCATTTCTCCATTTATTAGAGCAATATGAGTATTCTTGTCCTCCTGAAGTAATTCTTACAAACTCAGAGTTAGAGGAGGAGTATGGGGAAGTCCCTGATAGTTACGCTGGGTATAATTGGGTAGAGGCAGATAATGCCCATAAGTATTGTGATTTTCTTAGACTTTTCTATAATAGTAGTAGTGCAGAGGTTGTAGAAACATTCTCCTTTGTTACAGAAAAATTAGAGATAGGAGATCAGTTTTCTGTGAAATATTTAGAAACACAGAAGGAGTTTGTAGATTGTAAATATGAATATACAGAATTTGAGAAAATATTATGTGCTAACCAGCTTTTAAATGAAACTTATGACAATTATTTAGTGGGGATATATATAGAGATAGATTAGCTTATAGATCCCTTGGTATTTTACAAAAAATACTTCTTATGCTAACATTTCTTTGTAATGAGTATGACTCATAACAAGAACAATAATGCAAATAATAGTATGCTTCTAAATGAACTCCTTTTGAATGTTGTCCTCACAGAATTATCCCCAGATTTAAGACAAGAATATTATGTTCTTGTAGAGCAAGAAAGGTATCAAGAGGCTAAAGACTTTGTACTTAAATATATTCCAGATCTAGAAAATAAGTTGTTAGAAAGGGCTAAAGAACTCAGTAAAGAGTAACTTTAGGTTTTTAATATGAATGGGGGAGATGTAAATATGAGAAGTATAGAGTTTGAGGGAAGGGATATAGAAGGAAAAGGATCTTCTGGGAATGATTTTGTTACACCAGAGGCTGATATGTTTGAGGGGGATGTCGCACAAATAGAAGAAGATGTTAATAAGGTCTTAGGAGAGTTGGGGCCAGAAGAGACTGGAAATATAAAAAGGCAGAATAATAGAATTCTCGAAGAAGATTTAGGAGACTCATCGTCCACTCTGTTGCTCTTTAGACTTGGTGTAGCGGCGGGGGTACTTGCTGGGACAGTTGCTTGTACATCACCTACTCTTTCGGTGGTAGGTGCTGTTTCGGAGGGTGAATCTATTTCAGTCGCTGGTAAATCCGAAACCGAAGAACAGGGGGAGAGTATAACGATAGAGAGCCCTGCGGATGGAAGCAGTATTACATTTAAACCAACAGAGGAGATAGAAGCATCAGAGGTTCCTGAACCACCTAAAACAGATGAAACACAAGAAGCAATATTAAGAGCAGAAGTTATAGAAGCTGCTAATAATACATGGGAATATACTGAGCTAAATAATTATCTTAAAGATTATGGAACGGGATGGGGTCAAGGTGTAGAGGGTTTAATTGCACAACTTGACAGAAAGGGATGGGAGTCTCCCTTTAGATATTTCTTTATCAAGGATGATAGAGCTGAGTCAGGTTATTTGTCTTCGATTGCTGCTTATCAAGCTACTCCTATTCCTTTGGATGTAAAAAATAGTCCCAACCCAAGTCCTTCTATGTTGAATGAGCGTTGGGTAAGTAACTTGGTAGAGTCTATATATATAGACCTTTGGGTTTGGGAGGGAAATAAAAGAGATGGTGCTTGGGAGCAGATCCCAAATAAATATACAACCTTTATGTATATGGGAACGGATGTAGATTCTGAAGGGAATGAGTACGATACAATGTTTTTGAACCTAGGAGGGTTCTTTGATATTGATGAAAACGGTAACGTTGAATATATTCCTTTAGATGAGGCCAAGGAGAGGAATTTCTCTCCTGAAATCATGGAATTGATAAAACAAGGATATACAATGTTTCTTCATACAGAAGACGGACGTGTTATTGGGAGAAGTAATTTTAAAGATTTCCAAAATAAAGTTCTTCTTACTGACCAAACAGAAGTTGAAATAACAGAGTAGCCTATTTTCAAACCTTTTAATTTTCTGTTAATATATTATTAGCTATTAAACTGTCCTATATGTATAGCTAATTATGAAAAATATTCTTAAGTATATATTTATTTCCTTTGGGTTATTGTTTTTAGGGAGTTTCTTCTTGGTGGAAGAAAGTTATGCAAAAGATTTGTATGATGGAGGCGGGGGAGATTGTTCGAATACATGTCCTATTTGTGGGTTTTGGCCGGGGACCTGTTATTGCAAGGAAGTTTACGATGTAAGTTATTGTGTTAGAGGCGGGAATCGGTGCACTGGGACTTGTTATTGCGACACAGATTATTGTTATAATGGCTGTGAAAGTGATGGAAGTTGTTATTGTCCAGAGTTTTGTGGTGATTTAGGTTGTAATATATATGGAGAATGTTTAACTGATACGGAGTGTTCTGTTTATAATGCTTTTTGTAGTAATCAAGAGCCTGGGTCTTATTCTGTCTGGGATGGTAGCACAGGGACTTGTGTCTGTACTGATGCTGGGGATCCTTGTGCGGAGGGTTATGAGTTATGCTCCGATGGAGAGACGTGTTGTGGTCCTGGTAAATACTGTGGGATATTAGGAGGAAATGTCTCTTGCTTTTTATATGATGACCCTATTCCTCCTGTGGAAGACTCCTGTACAGATCCAGATATAACATGTGAACCTACAGACTATTGTTCTCTAAATGGTTGGACAAGTACACCTACCCCATATCTTTTAGAAGATGTTGTATTCTGTGATGAATACATAAACTGTGTATACATAGTAGATAGAGGAGATTGTTACGAAGATCCAGATAATCCAGGACCTAATCCATTAGAAGATATACAAACACTTAGAGTAACAATGGGTAGTAATGTATCTAGTTGGATACAACAACAATTAAGTAAGAATATATTAGAAAAAATATTTCAACAATTCATACCAAAAATATATGCTCAAAGTGCTACATATACTACAGAAACAGATTTAGGATTTGTTAATGACACTGCATCTGGTTTGGAATTAAACAATCCCCTACCCGTTGAAGCAAGATATACAGATACAGATGGGGTTGAAGATATTGAAGCAATATATTTCTGGATGACAAGAGAAGATATATCTCCATTAGCTACAGGTGTACCAAGATATATAGATACAATTGGGGATGGAAGTAATGCACAGACAGAATATATTAGTAGCTTTGGTTTCATGGTTAGAAGGACAGGAAATGACTGGAGTAATGCTGAGGTATATTTACCTGAAAATGTAGATGCTGGAGATTACTGGGTAAGTATTGGAGATTTGGGAGAGGCATTCTTCATATATGGTCCTAATGGTTTACCAATGGTTAGAATATCTAGTCCATCTATTAGTGTTCCAAGTTCAGATGATGTTGTTCTTGTCTTTGATATGGAGTTTCTTAATGATACATCTGGGGTGGCTGAGTATGAGCAAGTATATGAAGATACCTACAAGGTATATGCCATGGTACATGATGTATTTGGTTTTACTCCTTGGGATAACTATACATATGAAGAGCATGCAGATCTAAATAGATTGAGAGATGTTTTTTCTGAAAACGAAATCCGTGAATATGATGAATGGGAAGATATGGGGTTGGAATGGAGTATAGATTTAACACCACCTGAAGTAGATAATGTGAATGTAAGTGTAACTGGAGATACAGAATTAGGTGTTACATGGAGTGCTACAGATGGTGAAAGTGGTATTGGATATGTAGTTGGTAATGCATACAGAAATATTGTAGTAGCTGGTCAAGAAGACTCCCTACTCTACACTGGTCCAGATGCTCAGAAGGTATATGAAATTCCTGAATTTGACGAAGATCTAGTTGGTAGTTTGTTAGAGAGTAATTTGTGGAAAGTAGATGTATTAGGATCTTCTGTGTTTACACAGAGTAGAACAGATACAGTGGATATACAGGATAATAATGGGGGGTTAATAGACTTCTATGTTACTGTCTTTGATGAAGCTGGTAACTATGACTCCTTAAGTGACTCCTTTAATTTAGGTTCTTGGTTAATATCTAAAGGTGGTTTGGTATACAGTACTGGTGGTACAAATATTGCAATTAGGTTGTTAGATTTTAGTGAAGGAGATGGTTGGCCTGGAGACCTCTGGTATTCTCCAGATCCAGATGCATATCCAGATGCTACAGTCTTTGACCATACCTTGGTAGATCTTTCTACAGAGGTTCTTTCTGGGAATGTAGATTACGAAGAAGATTTGTACAACCTACCCCACTCTGTTGAGATAGATGGGGTTAAGAATTTGTCTGTAAAGGTTTTACAGAATGCTGGTTTGTTAAGGAACAGTATATACCAAATATTTAAAGACAGAGCAGAGAACCAACTCTCTAGTATTAGTGCTGAAACAATATCCATTGGTGGTGAGACTACATTTACTGGTAATTCTTCAGATTACTGTTCTTCAGAATATTGTGTAATTAATACAGATTACAATCTTACATTTGCTAGTGGTTTTGTATGTGACAATAGATTGTTAGTTATGACTAGTGGAGATATTACTGTACAACCTAATATTACAAATTCTTCCAGTAACGATGGTTGTATATTTGTTTCTGGAGATGACATTGTAATTGAAGAGGGTACATATGCTTCAGATGGTAATTTAGAGCCTTTGTATGACCTTGTAGAGGGTTTCTTCTTAGCAGATGGGACAATATTGGTAGAAGCAGGAGATATGGGTTTGGATGTTAAAGATGGTTTACAGGTTAATGGTGGTTTAGTAGCTTTTGGTGGTACACAGTCTTTAGTTGTAGGGAGGAATATGAAGTTGATAGACAAGGCTAAATATCCTGCATTAGGTATCCATTCGGATGTTAGATATGGGAAGATTGCTTTAGAATTCTTTGGACCTGAAAGAAGTGTTTACAAGCAAGAGGTGGGGTATAAGCCGTTCTAAGAGTCCAAATACTCTATGATATAATTCATAAATGGTTTATAGATTAAAAATCAGAAAAAAGGAGGAGAAGAATCAAAGGATCCTTGAGATGTATGAAAAAGCTATAAAAGAGCTGAAAGATTTTTATGAACTCGATTGGAATAAGAATTGTCCCATTATATATCTTCTTGAGACAAGACAAGATTTTGATATGATAACAGGGCAACAGAATCCTGATTGGATTATAGGGAAAGCAATATCTTTTAATAAAGTGGCTTTAATAGCACCTGAATCATTTGACGAGGAAAGTAGCCATGAATATTCAGACGAAGAATTTTTCTTTTTAGTTAAACATGAACTTAGTCATTTATTTTACCTAGCCTTGACAAATGGGAAAGGACCTGTGTGGTTTGAGGAAGGGTTTGCAGTATATACTTCAGGGGAACTTAAGATTATGGAGAAACCTTCGGAATTCACTAAATTCTTAAAGTATGAGGAAAGAATAGATGATGAAATCTATAAAGAGGTTGGCTTTGTAATTGATTGTTTGATAGATAGGTGTTCCAAAAAGAGAGTCTTGCAATTTCTCGATATCATAAAGAATAAGGATAATAGCGGGTTTAAGAAGGAATTTCAAGAATATTTTAAAATGGAGATGACATATCCAGAGTTTAACAAACTATTGAGAAACTGATGTTCTAGGAAAGTTGTAAGGAAATGACTCTCCTAGAACATGTTTTACACATTAATATCAACAAGGATTCTCCTCAATCAAGATCTTTTCAAGAATAAGCTCTTGGAGAAAGGGGTTTCTTTTTAGTTGTTTTGTATTTAAAGGACGGGGGTTCCTGAAAGAGAGAAAAAGTTTATACTCCTTTTTATTCAGTGCAAGAATCCCTGATTTGTGAGACTCGACGATTCCTCCAAATCTCTCTTCTCTGTACTTGGATCTAGGATTGATATAGTAAGACATCTTATGTCCCTCCTTCGTTCATTAAAGGGTCTTTTCCTCTGACATCTCCTGTCATAGCTAGAGCAGATGCTCTGCAACCTCCATGACAATAGGCAACTTCTTCACAATCAATACATTCATTTGGAACATTTTTAAATTTCCTTATATTTTTAAAAACGGGTGAATGTTGCCATATCTCTTTTAGAGAATCATTAAAGATATTCCCAGCCTCAACGGGCCATTCTACACAAGGGCGAATTCCTCCATTTGGACCTATTACAACCTGTGTAAGAGCTGCATCACAAATATTCGCCATAGAAATAATGGAAGGATCATAGTCCTTTGGTAGCCCACAAAAAGGTAGTCCCCCAACAAAAGAGATTTGTATCTCTTTAGAGACTTTCTTAGCTTCTTCATAGGTACGAAGTAAATCTCTCCGTGTACAAGAGATATTATTCTTTAGGGCTTGTCCACTTGTTGAGGCTAGGCTTACTGACATACTCTCAACACCTAATTGCATTAGGAACAATGCCATAGTACTTATATCTTGTACAGTTTCTGGAAGAACAACCATGTTCACATTGAGGTTGTTACTAAATACTTCAATTGCATTCTTAATCCCTTGAGAGGTTAGCTCATAGGAATATCTATTAGAGGTCAATCTATTGAAGACATCTTTGGAATAATGATGCATCGAAATTTGGATGTGCTGTAACCCTGCTGTTTTAAGATCTTTTGCGAATTGATTAGTAATCTTCGACCCATTGGTTATCATCGTTACATCAATTTCGTTTTCCGCGAAAATATCAATGAGCTCCATTAAATATGGAACGAGTGTAGGTTCTCCTCCTGATAGGATAACCGAAAAGATATGTAGATTGATAAGTTCCTTTGCTATCGAGAGTGCTTGTTCTCGGCTTAGCTCTGGTAAATTTGTTAAGCTATTTACTTTCCAGATATTGTAGCAAAAGGAACAATCATAATTACATCGGCTAGTTAACTCCATTTGTGCATAAATAGGAGAACCTAGATTTAGATATCTCAAACCTTTTATGGAAGATCTTTTATAAGTTCTTGACATAACTTTACTCCTTTCGATTGGGAGGAGAGCCAATAACCGTTCTCCTCCCTTTCGTTATCTAGTTTCCTTGGTCTCGACAATTTGAGCGACAATTTATACATGGATTTGTTGATGTGTCTCCTCGACAGGTTTTCCCAAAGTGAATACTTTTTGTTTTCTTGAATTTCTTGCCGTCAACAAGGATCATCCCTTTTTTCATTTTTCTCACCTCCTTTCTTTTATTAACGTGCGACAATTAATTATATAGGATGTTAAATAAAAATACTATCTAATCAGACCTCGTGAATATTCTCCCCTATGATATAATCAAACCATAATGAACAAACAAAAGTTGGAAATATCCAATCGTCCACAAAAAGGAATGGCAGATTGGTTTCCTGAAGAATATACAATTAGAAAATACATCTTCGATACCTGGAGAAAGGTGTGTAAATCCTTTGGGTATGAAGAATATCTAGCTCCCCTACTCGAAGATGCAAACATATACAGAGCTAAATCTGGAGGAGATGTTGGAGGTAAAGAATTAACAATTGTTACAGATAGAGCTGGTAGAGAATTAGCAATTAGACCAGAAATGACTCCTTCTGTAACAAGAATGATCTCTCAAATATATACCTCTAATCCAAAACCAATTAGATATTTCAGTATCGCAAACTTCTTTAGAAACCAAAAGCCACAAAGAGGTAGAAACAGAGAATTCTGGCAATTAAACTACGACATATTTGGTACCAACGATATAGATGCAGATATTGAAATAATACAGATGGGGATTGAAATAATGTTGGCATTTAATCCTCCTAAAGGATCTTTTGAAGCATGTGTAAACAACAGAAAGATGGTAGATTACATTCTTCAAGAAGAAGTAAAGTTAAGAGAAGACCAAAAAGGAGATATTGTAGGAATGTTGGATAAATGGGAAAAGTTAGGAAAAGAAGATTTCTTAGAAATGCTTAAAGATTACGGTTTAGGAGAGAATCAAATATCTGTACTTGTAAAACTAATGGAATGTAACAGTAAAGAAGATTTACTTAAACAATTTCCAAATGTAAAAGAAAACGAAGGATATATTGAATTAGAAAAAACAATATCTACTCTAAAAGATTTAGGATATACCGAATGGGTTAAATTTAAACCAAGTGTTGTAAGAGGATTAGACTACTACACAGGTATGGTCTTTGAAATTTTTGACACAAATCCTAAGAACAAAAGATCTCTCTTTGGAGGTGGTAGATATGACGGATTAGCAAGTCTCTTTGGTGGAGAAACATTTCCTGCTGTTGGATGTGCTCCTGGAGATGAAACAACTAAATTGTTCTTAGAGGGATGGAATTTAACAGAAAGAATTAGAAAAGAAGGAAAAGAACCTACATATTACCTACCTGTTTTGTCAGAAGATTCTAGGATTGAAACATATACATTAGGTGTTCAATTAAGGAGAAAGGGTTTAAATATTGTTAATGGTTTAGAGATACAAACAGTAGGAAAAGCATTAAGATATTCTAACCAAAGAGGTTTTGACAAGATATTAATATATGGTAGTGATGAGATATCTCAAAAAAGTGTTGCAGTAAAAGACCTTTCTACAGGAGAACAAGAGAGTAGAAAGATTGAAGAATTTTAGTAAATATTTCTATTTGTGCAATATTCTATGATTCGTTGACATAAAATATATCTGATGGTATTCTTTTTCAGATGTAGGGGTTGGCGAGTTCAGCCCCTCTTTTTTTATATCTCTAAAACGGTATTTAATCCCAATTCCTCTTCAAAGACACGAGCTCTCCTTAGGATAGCTTTTCTAATAGGTTTGTATAGAGGGGTCATTGTTAGTCGTTTATATTTCTCGAGATGATATCCATAACTTATAATATCTGCGATTTCTAATCCCATATATTTGGATTTCTTAAAGGGAAAGGAGATATCATAGATATTGTTTTTAAGAACGTTTCCCAACTTCGAATCTTGACTCCTAAGTTGTTCAGTAAAAGATAATAATCTTGCTCGGTTAGGAGAGGTTTCAAATTTTAGCTCTGCAAAAATGCTTGTATCTTTATAATCTTCATATACAGGCTTAAAATATTTAGGGGGGATATTTATAAAATACTGCTCTAAAATGGTTAGATAAGCGAGTTTAAGTGGTTGATAATTGTTTATATTCTTAAAGGAATACTGCGACGTAACCTTGAGAATATCCCTAAGTGGGCTATCAAAAAATTCTTCTTCCTTGAGACCTTCACTCTTAAAAATAGAAAGTGCTTTTTGAAAGGTTGTTGTCATTGGTTCCTTGATCGTAATTATTTTAGATTCATCAAACAATTTTTTCTTGTCGACGATAACGGTTGTATAGAAGAATGGTAATGTATCAATAAATGCTGCAAGTGCTTTTATATAAGACAACTTGTTTTTCGTTTCTTGTCGAAAGAATTCTGTAGAATGAATTTCTCTTACTGTTCCCAAGAATTTCCTTTTTAGATTGAAATAATATTGTTGTAGATCTTTTATGTCGTAATTGTTAAAGCAAACTCCCGTATAAATGAAGAATCTATCAGGTGAATTATGAGGAATTGTTTTGAAAGGCATTTTTTCTTCTCCGCTTTCATCAAAAAAGATTGTTTTGCGCATAGTCCCTACTCTTGGAACCGTTATATCTTTAAAGTTTTTAGGGAAATGCCTTCTTTTCAACATTCCTCATTATATCCTCGAAGATTTACTGAATCTTTACTTTTTCTAATTCTTCCCCTAATACCTAGTTTCTGCTAATATATTGGTAGCCATTAATTTTTTACTGTCCAATATACATATGGCTAAATTACCAGACCATGTAGGTATAGATTTTGGTACACACTCTGTAAAAGCTGTAGAACTAAAAAATATACTCTCTGGAAAACCAGTACTAGAAAATTTTGGAAGTCAACCTACTCCTAAAGGAGTAATTAACAGTGAAGATGAATCTGACCAAAGAAAATTAGCAGATGTTTTAAAGAAACTGTATGACACTTCTAAAATTAAAAACAGGAAGATTGTAATGGCTCTTCCTGAATTTTCTGTTTTTACTAGATTCTTAGAATTCCCTGGTTTTAAAGAAGAAGAAATTGAAAAAGCAGTAATGTATGAAGCTAAGCAATATATTCCAATGCCTTTAGATGAGGTATATATGAATTACATTGTAATTGGTTTTAACAAAGAAAAGAATGCACCTAGGGTATTACTAGTAGCTGCACCATTAAAGGTAATTGAAATATACCAGAATGTTGCAGACAAAGCAGATTTAGAAGCTTTAGCAATTGAGACAGAATCCGTGGCCATGGGTAGAGCAATGTTTAGGGCTACAAAGAAGAAGAATTTAATAATGTTGGACTTTGGTGCAAACAGTACAGATATGAGTATTATGACAGAAGGCTCTCTTGTATTTTCCCAAAGTATTGCAATTGGTTCAGATTCCTTTACTCAAGCAATTGTTAACAAATTTAGTTTTGACTACACAAGAGCTGAGGAATACAAACGAAATTATGGTCTAACCCCAGATGTATTAGAAGGCAAAATATATGACGTTCTTACACCAATTGCAGAATCCATAATTGTAGAAGTTAGAAGAGGATTAGAGTTTTACAAAAACAAAACACTCTCTCCAGTACCAGATGAGATACTTTTAAATGGAGATGGTGCCCTACTCCCAGGTTTGTCTGAATATATTACAAAACATTTAGGAATTAATTCTTCTGTAGCTAATCCATGGACAGGGATAGAGATACCTAAGAAATATTCAGATTTAGTATCTAAGAGTGGATCTTCCTTCTCTATTGCAATTGGATTGGCATTGAAAGATGAATAACGAAGAGAAAAAGACAAAACAAGTTGTTAAGACACCTCCTAAACCTAAGAAAGAGCTTTTTAGTTTCTTAAAAAAGAAAACTAAAAAAGTTAAGAAGGGAGATGTTGAAAAAGATACCTCCATGGAAGAAGGTTTAAACCTAATGCCTGCGCCTTCTAAAGAAGAAATTGAAAAGGAAGGAAAGAAGGCGGTCTTAAATATTGGTTCTGCATTCAGTCTATTAACCTTGGTATTAGTCTCTGTCTTCATTATATCCTTCAACATTATGTCTAAGATGGAGTTAAACCAAAACAAAGAAGAATTGTATGCATATGAGGAGAAGATGAAGAGGAGTTCTCAGGTAGTGGTAGATAATGAGGAGGTTGTATCTAGGATATTTCTTTACAAGAATATTCAAGAGACGACTTTTTCTCCTAAAGAGGTAATACAATATATTGAAGATATTGCAGAAAAAAGTGGAGGGATAGATATATCTGCATATGAAATATCTGAGAGTTTAGCTTTTGAATTTTCTGGTACATCTCAAGATTTAGAAAAAGTTTCTAAGTTTTGGTACTTACTTTGTAATGATGGATCCATCTTAACAATTAACTTAGACTCTGTAAGTAAAGGTAACGATGGTGCTAGATTTTCTTTTGAAGGTCAATTTATATTTGAAGACTTTGTAGATATTACTAAAGATGAGGACAACTAACCAAACAAAAGAAACAACTAAAGTAATTAGTGAGAGATTAAAAAAATCTCGTTTAGAGATTGGGGATGTAATTATTCCAATCTTAGTATTTTTTGTTTTAATTCTTCTCTCTGTCTTTGTATTTATCCCAATGGTTAATTCAGCTATAGATTTTAGGAATGAGTCTAAGGATATTAATAGGAAGATGGAGACATTAGAAAAGTTAGAGGCAGGTTTAGAAGGTTTGGATGACACATTATTGCAAGCAGATTTAATTGTTGCTAAGAGAGTTATACCTACCTCTCTTAAGGTTTCCGACTTCATATATTACATAGACTCTCTTGCAAACAGTAAAAATCTTGTTTCTAGAGAATTAACTGCTAGTGATGTAAGAGTTGTGACTGGTGGAGACAAGGAGAATCCAGATTATACATATGCGGTAAATGGTCCTTTGTCATATACAGGATCTTTCACAAATGTACTATCCTTTTTAGATGAATTACAGATGGCTTCACCATACATTGTTTCTGTAGAAGACCTTTCCCTAAGAGAAGCAGATGGTGGTAATTGGCATGTATCTTTGAGTGTTACTGGATATTATATTCCAGACCAAACGGAGACAGTAAGTATATATACGCCATTTTCGGCATACAACAAGTATGAAGAGACAATGGAAATATTAAGGCAGAAATCTGAGAAATTAGAGAACTAATGGTTATTAGATCTCGTCATATAGCATGTTTTCGTCCTTTTCCTCTCCCTTTTCTTCTTTAACAGGCCTTTGATCGTCCTTTATCATTACCTTGACTCTTTTGTCCAAGCGTATTGCACTTATTGTGATCAAGTCTCGTATCGCATTGATAGTCCTACCTTTTCTGCCGATGATAACACCTTTATCCTCCTCGGCAACATCAATGGTCAGTATTGTGAGTCCAGGAAAGTCCACACTGTCCTTTTGATCAACAACTACTGCATCGGGATTGTTTACTATCGACTTTACGATATGTTCGAGTAGCTCTTTCATGACTGAATGTTAAAATAACTAAGTTATTTTCAATTATACTACTCTTTGTCCTCTTTTGTCTTCTTTTTGGTACTAGGCTTTGTAGAACCCCTCTTGAGGCTCTTAAGTAAGCCTAATTTAACGAAATACTGCTCAACGGTATCTGTAGGCTGTGCACCATTCTTTAACCATTTCTCAGCAGCTTCCTTGTCGACATCAAAGACAACAGGAGTAACTCTTGGATTGTAATATCCAATCTCCTCTATAACTCTTCCATCTCTAGGTTTACTGGACTCCATAACCACAATTCTGTAATGTGGTTGTCCTTTTCTACCTGTCTTTTTTAATCTAATCTTTAACATAGCGTGGTAATTGTAACAAATGAAATACTAATATTCAAGCATCTTTAAGCTTTTTTCAGCAGCTTCTTCCTCTGCCTTCTGTTTACTACTCCCCTCCCCTACACCTAAATCTTTGGAAGAGATCTTAGCTTTAACAGTAAATATCTTGTCATGGTCAGGTCCTTTTTCTTTAATTACATCGTAAACAGGAGTCTCTTTGTACAAAGATTGAGTGACTTCTTGTAATTTAGTTTTAGGATCTATATCCAATCTATTCTCAACAATATTATCTATTTTAGGAATTAAAACTCTGTAAAGATATTTTTTACAAATGTCATAACCCTTGTCTTCATATATTGCACCTAATATTGCTTCAAAGAGGTTTGCTAAAAGGTAATCTTTATCCTTTCCCCCAGATTCTTCCTCTCCTTTGGACATTTTAAGAAATTCACCAAATCCTAACTCTCTAGAAGTTTCTGCTAATGTTGTGGTTCTTACTGTTGCAGCTCTAAAACTTGTTAATTCCCCCTCTTCTCTTTTGGGATATTGGTTAAAGAGATATTCTGAAACAATTAATTCTAAAACAGCATCTCCTAAAAATTCCAATCTCTCATTATTCTTTAAATTCTCCTCACTATTCTCATTAAGGTAAGATCTATGTGTAGTTGCTCTTTCTAAAAGGGATATATCTTTGAATTCAATATCTAATATTTTTTCTAAATCTTTTAAATCTTTCATCCTATTCTTTTTCACTAAACTTTTTTTCATATATTGCACCTAAAACACCATTTACAAATTTATCACTAGAATCTCCACCAAATATCTTTGCAATTTCAATTGCTTCATCTATTGCTACCTTAGGAGGTGTAGTGTCTGTTAAAAAACCTTCGAAGATTGCAATTCTTAATATTTGTAAATCTACCAACTTCATTTGTGAAATTGGCCATTGTGGTGCAAATTCTGTAATTAGGTTGTCAATGTCTTCTTTCTTCTCTCTAACGCCATTAACAATCTTAGTACAAAGATCTTTGTCATATTTCTCTATCTCATCTATACCTTGTAGGTCATCTGGAGAGAATGTTTCAATATTAAGGATTTTTTCCTTATGGAAATCCTCTGAAAAGAGAGTTTGCAATGCAATCTCTCTGGCTAAATGTCTTGGATCTGTATCTTTCTTCATTTATTTTTTAGAAGTCTTCTTAGGTTTAAGATCTTTGCCATCACCGTAGTATCCACAAGATGGACACTCAAAGTGAGGTCTCTTTTTATTACCACACTTAGGACAAACACTTAAAGCAGGTCTCTTTAGAGCACTGTGTGAGTTCTTTCTATGTTTTCTTCCTGAAGATATTCTTCTTTTTGGTACTGCTCCCATTTAAGTAGTAGAAAATATTATAACGTTGCTATTATATTCAACTTTTCGTATATTCGCAACTTTTTAAGTTAACCAAATTTCTTTAACAGTTACTGTATCCCCTGCTTTGATGTTTCCTTTGATCATTTCTTCGGCAATATTGCTCTCAATCTTGTCCTGTATATATCTTCTTAATGGTCTTGCACCCATGCCTGGTTCTTGTCCTTTGTTAGCTAGTAGCATTGCAATTTGAGGACTCCATTGTAGTGTAAGATTCTTGTCGGAAAGTCTTTGAGCTAGTTCTGTTAGTAGTAGGTCAGATATTTGTTTCAATTCATCTAGATCTAAAGGTGAGAAGAATATTATGTCGTCATATCTGTTTAGTAGCTCTGGTCTTAGTGCTTGTCTTAGTTCAATTTCGGCTCTAGATTTTGCATCTTCCCAAAGAGATGCGTCTTCTTGTAGAGAGTCCAAAATTATTTTACTTCCAATATTGCTGGTACAAATGATTATTGCATTAGTAAAATCTACAGTTTCCCCTGTTGTACTTGTTAATCTCCCTTCGTCAAATATTTGAAGGAAGAGATCTAATATTTGAGGATGTGCTTTTTCAATCTCGTCAAAGAGAACAACTCCATATGGTTTGGCCTTAATCTTATCTATTAAAGATATTGACTGTTGCCCTAACTTAGCAGTATCTGTTACTCCAAGGAATTTTTGTACACTGTTAATCTCTTGGTATTCAGACATATCTACCCTAATTATCCCAGAGTCATCGTTAAAGAATTCTTGAGAGACAGTTTTGGCTAGATGTGTTTTCCCTACACCTGTAGGACCAATGAAGAGGAAGACACCAATTGGCTTGTTTGGATTTCTAATATCTGTTCTAGATCTTCTAAGCGTTTCTGCTACTTTCTTTACAGCTTCCTCTTGTCCAATTACTTTCTTTTTAATATCTTCTTCCAGATTCATTAGTTTGGTACTCTCTTCCTTGGAGATATCTGTTACAGGGATTTTCTTTTGGATGGAGATTGTTTTAGATACATGCTCTTCTGTTAGTACATTAATTCCATTTGTTTGTGCCCAAGCACATGCAGATTCTAAAAGTTGTACTGCACTACTTGGTAGTTTTCTCTCCTTGTTATATCTTCTTGCTAATTCAACCGCCGTTATTAGTGCAGGAAATGTAATGTAGAGTTTAAAATTCTCTTCCAGTATATCTACCTTTGTTTCTAATATTTCCATGGCAGAAAAGTTAGACATTTCTTTAATTTCAATATTGGTAAATATTTGTCTAAGGGTTTCGTTTTCGTAGAAATATTTTTTGTAATCTGAGTAGTTAACAGTACCAATTACTGGGAATTTGCTGTTCATTAGATATGGGAGGACAATACTGGCAATTGACTGTCCTGAACCTTGAGATTTTGCAGGCATTAGTTCTTGCATTTCGTCGATGAAGAGGACAACGTTGCCAGCACTTTCTAATTCCTTCATTGCTTTTTTAACAAGTTTTTCTGTATTCTCATTTCCTGAAGAAGCAATTAAAGCATTAAGATCTAGTTGAATTATCTGTTTTCCTTGTAATTGTTCTGGTGCATCTCCATTATTCATCCTCTGTGCAATTCCCCATACAACACTAGTCTTTCCTACTCCAGGTTCTCCGATTAGTAATGCATGTTTGTTGGTTACTTTGCCTAGTACAGATGTCAGAGCTTCCATTGCCTCATCTTGACCAATTCCAAATACATCTCTTGTTTTAGCTACTTCTTCGTTAAGATTTTTACTGAAATGCCCAAGGGTGTATGTGTATCCGTATATCCATTGTCCCCCTACTCCTCCATTTCTGAAGTATGGTATGTCTGGGTTGAATACTTCTGCTTTTTTAGCTTTTTTTATTCTGTAATTTCTGTATCTTACAATCTCTCTAAGGGTATCTAGAGAGGATTCTTGTTTTTGTAAAAATTTCCCTATACTTGGAAAAGTTTTGCAAAATGCAAGAAACATATGTTCCGGAGAAACCATTTCTGAATTAGTAAGGAGGGCTTCTTCTAAAGAATATATTATTAGGCTTCTTACACTGTTAATTGGATATGTTGGTATGGTATCTGTGTTTATGTCGTTTTTCTTTAATATGTCTGCCTCTATCTTTAGGTTAGCTCTTCTTAAGATTTCTCTTACTTCTGGATATTCAAAGGTTAAGAATTTGAAGAGTTCATAGCTATATATTGACCCATTGTTAACAAATTCTGTAAGTATATTAATGCTGTTGTTGTCTAGGAATTGTATGGATTCAATCTGTTTGTATCTTCCAAACTTAATTCCATTAAGTTTAATGTCTTCTAGGTCATGAAGAGGGATTGTTTTAATGGATGGTAAGGATACCTGTCTTGTAGATTCTTTGTAGTAGTCATGCCAGAGTGTAATTACTCCTAGCATGGATATTAGAAACATTAGGTCTGCTGTTTTGCTTGAAAGAAATTCCGCTATTTGTGGTAATGCTTCTTCCCCTCCTACAGATTTAAATATTAGGGCTAGGGATATTAGAAATCCAGGTATTACAAGTATATTAGCAATTATTCTTTTAATTAAGTCAAACTTACCATATCTATTGTGGTTTTTAACAAGACTATCTATCTGTGGTGTTGTGATTGAGAAGTTATGATCTCTTGTTAGTAAGAATATTGTTTCAGATTCTTTGGTTAATATTGGGAAATCTTTTTCAAGGAGACCTATTTTATTTGTGTCTTTAGAGTGAAATCCTATTAATGTTTTATTCCTATTCCCATATTCTAGTGCCATTTTAGTTTGTAATTGTCTTAACTATTGCTATACCTAAGCCAATTGGGATGAGGATCCAGAAGATTATGAAGGCAAAGTAGAGAGAAGATCCTAGTAGAAATGCAAATATGGCTATTGGTAGGTATATTAATTTTATTGTTATTCCAAAGAAGTATCCTGCAAAGGAATTATGTCTTCTCCAAGGTAAGAAGAAATGTCTGAGTAGGAGTGTAATGGAGAGTTGGTCGTTGAGTATTACCATTATTCTGTACCAGGTTCTGAAGTGTCTAATTGGCATTTCTATGTACCACCAGGAGAAGAAGTCTCGGAGGCTATACAAAAAAATCTCGATGTATTTATCGGCTTCTACGTCCTTGATTATTTGTTGTCCCGTGTTATCGGTGAATACAGCATCATTTCTCATGATTAGGCAGTCCTTACAATAGTGTATTTGAAATTGTGTCTTTTAGCAAGCTAAACACAATTTAAGGTCTTCACACACTATATGATATATAATTCATTACATGAATATATATAAACAGCTTAAAAAGCCCATCTTTGCACTATCTCCCATGGAGGGTATTACAGATTGTGTATTTAGACAAATAGTTATACTGTCTTCAAGGCCAGGCCTTGTATATACGGAGTTTCTAAACGTAGATGGTTTCAATTCTAAGGGCGTGGAGGATGTCTCTAAAAGGTTAAAGACTTTGGAAAGTGATACACCCGTTGTTGTTCAGTTGTGGGGTTTAAAGCCTGAGAACTTTAAGAAGACAGCAGAGGTAATTAGAAAGGAGTTTCCTGTTTTTAAGGGTATAGATTTGAATATGGGTTGTTCTGTTAGGAATGTTCTTAGTAGAGGTGCAGGGGCTGGATTAATTAATACCCCTACTCTAGCAAAGGATATTGTACAGGCTACTAAAGATTGTTCTGGAGATCTTCCTATTTCTGTTAAGACTAGGTTGGGATATGACAGGATTAATACAGAGGAATGGATTGGTTTTCTTTTAGGTTTAGATTTGGATGTTATTTCTGTACATGGGAGAATTGCTAAGCAGGGATATTCTGGTAGTGCAGATTGGGATGAGATTGGTAGATGTGTTGGATTGAGAGATGCAAGGGGAAAGGATACCTTAATTTTTGGTAATGGAGATGTTAAGTCGTTGGATGAGGCTGAAGGGAGAGTTAGGGAGTATGGTTTAGATGGTGTTTTAATTGGTAGAGAGGTTTGGAGTAATCCTTGGTTTTTTAGTGGTAAGAGTATTGAGGAGGTTTCTTTTGAAGAGAAGAGAGATATGTTGTTAAAGCATATTTGTTTGTATATGGAGGTGTATGGTAACAAGAATATTTTTGAATTAAGAAAGTTTTTTAAAACATATATTAATGGTTTTAAAGGGGCTAGTAATATTAGACAGGAGATGATGGGGATAGAGGATGGGGAGGAGTTGAAGGGATTTGTGAAGAATTTGTAAATTTTCTATATTGTGGTGGGCAGGAGTTGAACCTGCACGATTTCGGGGGGACATAACCATACCCTACAGTCTGCCACTTTTAACATACCGACCGCTATCTTTTCTTGGTAATAGAATACAATACAGGAATTATAGCTGCTAGAATAATTCCATATAGCCAATAATTCCAAATATCAAACTTTTCTTCTAATTCAATATTAAGTTCTACAATTGTTTTTTCTACCTCAATCTCTTTAGAATTGTAATCCTTGTAACCATCTGCGGTTACTTTAAGAATATATGTACCAGGTTCAACCATAAAG
>Ga0272443_10002238_pt1 | contig 25260 bp, 16 predicted proteins | sample SSMAcet12_FD_193581 | JGI IMG/M metagenome (GOLD analysis project Ga0272443, IMG submission 193581) | Marine sediment archaeal communities from Little Sippewissett salt marsh, Falmouth, MA, United States - SSM-Acet-12 | ecosystem: Environmental > Aquatic > Marine > Wetlands > Sediment ...
GTCACATCGATAAAAAAATGTGTTTGCTATTTTTCGCGTAAGTTATTATCCTCCAAGCATTGCCGGAGTGGTGGAATTGGTAGACACCAGGGACTTAAAATCCGATAAAGACAAATCCACAACTGATTGATAATCAGGGCATTACGTTATACACCATTGTGATAGGCGCTGATACTTCAAGTATTACTTCGTATTGATTTGGACCAATTTGGATTATCTATAGTCACAAATCGGTCACCTATGAAAAGGCCGAAGTCAAATATTTTCTTTGATTTTTTTCAATTATAATCATTCTGTTTTATTCAATCGGATTGTTCTAGTCACCTATTCGAGCTCTTCATGTTGAAGGCCCACGATACTGTTCTTAAGGGGCAATCACCCACTCACACGGAACGGATTCTTCTCGATCCAGCCCAAATCTACGGGTTGACTGCTCATATTCAATTCCGATTAATTATTCTTTTTCTCAAGCTGCTTCCATTCTAAATGGTTCATTACGATTTAGCATAGCATATATTATAACAGCCAATTTCCTGGCAACAGCGACTCTTGCTTTCTGAATATTACCCCGATAAAGGATACGATGATACATACGACTTAAATCCGGAGATTTCCTGATGACATTGATCGTCGCTTCCACTAAAGCATGGCGCAGCGGTTTGGATCCATATCGGGTTATACCGCCGGTCCAAACAGAATCTCCCGATGATCTGACGGTTGGTGTTAATCCGGTGTAATTGGCTAGCGCCTTGGCACTATGAAACCGGGTAACATTGCCTACCTCGGCATAGACGACAGCTGAGCGTATCTTTCCTATTCCGGGAATAGTCTGAAGCAGTTCGATAGTTGGATTATCTTTTACCGACCAGCAGATCTGCTTACTAACTTCCTCTATTTGCTCATCAAGAACGGTAATGATCTTCAAACATTGATCAATAGTCTGACGAGTAATATCGGGTAAACAAAGATTCTGGATCTCTAATCTGGCCTTAGGAGAGGCAATATTAAATACTTTCAAATCTATTCCATGTTGAAAGAGTAGATGACGGATGCGGTTTTTATTCATGATGTTACTTTTAACAAGGTGATATCGTTGACGTATCAATCCTCGCAATTGACGAATTTCAGATGGTGGAACCCAGGATTCAGGCAAAAAGTTGGTCCGTAATAATTCTGCCAACATGCGGGAATCATATTTATCTGTCTTTGACTTCGATTCCGCTATCACCCTGACCTTAAATGGCGTTGCCACATGAACCGAACCGACATACGGTTCGAATTGATCTAATAGCCATAAATAATTGAGAACTGGTTCCAAGACCAAATGAATCTTGGAGTTGAGTGAACTGGCAAAGGTTGAAACTTCTTCTAAAGTGTTGCGAAACTTGCTTTGACGCATTAACTTCCCGGCGGAATCGAGTTGTGTGAAAACACACCACTTCTTATGAACATCGATTCCCAAATAATTTTGTGACATGGCCGCTCCTTTCTGGTTATGAATTGACTACAACATAAAATAGCCAATCCGAGCGGCCTTTTCATATAATATCACACAAAATATACACAAATTATGTGACGGATGTGGTTTAATTTTTTCTATAGAACATACTATGACTGATCTCGACATGGTCTATAGCACAACCTCTCTAACACAGAATATCGAGTTATGAACAGATTTATATCCAATCCGCGCAGCCTTTTTATATAATAGGTTAATGTAGTAGAGAAGCTGCTTATATTAATGAATTAAATTCGATATAAAGTCTTGACAATCGCTGCGTAATTTTGCTATTATTAAACTGTAGTATTTCATGTCGATTTATAGATTTCGGCACTTGATAAACATTTATATTAATGAGGCACTAGTTTTTCTGCAATTTTACTAGTTTCTTAGTATTTCTTAGTGGGAGAGACGGACATGTTAAAATCTATTAGTTGTTTTTTAATTATTATTTTGACAATGGCAATTCTGGCGAATGCTTCAGAGGTTGTTCAGCCATCAATTGATGATGAAGATGCCTTGGCTTTCAATTTCGTTGAATTTTTCACAGGCTCAAAAGGCGGTATTGATACGGAACAAATCAATGATCAGAATCTGGCTTTTGTTGAGGTTTCCAATACTTCAAGCTCTAGTGCTACAATTACTTGGTTGTCAAAAGCCACTTGTGTCGGTAGAATCGAATACGGAATCACTGAGGATCTTGGTCTATCAAAGGTCGAAGATAAGCCAACACAGATTCACTCAGTTTTGCTTTCCGGTTTGCCTTCGGATCAGACTATCTATTACCGAGTAAGTTCGGGGGAAGTCACAGGTAAAATATTAAGTTTTAATACCGCTTCTATCTCCCCTGGTATTCCAAAATCAGTATATGGAACGATACCGCCTGGTGTTCAAGATCATGAATCCAAGATGATATTGAAGCTTTTTCTTTCGGGATCAGGTGGTAACTCTCAACCTTTGTCTGTTAGAATAAATCCTGATGATATTTGGCTATTGAATCTGGGTAATTTAAAGACTGAAACTGGTCAGGTATTTCAGTTCAGTGACCAGATGACAGCAGAAATTACTGTTGAGGGCATTGGCTTAACTGGTAAGCCAGAGGTTATTCATTCTTATAAGGTTCGGTTATCAGATAGACCTAGTGGTGATCTGTCTGAAAGGCCAGGATTGGCGGAAGATAGAATCTTGATGGATGCAGAACTGGTTTCAATGTCGTCACGGTCACCTGAAAAAGTGGTTATAGAAAAAAGTGCAGTTTTAAACGAATCTGAGATTACTCCGGAAAGACGATTTTTAGAGAGTTTGCTTAACAAGGGTAGTAAGTCTAGGGCTGATGGCCGAAGGGGCCATGGCAAGCCACATATCATTCCTGGTTGGCGTGGCGGTAGTAAGATGGCTAATCCCTCAAGGCCACCTAAGCCAGAACCGCCTCCGAACCGGATACATTTGCGTGGAGATGTTGTTTTAAAAGAAATCATACAAATGCGTCAAGAAAGATCAGAAGCGAGAGATTTCTTTCCTGATGTTGGCAGACATTTTCCCGATCTGAGTGAGAAGTTATCCAGAGATACTTATCCAGTAACACTATACCAAGGGATAAATATTGTAGCTTTGCCAGTTGATCCTTATACATCGGTTACTTCTTATAGTTTTTTGTCTGATGTAGAAGGTGCCACTGAAGTTACTGCCTGGGACGGTGTCTTACAGCAATTTGGTGCTTCAGCAATAAAAGTTGGTGAGAACATAATTGGTGATGATTTCACATTTGAACTTGGTTACGGATACTTCACCACCATGGATAGCACAGACACAGTCAATTTCGAAGGAGATCCACAAACCAAATACGCTTATATTCCGACATATGCAGGTTTAAACTTGGTCTCACTAATTGGTAATCAAGATAGCCTTACGTCTTTTACAATATTCAATGAGCTCTTTTCGGGAGAAGTGATTTGTCAATTTAATACAGAAATTCAATCATTTCAATGTGCATTTGAAATCGGCGATTCTCCCCATGGAGATGAATTTCAGATTGATGAAGGGACTGGATATTTTGTGACAAAACAAACGCCGGGATTTTTCCCGGAAGACAATTCTCTACCATCATTATCCATTATAACGCCACCAGATCAAGATAGTGTATATAGTAAACAGCCTTTTATTGACATTATATTCGGTGATTTAGAAACCGGATTGGATACAAGCACCTTTTCTTGCCAAATAAATGGAGTAAATAAAACGTCATTTTTCACAATTGATGATTTAGGTGCCAATTGGCAAATGGACGGTGCTGAAGAGTTACTTGAGGGCATTAATTCTATTGAGGCGTCGATTTACGACCTAGCAGGGAATGAGCGATATGTCATTTCGGCTTTTACCGTTATAACTACTCCTCCTACAGCTGATGAACATTTTGTAAATGGCTATATATATAATGGAGAAACATGGGAACCTCTAGAGGGCGTGGCCATAACCGTTGATAGTATACCAGGAGTAATATACACCGACTCGGCGGGACATTACGTATTTCCAACACCGGGACTAGGAGAATACAGAATTGATATCCAAAAAGAACATTTTACCTATAGTCAAAGATATATCTATATTGAAGATGGTCATGGCGATGTATTCATTGATGATGCATATCTTACTCCAAAAGATAGTATTATAACGCGAATAACTACAGATGGTGGTGTTGCAGTCAACTCGCACGGAAGTATATTTACTTCTTTTCCTGCAAATACAGTTGAAGAAGATATAGACGCTATTACAACTCAATATGATGAAGACGAAGATTTGCCGGCGCCATTACCTGAATTGTCGGTATTTACTTATTGTGCAGATTTTGGACCAGACGGAGAATTACTTGATACTGCTTATATCGACTATCTAAACCATCGAGGTTTTGCTACAAGTACACCTATCCCGTTAGGAGGATATAATTCGGGAACTATGGAATGGGAGCATGAAGGTTTTGCTACAGTCGGAAGTGACGATTCCTGGTTTGAATTCGGTCTAAAGCATTTTTCGCCCCATGATCCCAACTTTCCAGTTGCCCCGCGTCCTACGCCCAACCCGTTTCTGAGGAGCGGGCACCGAGGAATCCAAAGCATGCATGCAACGCTGAACGCTTGCGCGGATCGCCCTCCTTGGGATTTGTTAAATCAAAATTTGGGGGATGTTTAATCGGGCATGAAATTCCAACCATTTCATCCTACGGTATCGATCGCTCACTCTCGTTTTCCTATGCATCGCATACTATCAAACCAACGATCGTACTAGAGACAGAAATTGAAGGCAATTCCATTGACTCACTGCCGTTATATCTAGGTATAAGGCTTGATTTAACCGGTCGGCGTTTCGAAGGCGTAATTAATCCCAGCACTGATTCATCTCGTCAACGTGTTCGTTTTAATGCAAAAGACATCAGCGGATTGTCAATACCAACAAATGCGTACCATTTTGGCGATGCCATGGCGAATTTTGTATCCTCGGAGTACTATGAGGCCGATTACTTCGGAGGACCGCCGACAAATCCTACCGGAATTACAACCGATTTCCCCGTTGGTTTTGATATTTATTTATCGGGAAACATAATGGTTGACAGTCGCATGCATAGTGAGTACGGAAATGGTTGGGCATTAGATGGACTTCAAAGGCTTTATTTTCGACCTGATGGAGATGCTCTGATAACTGTGGGGGGTGCCGCTTCACAGTTTTATGAGAGAAGCTATGCTCGCTCAATTATAGACCTGGTTGTAGCCGGGGAGGAAAGCGAAAGTCTTAATGTTTTTATTGGCGATGGATCGGGTGAGTTTCCGACTAGACAGGATTACCATGTAATTGATGGCAGTTACCCGAATGGTGTCAGTACGGCCGATTTTGACGGCGATGGATCAATAGATTTGGTGGTAGCAAACTCACAAATTGATAGCATTACCGTCCTGATGAATGATGGTAGCGGGGCATTTATTGAAAAAATACATTATCCAGCAGGCGATTATCCCAGACGAATGGTTACCGCTGATCTTAATGGAGATACATATTACGATATCGCTGTCGCTTCAATAATGGATAGCACTGTTACTGTATATCTTAATGATGGCAATGGGAATTTCCCCAGTTATCAAGCGTATCCTGTGGGGGATGATCCTGCAGGTATTGAAATTTTGGATTTTGATGGAGATATGCAAATTGATTTGGTAACTTCTAATCATCATGATGACGATATAAGTATCTTGCTAAACGACGGAACAGCTAATTTTAGTAATCGCCAGGACTATTCTTTGGGTGGTAGTGGAGGTGCTGCGTCTGTATCAGTTGGCGATTTTAATAATGACGACCGACCTGATGTGGCTGTGTCAAGATGGGGTACGAATTCTGTAACAGTCTTAATAAATGACGGTGGCAGCGGATTTTTGGATCCCACTTCATTTACACTTGATTTAAGTCCCGGCGGATTGGTGGCCGGGGATTACAATGGCGATGGTTTTATCGATCTGGCAATTACTGTAAATGATTTTTGGATGCCATGGATAAATGATATAGAAATTTATGCCGGTAATGGGGAGGGAGGATTTAGTAAGTATGGAGCCAATTATCCGGTTGCGTCCGCACCTACATCTATTGTTTCGAATTATATAGATGGAGACGGATTATTAGACCTGGCAGTAGCTTGTCCTGAGGCAAATACATTAACAGTTCTTTTAAATCAAGGTGATGCAGTATTTAATCTAAGTCAGAATTATCCTGCCGGATCTGGGGCATGGGGCCTTGCCGCGGCTGATTTAAACGGCGATTCACATGAGCCGGGCTTTGCATCTGAACCCGGTGATGTAACTACTCTGATTGAAAATCCCGATTCTTCGGGGTATACGCGAGTATATCCAGACAGCAGCAAAGCAATGTTCGATACTGCCGGATTTCACATCGCCACTATTGACCGCCATGGAAATACCACTGCTTTTGAATACGATGAATATGACCGAGTAACAAGTATAACATATCCTGGCGATTTAATTACTAATATCGATTATGATGTTGATGGTTTAATTGAAACCGTAACTGATCCGGCCGGTCGTGAAACTCATTTTGATCATGATCTTGACGGCAACCTGATATCTATTACGAATCCGGACAGTTCTGTTACTTCCTATGAATACGATTCAGAGCATTTGCTTACTAAAACAATTGATCCCCGGGGTTATGAAACAATTTATGAATATGACGAGAATGCCTACGTAACCAAGGTTACTGCCGCAGACAATATCACCAAGGCGATCTTAGCGAACAATAATTTCCTTGTCTCGGACTCCTATAATACATTGAATGAGGCCATTGCTCAGGGGCAGGGGACTTCTGATAATCCTGCCGATGAAGTCAGTTCAGGTGATCTTACGAACGTGTTTGTAAATACAAAAGGCGATTCGACATTTACGTTAACAAATTCTTATGGTCGGGTACTGCGGGAAATAGATGTTATTAATAGAGTTCATAAAAAGGAATATGATGAGGATGGCAATTTAACCGCTACTATAAGACCGGATTCAACGGAAGTTACGTATACATATGATAAATGGGGCAATCCACTAACTATTACTGATAATGAAATTGATGCAACTATTGATATTACTTACGATCCGGTTTATCATCTTCCGACTGAAATCGAAGACGCCAACAATAATATAACAACAATAATTCGTAATTCTCAAGGAGATCCAATAGAAATTGTTAATGCCATGGACGATACCACGTATAATACCTATGACAGTACCGGAATGCCGACTAAAACCTTAAATCCATTGGGCGATTCCGTACTTTTCGTTTATAATGATACTGGAAGGCTCGTGACAATTACCGATCCTAATGGCCATTCAACCTATTATGAATATGATCCAGCCGGGAACATGATTGGACTGACTGATGCTAATGGCTACAGAACAGAATACGAATATGATAACATGAATCGTCTAAAAATAACTCGCAATGCTCTCGGCTACGAAACTGAATACAAGTATGATGAAAACGGAAACATGACAGAGCTTATTAATGCCAAGGGAGATACCACTCATTTTGATTATGATTTGTTTAACAGAAGGATATCTACTACCGATCCACTAGGCCTTAAGGAAGAAAATATCTATAATACCGAGCATTTGCTGATCCATATCGTAACTCCCAATGGTGATACGATTCATAATGTTTACGACGATGTACGGCGTTTGACGCAGAATATTCTAATGAGTGATACAACCAACTACGAATATGATTTGGTTAGTAATATTATCGAAATTAGTGATAATGATAGCAGGATTCAATTTGACTATGATGATTCGCGTCGATTAATAAAAGCCAAATACGGTGACACCCTGAATCCGGAGATCATTCAACCTTTTATGGTCATTGACTATGAATACGATCTTAATAGTAATATTACTAAACGCATCATCCCGGAGAATGATACATTATTTTACTCTTACGATATACTTAACAGGATTGAAAACATGGTCGACAAGGGTGATACCATATTCTATTCCTATGATCAGGCGGGCAGAGTTGATTCGATTGTCAGAAGTAATAATTCCATTACGAAGTTTAATTACGATGCCGCTGGGCAACTGCTGGACTTAAATCATGTTCTAGACAGTGATTCGATTGCTGTTTTTCACTATCAGTATGACAATGCGGGTAATCGGGTTAGTTTAACTGATCTTGATGGCTTACACACTTATAATTATGACAGCCTATATCAATTAACCGGCGCAACACATCCACAACCATATAATCCTACAGAATATTATACCTATGGTGAACTCGGTAACCGTTTAACATCGCACATATCAGCAAGCCATGTAACAGATGCTAATAACAGATTGTTGGAGGATGACAGTTGCGATTACGGTTATGACAATTCCGGCAGACAGATTTGGAAAAGAGAAAAAGCAACCAACGATACAACCTATTATGAATACACAATTGATGACCATCTTATTCGCGCCTATAATGACTCAGTAGAAATTCAATTTTATTATGATGGTCCAGGAAATAGAATACAAAAGACGATCATAACCAACAATGGAATTGACACATCTATATCAAAATATTCTTACGACGGCCAGAACCTGTTATTCAAGCATAATGAGACGGATTCGATTATAGTAAAGTATAAATATGGCCCGGGAATCGACAATCTCTTAGAGACGAGAACCCAGACTGAAATCTATCATCATTTTAGTGACGCTCTTGGAACTGTAACAAAGATTACTGATAATTCTGGTATTGATGTAAAAAACTATGTTTATGATACCTATGGTAACATTAAGATTGACAGCGGCTCTGCACCTGCAGAGGATATCAGCTTCACCGGTAGAGAATATGAAAGAAAACTAGGGTTGTTCTATTATCGAGCTCGTTATTATAACCCTGAAATCGGAAGATTCATGACAAATGATCCTATTGGCATGAGTGGTGGAAATCTAAATTTCTATAGTTATGTTAATAATAATTCTGTTAATTGGATTGATCCATTGGGAATGTGTTTGCAACAGAAGGGTCGTGAACCAGTAGAGGTAAGCTTTGACTGGTGGGATCATTTTGGACGTGAGTTTCTTAAGGGTGCTCATGAAACATCTATCGGTATTACAAATGCATTCTCATTTGGTTTATTGGAAAAATCAGGTTTAGCCAAATCAATTTATGCCTATGATGCTCCCATTACTCATAGTGTCAGTTATCACGAAGGAGTTGCTGCTGGAGAGTTTTCCCGTGATCTTCTATTAAATGCTGCTTTCATATCTGCCACTACGACAGGATTAAACAACTGGCACAAAGCGAACCAAATGAAGCGATTACCAAATAGTATGGCCGGAATGATAAGATTTGGGAATAACCTTGCACAAGAGGCGAAATCTATTAAGCAATTGAACGATTTTTTAAACTTCTCAACCGTTTGGCAACTTTATGACTATCATATTAATGATTGATTGGAATTGTTGTTTTCCGGAAGATAAAGGATGATGTGGTAATAGGCCAATGAATCAAATAATTGCAAAATACATAAGTTGTATACATAAAATGGAAAATACTTTATGAGGTTAAATATGAGAATTAAAACATTTTATACCATAAGTATACTTCTTCTTTTTATAATGAGTATAAAAGCCAATGCTCAAATCACCTATTTACAGGTCTCCAACCAAACCAGTTCGTCGGCAACGGTTTCATGGAATTCATCGGATAGCGTTGACGCCTGTGTTTATTATGGATTAACAACTGCACTTGGTGATTCAGCAAACGACGTAATGATCGATGATGTGCATTTTGTACAAATTTCCGGTCTGTTGTTAGACACGACTTACTATTATGAAATCAGATCTGGAGACGAATATGATAATAATTATGGAAGCTATTATACATTTCGAACAATGAAAGTTGGAACCGGTGTGCCTTATTTAATATATGGGACAGTCTATTCGACCGACTCGATCACACCAGCTGAAAGAATACTATCTTCAATAGTAGTTAAAGGAAGCGGAAATACGCTGACCTATCCATTGGGTGATCTTACAGATTCTGATGGAATCTGGTATTTGAATCTTGGTAATTTAAAAGATACATCAACAAATGATGTTTTTAGTTACTCAATTGGTGATACTATTATCTTAAAATTATATGGTGGAAATGATGGGATGGCATCTTCGATGATAATTATCGATGGTTCTGAACCGCAAGATTGCGGAACGTTAACTTTGGATACTTCCACGACTCCGCATGTAATGTTCCCTACGGTTCCGACTCAAAATCAATCAAATGTATCTTCCGACGCCAATATGGCGGCCTATTTTGATGTCGAATTAGATGAGGTATCCTTGAATGATAGTACTATTCTAGTATACGGTAATTACTCCGGTTATAAAGAAGGGATTATTTCGTATAATCCAATTGGCAATGAGGTTACATATGATCCATTGAGTGGCTATTTCCCCGGCGAAATAGTTACAGTAATTTTAACCACTGGCATAAAATCAATAACCGGCGCAACTTTAGAGAATCCGGTAATCTGGACATTCACAGTTGAAGCGACAGATGGAAAAGGAATTTTCCAGGAAGCGGAATTCGTGGACGTCGGTGTCAGTGCTTTTAGAATTCGCGCCGCTGATATTGATAATAACGGCGCAATAGATCTAGTATCGGCATGCCATTCTACTGAATGTAGTAAATTATCAGTTACTCTGAATAGTGGGTTGGGGCAATTCGGTACTCCAATAATCCTACCGACCACCCGTCCTTTCGGAGTTGTTGCATCAGATTTAAATGGTGATGGACTAATAGATTTGGCAGCCGCAAATGAAAACGAGTTTACCGCGACGATTTTCGAAAATATTGGGGATAGTACTTTTACCAATGCTGGGACCTATACTGTAGATAATAATCCTCGATATATCGAAGCAGCTGACTTTAACGGCGATGGCAAAATTGATTTAGTCACAGGAAATAATTTGGGCAATTCTGTTTCCGTTCTTATAAATACTGGCAACGGCAATTTTTCGTCCCACGTAGATTATGAGGCGCAGAGTATTGATTGTAGACCAGATGCCATATTCACTGGGGATTATGATAATGATTATGATATTGATATAGCCACAATTTGTAGGGCAGCTAGCGCAATTGCGGTTTTTCTGAACGATGGAAATGGCGGTTTTGATAGTTGCAGCATAACCTATGGATTTGGATATCAGCCCAGATCCCTATATGCTACGAATTTTAACTCGGACAATGTTCTTGATATTGTAGTTGCTAATTCGGGCGGATTAACCAGCTATCGTGATTCTTCGGTTACAATTGTATCCGGCAATGGGGATGGGACTTTTTCGGCACATAATGAAATACTTGTCGGTTGGGGGCCTATGTTCGTGTGCGCGGCTGACATTGATAATGACGATGATCAGGACATCGCTGTAAATATTAATTATGCTGATACAGGTGATACATATGTATCAGTCTTGAATAATGATGGAGGGTGGAATCTTAGCCATGGTGACACCGTATTCTTTAGTGGAGGAATGGGTTTGGTCACGGCCGATTTTAATAATGATGGTGCAATTGATTTAGCCGGGTCGTCTACAGGAGTTGGGATATTATGGAATATAAATTCAGAATTCATTCTCGGTGATGCAAATAATGATAGCACAATCAATATTTTTGACATTACTCATTTGATCTCATATCTGTATTTAAATGGTGACATACCTGAACCATTAGAAATTGCATCGGGAGATGTAAATTGCGACTGCGTCATCAATATTTTTGATATAACTTGCTTAATAACCAATTTATATATTGGTGGTTGCGAACCCTGTAGCATCGACGATTGGATGGATGCGTGTGGAACACCCTAAATCCGCCAAAGCAATATACGTAAGCGATATTTATTTTGTGGTAAAGGTTATGAAGTAATTATATGGCTAATGATGTCGGTTTAATGAATTAGGCCTTTAACAAAGGCATAATGTTTGGCACTCTTCATGAACCTGCGAATGCTAGTTTACCGCCTGCGGCCCACCGCTAAGAAATTAGACGGATCTGGACTTAAATACGGTCAATAAACCGGGTAGTTAAGAGGGACATTCCGCTTCGCCTGGTAATTTGGGGGGTTGACCAAATTCGATTATTTAGTATATTAATTATTGGCAATTTGCCTAATCGCAATTTGCCCTTGGGTTTAAACGCCCGAGAGGTATAAAAAATGCTGTCATAAGATTTTATTGTCTTAAAGGCTAAATAGTTATAGGTCAAATATGCCTGATATTAGACTATTGTATAAGAGATTAATAGATTTTTCTGTAAAACTCAATCTCATTCGTAAATTGGTGGGTCAAAAAGTTATTATGAGTTCAAATAATATATTGGAAAAGATAATACACCAGCCGCTGCAATATATAAATTATTTGTTAATAATATCTGCAATTTTTATGGCACTTTTAATTGCTTTCAGTATCGCATTTCCTTCTAAATTGACAATGTCATTTGAAGACGATGAGAATAAAACTAGGGCAGCCGCTCAGGAAATCAAATTTGAATCAAAATCTTTAAATTCATATCTTAAGGAATTCAGAAAAAGGGATCTTTTTAAAGGAAATCAATCATCATTTCCAAAGGCACATTTTACTACTAAAGACTCTACTCAGAAAATATCCAAGATTATTGAAAAATTATCATTGCTTGGAGTTATTCACGATGAAGATCCAGTGGCGATTATTAGAGATGCTGGCTCCGGTAATGCATTACATTATCGTATTGGAGACGAAATATCAGGTTTACGCATTGAGAAAATAGAGAAATCTATTGTTGTATTAACCGATGGGACGCACCAGCATGAATTGAAACTATAGAATTGTGAAAGGTAATATTTAAGATGTCAAAAAGATATATTCTAATATTATGGTTTCTGCTTCTAACTACCGTCTGTTTCCAGGTATATGGTCAAAATTCGGAATCAGCGCAACAAAATACATCAGATAAAATATCGCTTCAGTTACGCGATATTGACTTAACAGATGTTTTTCGGACATTGTCGGAAAAATCCGGTATGAATATAGTAGCTGAAGCTGGCGTAAAAGGTCGGGTTACTCTTTTTCTGGATGATGTAAAGCCCAAGGAAGCGTTAGACATTATAACCAAATTATATGATCTGGCTTATGTAAAAGATGGCAATACCATATTAGTCTTCACGGCTCAACGATATGAAGCTATATACGGTAAGAAATTTCGTGATCTTACAAAAATGAAAGTTTTTCCTTTAAAAAACACGCTGGCGGATAGAATAGCCCCTCAACTAACGTCTTTGAAAAGTAAAGATGGTTACGTAGTTACTGACTCGCGAAGCAATTCAATTATTGCTGTTGATGTCCCAAAGGCATTAAGGGAATTTGCTGATCTAATCGAGGTTCTTGATGTACCAGTATCCACGCGATCCTTTCCCCTTGAACACTCTTCCCCAGCAGTTATTAAGGAGGCTATTACTCCCTTTTTAAGTCCATCCGCTTCGATTATTATAGATGGATCGACTAATAGATTGTTGATCACGGATGCTAAACCTAACCTGGATAGAATTTCGGATATTATTGAAGAATATGACATACAACCCAAAGTATTAGCGGCGACATTTAATCTGAAATATATTCCTGTTGAATCGCTAGCCCCGAAAGTATCCCCTCAGCTTACTACGGGATTAGGGACTATTCAGATGGATTCAAAAACAAATTCATTGATAGTTACCGATTTGCCGTCTATTTTGGATAACATAGAAACCATCATTAAAACTTTCGATAGGAAACCGACCGAAGTTTTGATTGAGGCAAAAATCTTACAGATATCACTAGACGAGGGAAATAAACTAGGAGTCAACTGGGAAGCTATAACAGATGAAATAGATAATACTGATATAACCATTAGTGCCCAATTTAGAGTTCTCGGTGATGCTGATGAAGGCTTATCAATTTCTGGAGGTGTGCTTTCAGAAGACAGATATACGGCATTGATCGAGATGCTAGCTACCGAGGGGAAAACTGATCTTTTATCATCTCCGCGCCTTTTAGTAATGAATAACACAGAAGCAAGAATACTTGTTGGTAGCACAGTACCATATAAAACTATTGATACCAGAGAAGAAGATGGAACAATTAGAACTTTTGAAAAGGTTACAATGACCGATGTTGGCGTAAAGCTATATGTTACACCCACCATTAGTCCAGACAGTGTAATTACTATGAAAATACGTCCCGAAGTCAGTTCGGTTACAGGATATTCCGATAACATCCCGATTGTCGAAAAATCTGAAACTGAAACGGTTGTTATGGTTAAAGATGGTGCAACAGTTCTTATCGGCGGATTAGTTAGGGAAGAATTACGCGACGATACAAAGGGAATACCAATCCTATGCAAAATACCAATACTTGGCGCATTATTTAGAAGCAAAACAACGCAAAAATTAAAAACAGAAATGGCCATATTTATAACCCCACGAATAGTCTCCGGCGAGGTTTCTGATTTAGAAAATATAGAAGGATTAGATTTAAAGAATTTTAAAAAGAAATTGGATTCAGCCAAGGCTAAGGAGTAATCGATTGGTGGTTATTTGGAAATAGATATATGAAAAACAATTCTCAAAAGTCTCAATTAATAGGACAATTGCTAATCGATGAAAGCGTGATTTCCGAGGATGATTTACAAACCGGGCTAATTTACAGTAATAAAAACGGCGTAACATTAGGTCAGGGATTAAAAGAGCTGGGTTTGATAAACGAGAGTCGATTACTTCCGATATTGGCGCGTCAGAAAGGTTTACAGTTTATAAGCTTAAAGAATTATAGCCCAGACTCATTAGTTTTGTCTAAGGTTGATATTAGTCATGCTGAGCGATATAGAATAATACCTTTATCGATTTCCAACGGTTTTCTAACAATAGCGTCATCACAACCCTTGGATTTACAGAATTTAGATGATTTGGCGTTACTCCTCGGATATCGAATAAAGGTTGTCCTGGCCTGTGAAAATGAAGTTATGGATGCCATCCATGCTGCCTATGGCGTCGGTGCAGATACTATTCAGGGGATGATAAAAAACGGTTCAACAAGAATCTCCTTGTCTGATGACGAGGGTTTTCGAATTGAAACTATCAGTGATCTATCCGATGAAGCCTCGATTATTAAATTCATAAATCAAATTCTGATTAAGGCGTTCAACTCAAGAGCAACGGATATTCATATCGAACCGTTTATCGATCGATTAAGAATTCGATATAGAGTAGATGGATTACTTTACTCCCTACCTGTTCCAGAAAAACTCAAAACATTTCACTCTGAGATAGTCTCCAGAATTAAGATCATGTCGCGCCTTAACATTGCCGAGAGGCGATTGCCACAGGATGGTCGCTGCAAAATAAAGATTAGCGATTCAGAGTTAGATTTACGCATTTCAATTTTGCCTTCCATTCATGGTGAAAATGTAAATATAAGATTTTTAAGCCAAACTAGTATCCAATCGGGGCTGGAAAAATTGGGGGTATTAGAAGATCAATCATATATCCTTGAGAATGTTATAAAAAAGCCTTATGGTATGCTTCTTGTCACTGGGCCTACCGGCAGTGGTAAAACAACTACTCTATATACATGTTTAAATAAAATTAATATCACTGATCGAAAGATTATAACGGTTGAAGACCCGGTTGAATATCAACTCGATGGTATAACGCAGATACAAGTTAATCCAAAGGCTGGTCTTACATTCAGTCGCGGATTACGTTCAATGCTTCGTCATGATCCTGATGTTATGATGGTAGGAGAAATCCGCGATACGGAAACAGCCCAAGTGGCTATACAGGTCGCTTTGACCGGCCATCTTTTGCTAAGTTCTGTACATACAAATAACGCCACCAGCTCTATTGTAAGATTAATCAATATGGGGATTGAACCATATTTGGTGGCTTCTTCAGTCGAATGCGTAGTTGCCCAACGATTGGTAAGATTGATCTGCCCTCATTGCAAACAAGAAAAGAAAACAGATCTTTCTGTCGTTACCGGAATTGAATCAGACAATGTATCCTTATCAAATCAAACCTACATTGGATTAGGGTGTCATTTATGCAATAATACAGGTTACTTAGGCCGGACTGGTGTTTTTGAAATATTGATTCTAAATGATGAACTTCGAGAAGCGGCCTTAAGGCAAGCTTCTTCACGAGAAATTAAGCAAATTGCGTTAAAAGGTGGAATGACAACTTTGCGACAGGACGGACTTAAAAAGGTTGCCCAAGGCATTACATCTATTGAAGAGGTTTTGCGTGTGACACAGGAAACAGATTAACTTCATTTTTTAATTTTTGGATTGAGGTTTTAAGGATATAAAAGATTTATAATTGGACTTCAGTTAAGACAATGGCCACGTTCAAATATAATGCAAAAACGGAATCGGGGCAGGAAATCAACGGCACCATTACAGCTAAGGATAAAAAGGCGGCTCTTTTTGAAATTAGTAAGCTAGGATATTACCCGATGGATGTTGCTTCGTGTAGCAGATTTCAAAAGGAGTATTGGAGGTTTCTGTTTCGCAAAAGAGAAGTAAAAAAAAGTGATCTAGCCGCATTCTACCAACAGTTTGCTGACCTAATAGATGGTGGTGTAACAGTATCTTATGCCCTTGGAATACTAAAAGAACAACAAAATAGGCCCCCGCTTAATATTGTAGTACAAAACTTAATCTCTGATATTCAAAATGGACTAAGTTTGTCCGAAGCTATGCGACAAAGCAAAGGTTTAATACCGGAATTAGATTCAAATATAATTAGCGCCGGAGAAGCTAGCGGAAATCTGGAACTATCGCTCAATCGATTGGCAAACCTAAAAGAAAGAGAGCATGAATTAAAATCAAAAATCCACTCAGCCTTGGCCTATCCGATTCTTTTATTGTTCAGCAGCTTTCTGGTTATAATAGGTTTTATGATTTTTGTTGTCCCTAGTTTAGTGATCCTTTTTGAAGAATCTGGTCAAAAACTACCATTAATTACAAAAGTAATAATTACAGTTAGCAACTTCATAGTTGAATATGGCTGGATGATAATTTTGCCATTCATTATTGCCGTTGTTTTAAAACGGCCGCGGAAAGTTTTCCAGGTTATAAAAAATCAATTGGCCAAAATTTCTTTACATTTTCCAATTATTAAAAAAATAGTTATTAAATCAGAAATCGCCAGTTTTGCCGATACTCTGGAATCACTGTTAAGAAACGGAATTACAATTCTTTCATCATGGGATATGGCCGGTAATGTTATCCAGAATGTCGTCCTCCGTAAATCAATAAAGAGCATAAAAGAGGCAATTATTCAAGGCGAAAAAATAGGGTTTTGCCTACAAAAGAATAAATATGTTCCCAGGGCGTTTTCGAGTATTGTTTCTGTAGGAGAAGAAAGTAACCGACTTGAAGAAGGCTTAGCCAAAGCGGCTAAAACCTACCGAAAACAGGTTGATGTTGATATAAAGCTTTTAACTACACTCTTAGAGCCGGCTATGATCCTTGTAATAGGATTATTGGTTGGGTTTATTATAATTTCTATGTTATTACCCATATTTCAACTTGAAATGGGGAGTATTTAAATGAAATCTATTTTAAAATCCAAAATGTTTCAGCGCATCAAAAGACGCCGAGGATTTACGCTTATGGAGCTTCTTTTGGTTCTGCTTATAATAAGTATCCTGGCGGCGATGATAGTCCCTCGCTTAACAGGTAGATCCAAACAGGCTCGAATTACCGCTGCCAAAGGCGATATCGAATCAAACCTGTCAATCGCTCTTGATTTGTATGAACTGGATAACGGATCGTATCCAACCACTGAGCAAGGTTTGAATGCCCTGATAGAAGAACCAATTATTGAACCAGTGCCGGAAAACTGGAATGGGCCTTATATAAAAAAGGCCCGCACTCCTCGTGATCCTTGGGGCAATCCTTATAAATATATCTACCCTGGCATTAACAATTCTGCCGGTTATGATTTGTCCTCGTTTGGACCAGACGAACAAGAAGGTGGAGAAGATGATATTGTCAACTGGGATCTTGGGTATGATGAATCCCGCTAATAGGTAGCGTTAAATCATATGAAAAGGCTTCGATATAAACATGGTTATATTTTGCTAGATGCGCTTGTTTCTGTATTAATACTGTCAGTTGCAATAGTTTTTCTTGCCCGTTCTTTTATAATACCTATAAAGGCGTCGCAATATACGATTAAACACTCTAAGGCTATCTCAATTCTGAATAATAAGCTAGCAGAAATCGATATAGGGCTAACAGAGCCCGGCAGTAGCGGATTTGAGCAAGAAAACTATCAAGAATTTTATTGGGCTACCGAACTGATCACAAATCACAGTAACTTACAGGAAATCAAGATAATTGTCTCATGGGATGAGCGTAAATCAACAAAAAAAGTGTATGGTACAACATATCGATATGTATTCGAAAAAAGATAAAATACCCTTTCTTGTTAGAAGATTTAATAACCAAGGATTGAGCTTAATCGAGGTTTTGGTTGCTGTTGCAATTATTGCCGTAATTGGATTAGCATTGGTATCAATATTTAGCTCTTCTCTATCAGCCTTCTACAGGGGAAATGCTGAACTAAAAACAAGTAAATCCGCACAATTAATACTTTACCGAATAGAAAGGGAGCTGCAAAACGTTGTTTACTTTAATGAAAATTCTTTTACTGGTGATGCCAAGCAGTTATCCTTTTGCTCTATTATACCAAAAATAATTGAAAATGATAGAATGTCTAATTATCTAACTCAAATTCGCTATGTCTGTGATTCAATTAATAATCATTTGTTTTATAGGGTAACATCCATACCTGGCGGTGTTAAAGCTGATACCGTAATGTTATCTCATTTGGTTGATTCAATACAATTCACATTTGGCGCTACGGATGACGATGGCGCTTTGGTATGGAAGCACAATTGGACTGCTTCGGATCAAAATGAAATTCCAATGGCTGTTAAGATTAATATTGTATTTTTAGGAGAAAAGAACGAGGGATTTAAAACATTAGAATTTGCCCGGACTGTGTTTATACCATTGGGAATGTATGCAAAAAAATAGGCAAAAAAGATTAGTTTATGACCAAACAGGGGGAGTTTTAATAGTTGCTTTATGTGTACTCGTTGTTCTCAGTGTAATAGCGATTAGCCTTGCAAGTAATGCGAAATCGTCAATATACTTAAGTCGCCGTCTAAATGATGATTTGAAATCATCTCTTTTGGCACGATCCGGATTTAATAAGGCATTAGCAGCCATCGAATTATCAGAGATATCTCCTTTCCATTTTAATAATTCCTATTTTATAAATGATTCGGCTTCCAGAGATTTAAGGACATATGAAGTGTATGGTGATAGGACGAGCGATTTTGATAAACACAATTGGATACATATATCAGATGAAGAAGGAAAAATCAATATAAACTACGCAAGTAAGGATGAGCTTGTCCGTATACCGGGAATGACAGAACGAATTGTCGATTGTATCTTTGATTGGCGAGATACAGACGCAGAAACAAATCCTTTAGGCGCGGAATCTGACTATTATTGGAATCTTTCCAAGCCATATTTATGTAAAAACAACAATTTCGAGTCTATCGAAGAACTACTTCTTATAAAAGACATGAATTTAGATATTTATAATAAGATAATTAATAATGTAACCGTATATGGAGATGGCAAAATTAATCTCAACACTTGTTCTTTACAGGCATTGATTGCATTGGGATTGGAGGAAAACTTCGCTCGCCGAATAATAGATTTCCGTGCAGGTTTAGATAAGGAACTTGGGACAATAGACGATTTTGTTTTCACGAATGTTGATAGTGTCCCTCTCCAATTACACCGGAAAATGATTCTTGAAGATTCTGATATTGAGCAGTTTTTCACACCATATCGCCAAGGAAGATTTACAGTTGATTCGAAATGTTTTAAAATTACATCGGTGGCCAAAAGTATGGGATCGGCCGTAAAGATTAGATTGTCAGCCATTATAAAAACTGATGAGGAATCGAAACCAGAAATTTTATATTGGAGTGAGATGTAGTATCAAAATAGACAAGGCATGAATTTAAAATGTTGTTAAGTTTTCAGATATGTTAATAATAAGATGATTTACATCTTAACAAAAAATCAAGAAAATGAGACTGAGTAAAATATCAGAAATAACATCCGCTTTTCGCCGGGTTCAAAGGCAAATAATAGTCATTGAGTTTGGAGCAAGCTATATAAAAACAGGCTTATTTAAGACTTTTAACAGAACGAAAAAGTTAACAAAAATTGATATAATTGACGTATCTAATCAATCTCTTGATAAAAATAAAATACTATCCGATCACCTAACCACTAATGAATATGCCGATTGTACCAATTGTTATCTAATTCTACCACAAAACCGTGTTTCAGTTAAAAATATGACTCTACCAACTACCGACATGCGAGAAATCAATAAAATGGTTTCTTTGCAGGCTCAAATAGTATCACCATTTCAATCGGGTGAGTACGTTTCAGATTTTCATATTATTGATAAGCGCGAATCTGGACAAACTGATGTGCTCCTATTTTCTGCAAATGAACGTGTCATATTGGAACAATCTGAAATATTAGAGAATGCCGGGAAAAGCGTTATTTCCGTAATACCATCGTCGCTTCTAGTAGCGGGATTTGCCGAATTCCATAAAGATATTGAAGCCCTTTTTCAGGATAACTCAACGTCTGTAATTGATATCGATTACGATACAATAACTCTACTAGTATTTAAAGAAAACAGTCTTTTATACTTAAGATCTATTTCGCATGGTGTAAGAACACTGGGTGCTGAAGATAATTTACAGGACGAAAATGACTTTCAGAACTTGTTAATCGGGGAAATAGAAGGTTCTTTTTCGGCCTGTCGAGAGCACTTTCCAGAAATCATAATAGATAATGTTGTAATATCTGGCTCTATTTATGCCGGGGAATCATTGTGCAATACAATTAAGAATTCCTTGGATATTTCATGCCATATGATAAACCCGGAAAATGATCCTAACCTGGATGTTGATTCAATCATAATGGATAATGCGGAAATTAATAAATATTCTTTATCGTCTTTCCTTGGTATAAATACTTATGATAAGTTATTTGAAGTAAATTTGCTCCCTTCAAAGATTAGACAAGCACAGCGATTCTTACAATTCAAGAGGCTACTTTTAAGAAGCAGCCTGTTAATATTATTGAATATAGTAATGGTCGTTTTTTATTTAGGCGTTAAAATGTCCGAAAAAGAAGAATATTTGGACTATTTAAATAATGAAATAGAACAATCATCTGACATGGCCAATAAAATAGAGTTACTAAAACGTCAAATAAATCTAATTCATGATCATGCCATACACGGATCGAATATATTAGATATCATATTTGAACTACATCAGTTAACTCCTTCTGCTGCCAATATTGAATACTTTGACTATTCAACCGGAAGACAAATAACTATTAAGGGGTGGGCTTCTAGGATTGACGATGTACTGAGTTTTGTCGATTCTCTAAAAGTTTCGCCGTATTTAATTGACGCTAAAATGGATTATACCAAAAATACGGAAAGAAAATCATCTCAAAAAGTGCAATATCAAATCAGTGCTATTGCTGAAAAGGTTGCGAAATGACCCTGGCAAATATATCCAAAAGAGAAAAGTCATTAGGGATAATATTCATAGTTACTTTATCAATCCTCCTGATACACACTCTGGTGGCGAAACCTTTAGCCAATAAATGGAGTGTGTTGAATCAATCAATAGAACAGGCTGAACAAAAACTAAGAAAGAACAATACCATAATTGATAGACGCAATCAAATCCAACATCAATACAACCAATTAACGTCTCAATACAAGAATATCTTACCTGCCAAAAATACAAAGCCCAGTAATTGGCTAAAAATTATAGAAAAGGCCGCTGGCAAGAATATTCAAATTCATAACATTAATCCGAAAGCTGATGAAAACAGAAAGAAATACATCATTCAATCGGTAGAAATTGAATGTACCGGAAAACTTGTCGACCTAACAGAATTTATCTATAATATATTACATACCCCGCATTTGCTCAAAATTAGCCGCCTTAGTTTTAGAGCCATGTCAAATGAGAAGAATAAATTAAGATGTTCAATTGTAATTTCCAAAATAGAATTTAAATAGTGTTATTCGGCGAAATTATATAGAAATTCAAATTAGGGTCTTGACAATCATTGTATAATTTTGCTATCATTGAATTATAATATTTCATGTCGATTTAAAGATTTCGACACATGACAGATTTAAAAATAAATATATCACTGTCACGGGTCGGTTTAAAACCAGCCACTGAAGGTCGGGTTAAAACCGGCCAGTTTTCTTGTTTTCTGTTTTAATCATACTTTCTTTTTCTCTTTTTAACAAGTCTTATCTTTGTTGCCGTCCTGGTCTTTCAGACAATCTTCTTTGTTTTGTCTTGCCCGGTCCTTAAGCCGATAACTTTTTCCGGTTATCTGAATAATCTCGGCCCGGTGGAGGATTCGGTCAAGGATGGCGGTGGCGGTGGGCACATCGCCAACCAGTTTTCCCCATTCTTCCAACGGTCGGTTGGATGTCATAATGGTGGAGCGTATTTCGTGTCGGCGCATGATGATCTCAAAGAGATACTCGCCCGATTGTTTCGGCAGCTTCTTAATGCCCATGTCGTCGATTATCAGCAGATCCGGTTTCAGATACTGGTTCATCATCCTGGTATTGTCGCCGAAGTTTTCGGCCTGCATCAGTTCACCGACGGTATCAAAGATTGAACGATAGAGAACGGTAAAGCCTACCTTTGCCGCCTGATGTCCGATGGCCTGAACCAGATGCGACTTACCGACTCCGGGAGGTCCCATCAGGAGCAGGTCGGTTTTTTCCCGGATGAAGCGCCCGGTTGCCAACTCCATAATCTGGCGTCTCTTGATCGAGGGATTGAAGCCAAAGTCGAAATCCTCAAGGCTTTTCAACTCTCTGAAACGAGCTCTTTTTATTCTTCGGGCAATGGCTCGATCATCTCTTATAGCCAATTCATCGTTGACGATAAGTTCCAGAAACTCCTGATGATTAAGCTGGTTGCCAACCGCTTCGGTGAGGCGAACCTCAAGAGTTGAGATCAGCCCCGACAAACGCAATTGTTTCAACTTGGAGACAAGCTGTGGATTCATCTTTTATCCTCCTTGGTATCTTTGATTCGAAACGACACTTTTGGTATGGTTATAAGTTCCTGGTATTCAGACAAAGGGCGTATGATAGGATGGTCGTCATCAAAGAACAATTCCTTCTGGGTTTGTGAATAGTGCTTACAGAGTTTGCGTAATGGACGCAGGTAAAAACAGCCGACCTCGAGGGCGGCCCGGCTGGCCTGATTGATAACATCGGCGGGATGTTTTTTGGCCAGGGATAAGAAGCCCTGTAATACCCGGACACCCTCAATACCGCGGGCGGCGATCATCTGATTAGCCCAGCGACCGGCCTGGATACCGAGGCGTGTTGCTTTGCTGAGCATATACTCGACTCCCCGCTCAACAGATGATATCTTCTCATCGGCCAGATGGCTTCGGTCAGTGTGGAATCTTCCCGGCGAGACTCGGGCATGCACTGCTATCTGCTGTAATTGATCATCGTAGATACGGACCAGACGGCTGTCCCAGCGAACCCAGACCTGACGACCGAGATACTCCGGCGGCGTTGAATAATACGCTTTGGCAACTTCGATGTGACCATCACGGTTGACTTTGCGTTTGCCTTCGTGATAGAAGGGGAAGCGTTCTCCGGCAAGCGGTGAAAGAGTCTGTTGTTCAACTTCTTTAAAGAGTTTGCCGACCTGTTTCCGGGTCGTGCCGTGGATACGGGTGTCGGCTACTCCTCGCTCCCAGTGAGCAAGGAACCGGTTGTGTTGAGCCAGGCTGGTGAAGAAACGCCCTTTCAAGGCATTGTTTTTGACATATTTGATCCCGCTCTCGACTTTCCCTTTGTGGCGGGGCGTATACGGTTTGGTGGGCAGGAAAACGACGTTATAATGCCGCGCAAATTCGATTATCTTCGGGTTGAGTTCCGGATCATACCAGTCAGCTTTTTTAACCGCCGCTTTCAAGTTGTCGATCACGAGCGTTTTGGGAACGCCGCCAAAAGCATGAAAGGCATTCTCGATAACCCGGATGAAGTTCTCGGTATCCTGCTTATAAACCGCCTCGCTGTAGCCCTTACGGGAATGACTCAGAACAATCCGCAGAACGTGAGCTCGCCGTTTCTTTCCCTCCTCCATAATCCAGGCGCCGGAACCGAAGTCAACCTGGGCTTCATCACCAGGTTCGCATTCCATGCGGCGGAAGGGCAAGGGAGTTTTATTGCCAAGCCGGCGGACAAAACGTTTAAGGGAGCTGTAGGAACCGGCAAAACCGTGTTCACTGACCAGATCCTGCCATATCCGTTGGCCACAGAGACCACAATCCAGTTTCTTTTTAATGATTTCTTCGAATGGCCGGCAGAGACTGGGTGGACCAAGGCAATGATTGGGTATGTCAAAACCGATCGACCCGGGGGTCACATTGGACGGTTTTGAATCGTTGTCCACTGATGACCCGGCGGTCGGATTGGCCGGTTTTGACCCGGCCGCCTGTCGCAGCCGATCGTAACGAGCGACCGTCTCACGATGGACACCCAGTTCGCGGGCAATACGCCGATACGACCACTGCCGCTCTAATAAACCGATAATTGCATGTGTAACAGCCACTTTGAGTATGTTCGCCATATCTTACCTCCAATGGCAAGATACATAGCAAACAAAACCTCCTCAAAATGGCCGGTTTTGAAGCGACCCTGCGTGGCCGGTTTTACCCGACCCCAGACAATATCACAAAAGTTTCTGCATTTTTATTAGTATTTCGAAATTTCGTTTAGGGAGAGCGGACATGTTAAAATCTATTAATTTTTTGTTAATGTTTTTTTGGGTAATAGTAATACCTGTAACCGCTTCGGAGGTTGTTAGACCGTCGATTGACAACGAAGATGCCTTGGCATTTAATTTCAAGGAATTATTCACTGGATCAAAAAGTAGTATCGATGCTGAAGAAATCAATAATCTGAATCTGGCTTTTGTCGAGGTCTCAAATACTTCAAGTGCCAGCGCTACAATTACTTGGCTGTCAAA
>Ga0272443_10002239_pt1 | contig 25257 bp, 17 predicted proteins | sample SSMAcet12_FD_193581 | JGI IMG/M metagenome (GOLD analysis project Ga0272443, IMG submission 193581) | Marine sediment archaeal communities from Little Sippewissett salt marsh, Falmouth, MA, United States - SSM-Acet-12 | ecosystem: Environmental > Aquatic > Marine > Wetlands > Sediment ...
GTTCAGCGTTCATCGGCCAATTACGAAAAGATTAACACATGGCATGGCGAAATGTCCTTTGACGGACTTCAAATACAACGGGGCAAGGCTGCCCAGTCCTTAGTTAGCCTTATTGCCCCCCATGTGGATAGCATTGATGACATTAATGAAGCGCGGACTGTCACAAGAGGCACAATCTCTTTCGCTGTCAACCAGAAGCCAAGACAACTTCTGGTGAAATTTCATCTAGACGAGCAGAGCGTCAATGCAGGGGAGAGACAAATACATGCGATTCGCGGTGGTAGACTGGCCTTAACCTCACATGTATCCTTGGTTACGCCAGATTACTTCGTTTCTTTCACGCCCGATGTCGTAAGAGGATGCGCGCCGGAATTCGAGGACATGATCCCTCCGTCTGCTAAGGAAGCCGTAATTGACGACATTGGCGTAGTGGCAAGGAAGCATCATGGCTGGACTGAATTGGTGGACCCTCGCCAGTTTTATACATTTGATGGGCATAGATACCACTGGGAGGAAGCTCAACGGATTACCGAGCAACTCAATGAGGCAATGACTATTGGATTCCAGTCTGAGATGATCGAGGCTCTTGACGAAAACGGAGAGAAGGTGCATATCTGGAAGTGTTCAGTGGTGGATCCAAACCAAGGGTCGAGGCTAGAGCAAGAATACGTCTTCAATGAATCCGTTGCGTACAATCCCGTCTTGATTGTTAAAAGGCTAGACGGCATTCCGCGAATTGAACAGCAGATCACATACCAACAAATTGACGGCTGTTGGTTACCAGAAAGGGTTAAGAGAACCCTGCGAGACGTGAGCAACGAGCTTACCTTTGAACGAACCGTAATCATCACTGAGTCTGAACTGAACAAAGAGATACCACTTGAGACGTTTACTCTGGCGTCGATGGGGCTGCGTGACGACGACCAAGTCAGGGATGTGCAAAATGACCGCACATTCCTGTATCGCGACGGCGTGCTCATCGACGCTTCGGGGGCTCCGACGGCACATCTGGAAGAGTACCGCAGCCTGCTGCCGAGGAGGCCGTCCGAGTAGCCGGGTCGCGCAGTGCGGCTATGAGTGCGTGCTAATACCAGTGAGCCGTCAGTGTCTTTCCTGCTGTGTCCATCACTTGCGGTGGGGCGACGCAGCCGAGTTCCTGGCCGCACCCTATTCCGGCAGCGCCGCCAACTGCCTGCTCGAAACCCAACCTTCGATACGGCCGAAACGGCAGTACCACCAGTTCGCGCCTTTGGCCTGGATGCCGTTCATCGCGTGCTCGATGACGGTTCCCTCGCGGTCAGGCGGAACGGACGCGACCACGCCGTAGTGCGATCCCGGCCCGAGTCGCAGGTCCGTGATGAGGCTTGTGCTTGTGACGCGGCCACCGCTCTGGTAGTCGGTCGAGGTTTCCGGATCGTGGACGCGCGCGAGCAGGAACCCGTTGGCCACCGCGCGCGGGTGCCCGTCGGACGGCTCGTTGACGACCTTGCCGTCCACCCACATGATCGAGGAACCGCCTCCGTCCTGGAGGATCGCGTCTTTGGCTTTCAGCGTGTCGCGGCAGAATTCACCTGCCTGCGTGAAGGTCATCCCCTTGCTGGCCGGCGAGCGCCCGTCGATGACGACGAAGAACAGGTAGGCGTCGTTGGCGGCCAGGGCCGTCCGCGGATCCTGCACGATCGCACCGCTCTTGCCGCCGGCGGCCACTTTCGCGCGCGCCTTGGCCTCCCAGTGCTCGCTGTGCACGACGCCGTCGACGAGGCAGTAGCAGTGGCCGGTCATGCCGGCGTAGGCGCCCCGCCAGTCGCTTTTGCCCAGGTTCAAATCCTCGTTGCCGTAGTCGATCAGGCCCATGTCGAACCGCACTTTCTGACCGACACGCGCGTGCTTGAGCACCTCGAAGGCCGCCTTGCCGCCGGCCGAGATGACGACCTGGTCGAACCGCAGCAGGGCAGGGTCAGCCTCATGCCGGATATCCATGATCGTTCCAATGTTCTGGTCGCTTGTCGGCACGACGTGGAGCGGGCCTCCCAACTGCACGACGATCTCGACGCCGTCGCCCGTCGTGCAGGTCCGATCGTCGTAGTGGCTCGTGAAGACGGCCAGCTCGTCAGCGCCGCGCGGCGTGTTGAGCTGGTCGATGGATACTTGTGCGTCGTTCTCGAAAACGACGTGCTGGAGCTGCGGCCAATTCCGCACGTTGCCGGCCAGGACGAAGTCACGGTTGAACTTCCAGACGAAGCCCGTCCCACCGGAATACTCGCCGAAGCGGAAGGCGTACCAGCCCGCGACGATCTGGCCGGCCATCGGAACGCCCGTCGGTGGGTGGAAGTAGCTGCCGTTGACGGCCGCCTTGATCTCGTACCGCTGGCCGGCGAAATTGACCGAATCGTCGTAGCGTGCAACCATATCCGGCACCGTCTCGCGCCCATGCCGCAGCGAGCCCTGGGCGATCATCGTGTCGAATATCCAGTCGCTGCGCGAGCGGTCCGCGCGTGTCACGAATACGCGGATCGGCCCTTCCAGCGTGTACGCGCGGTACTCGATCCCCGGCACGACCTCCGTCCAGGTCTCCTGCGCGAATGCACAGGCGACCGAGGCCGCGGACCATGCGGCGATTCCGACGAGCAGCATCCTGCGATTTGTCAGCATGTTCATTCCCCCAACGGCAGTCGCACGTATGTAGCGGCCGCCCCCTGTGGCGGCCGTTCTTGGCAAGGCACCGCTCCGGCGCTTGATCGCGCATAAAAAATCAGCGGACGCCCACGCGCTGCGGCGCCCCGGCCGCCGCGTAGATACCTCGCACTTTCTCGAACCGTTCGCTTTCACGTACGCTCAACGTCAACTCGCGCGGCGCGAGCATTCCGAGCACGTCGGGTATATCGCAAACCCGCAGGACATTCAAAAACTGCGGCGCGGTCGGCTCCATGTGCGTCGCGGGCGGCTCGACAAGGACTGCCCCGGCGATGGCCGGCTCGAACAGGGCCGCATAGGCAGCCACCACCGCGCCGTGGCCACTTCCCGCCACGTGCACACCTTCCGGCGGGTCGAGCCGCGCCTGGAGAAACCGTGCCGCGGCCGCCACGTCCCAGACGCGCCCGTCGTCGACCGTCCGACCCACCAGCGCATGTGCCCGGCCGACGTAATTCGGTGGGCTGTCCTGTGTCCATCGCGTCGGGCCGACGCCCCGCGGCTGACAGAGGTAGACCGCGTTGGCCGGTCCGATCAGCGCGTCGAGGCTCTCCGGCAGGATCGGCCTTTCACTCTCCCCCGGCGCCTCGGGGTTCGCGACGACGAGCACCACGCGCTGTGCGCCGGTCTTTTGGCCGACCCCATCGCCGGCGTCCCCTTCTCGCGCCGCGCGCGACAGGTAAAAATGGATCCCCTCCTCGGCTGATAAGCACCATCGCTCGTCAGTTTCCTCGCGAACCACTTCCGCCGGCGCGACGCGTGCGGGCAGGGCCCGGAACGTGAGCCGGCGCAGTTCGGCCAGCAGTGTAGCCCGCCACTGTTCGAATTGGCCCGCCTGCGGCGCGGGGACGTCGACCATCGCCACGAAGTGTTTGTCGATTTCCGGGTTCAGCGCGTCATCGGGCAGTTCGCCCTCGAAAACGGAGAGTGTTTCGTGTGGGGCGGGCGCGACGACCCGGTTGCCCTCGTGTTCGAGGAGGTCCCGCTCGCTGTCGGTCACGGTTGACGGGTCGCCCTTAAGGTGGATGTTGATGAAGCGGTAGGCCGCCCGCCGGATGTCCTGGCGGTAGCTGTGTTCGCCGACGCTGACGACGCTGGCCAACTGATCGCCCGCACCGTACAGCGCATAAATGCGTTCGAGCCGATTCATGACGCGTTGGTGTGCGTCGAGCGGGAAGAACCGGTCGTCCGTGCTGTTGATGATCATGAGCGGCCGCGGCGCGATCAGCGCTGGTATCTGCGCCCACGGCCAGCGGAAAACGTTGTACAGAAACATGCAGTCGCAGTGGACGTTGACGCGTTTTTCCGACACGTAGGCCGGCAGATCGGCGATCCCGCTGACGGCTACCGCCGCCTTGACGCGTGCGTCGGCCGCCGCGACCCAGAGCGTCGTCGCACCGCCCCCGCTGATCCCCGTCACGGCGATCCGTTCAGGATCGACATCCAGCCGGCTTTGCAGGTAATCGATCGCGCGCATCCCGTTGTAGCATTCGACGCCGGCCGGCGTGTACCCGCGCGACCACCACCAGTCGCGTCCCTCGCTGTAGGTGCCGCGATGGATACCCGGGACCTCGCCTTGGCCGATCGTATCCACGAGCAGGCAGACATACCCGTGCTTGGCGAACCAGATCCCGTGCGGCTGGTACGTCGTCTTGCCGAGACGCGTGTGCCCGAGCACGTAAAGAACCGCCGGCAATCGTTTGCCGGGCGGTACGTCCGCCGGCCGATAGAGATTGCCCGTCACGTAGAGGCGCGGCCGCGACTGGAAGTGTACTTTTTCCACGACGTAGCCGTCGCGCGTCAGCGTGCCCGTGACCGTCGCGTGCAGGTCGCTCTTTTCCGGCAGCGGCCACAGGCCGAGCATGGTCATGTACTCGCGTTGGAGCGCTGCGCGATTCTGCGCCCAGTCTTCGGGCGTCGCGATGCCTTCCATGAAGCTTGCATGGATCGTGTCGGCTTGCTTTTGCAGATAGGCGTCGATCATCGCATCGCCGGCCCGCGTGTCATCCGCCGCCCCGGCCGGCGTCGCGCCGAAGACGATCAGCCCCAGACCGACGACCCCGCCGCACACTCGAATCATGGGTTTTTGCTCCCCCAGCTGCATCCTGCCTGCGTTTCCGAACCGGTGGCAGCATACGCCAGCCGCCAGCGGTCGGCCAGCCGTCGGTTCGCACTTGTCTTGCCTGGACGATACGGGTTGTTGCCGCGATCCCCGCCGGATCGCTGGATGCACATAAGGCCCGCGATTCATTGGACTTATGGCTCGCGGGCCCGTGGAACCGCGCTGTGGGATCGAATTCAGGTTCTCCTTGATCGGCGACAATGCCGCTTTGCATCGGCCAAGCACCCGGCCACGTTGGCGACCAAGCCATCCACTGCGGGGAAGCGTTCACATCCCCCGGCGTTTGTGTACAATCGCCGGCCGGGCTTTGAATACCGGGCCCGGCGAGGAACCTGTCAACATGAACCCAGCCACGCTTCTCATCCGAGGGGGTCGTATCATCGACCCGGCCAACCATCTCGACACCGTCGGCGACCTGCTGCTGGCTGACGGCAAGGTCGCCGCCGTCGCTGAAACCATCGCGCCCGACGCCGCCGAGGTCATCGACGCGCGCGGCCTCATCGTCTGCCCGGGGTTGATCGACATCCACGTGCATTTCCGCGAGCCAGGCGACGAGAACGCCGAGGACATCGCCTCGGGCAGTGCAGCCGCGGTGGCGGGCGGTTTCACTTCCGTGGCGTGCATGCCCAACACGCGACCGGCCCTGGATGACGAGACTTCCATCGACTACATCTACCGCCAGGCCACTTGTGCCGACCTGTGCAACGTTTATCCGATCGGGGCCGTCACGAAGGGGCGCGAGGGACGCGAGCTGGCCGAGATGGGCCAGATGGTCCGTGCCGGGGCGGTCGCGTTCTCGGACGACGGCAACGGGGTCGCCTCGACCGGCTCGATGTACCGTGCGTTGCAGTACGTGTCGATGTTCGATCGGCCGATCCTCCAGCATTGCGAGGATCCGGACGTGGCCGAGGGCGGCGTGATGAACAGCGGCCCGGTCGCCACGCGCCTCGGGCTGCCCGGCATCAGCGCGATGGCTGAAGAGCTCATGATCCAGCGCGACCTGACCCTCGTCCGCGCGACGCGCGCCCGCTACCACGTTTGCCATGTTTCGACGGTCCGCGCCGTCGCGCTCGTCCGTCAGGCCAAGGCAGAGGGGCTGCCCGTGACCGCCGAGGTCTGCCCGCATCACCTGCTGCTGACGGATCAGTGCTGCGCGACCTACGACACGAATTACAAGGTCAACCCCCCGCTGCGTACCGGCGAGGACGTGGCCGCCTGCCTGGCCGGCTTGGCCGACGGGACGATCGACTGCCTCGTCTCCGACCACGCGCCGCACGGCATCCAGCAGAAAGAGCTCGAGTTCCTCGACGCCCCGTTCGGGATTATCGGCCTGGAGACCGCTCTGCCGCTCTACGTGCAGGCGCTCATCGATCCGGGCGTCCTGTCGTGGCCCACGCTCATCGAAAAGCTCACCTGCCGGCCCGCGCGCATCTTGTCGCTGGACAAGGGAACCTTGTCGGTGGGCAGCGACGGGGATGTAACGCTCATCGACCCGGAGCGGCGCTGGACGATCGACGCGAGCCAATTCCAGTCCAAGAGCCGCAATTGCCCCTTCGACGGCTGGCAGGTCCGCGGCCGGGCCGTCGCGACGATCGTAGGCGGCCGGCTCAAGCACCGCCTCACGCCGTAACCGTACACCAGAACGCAGCAAAGAAACGACGGCCGCCACGGGGGGCGGCCGCTACAGGGGACGGCACAGAGATCCTCGACCAGGGTGGTACGGACGTCTCGCCCGTTTGCCCCTGCTCTGTGTGCAGTGCATGCGGGAGGTGTGCAGCACCCTCACGGCAGGCCGGTCATCCATTCGCAAACCGCTTCGACGGCCGTGCGGACCACGTCTTCGGCTTTGGCGCCCGCGTCGGTCGCCGCCATGATACGGCGCACCAGCGCACTGCCGATGATCGCGCCGTCGGCCTCCGTGCAGACCATCCGCACATGGTCAGCCGTGCTGATGCCGAACCCGACGACGACAGGCCGGCCGGCTATCCGGCGCAGGGCGCGGACGTTGTCCACCAGCTCGGGCGGCAGCCGGTCGCGCTCACCCGTGATGCCCGTCACGGACATGTAGTAGACGAATCCGCGCGACAGCTCGGCGATCTGCCGTCGGCGATCCGGCGGTGTGGTCGGCGAGACGAGCATCACGAGACACAAACCCGCCCGGCTCATGGCCTCGCTTATCTCGGCCGCCTCTTCGAGTGGCAGGTCCGGCACGATGAGCCCGTCGAGGCCCGCCTCAGCCGACTCGGCGATGAACCTCTCTACGCCCCGACGATAGACGATCGTATAGGACAGCATCCCCAGAAGCGGCATCGCGCACCGTTGCCGGAAACGCGCGACCATCGCCAGGATGTCCTTGACGTGGATGCCCCGTTCCAGGACGCGCGTGAACGAGGTTTGGATCGTTGGCCCGTCGGCGATCGGGTCCGAGTAGGGGAAGCCCAGTTCGACGGCTGTGGCGCCTGCGGTGGCCAGGCCTTCCAGGATCTGCTCGGTCGTGTCCAGGTCCGGCAGGCCGGCCGTCACATAGGGAAGAAGCCCCTTTTTCCCCGAGGCTGCCAGCGCGGCGAACGCGCGGTCGATTCGGTTGACGTTCGTGCTCATGACCGCCGACTATACCGGCCAGCCCGACCTCAATCCAGCCGCGTTTGACCGGCGCACCCCCATGATCGATACTGCCCGTCGGTCCTCGCCACGGGCCTGTCACGGAGTTGTGGCTGCATGAAGGCGCTCGTTTACACCGATGCACTCAAGCTCGACACCGCCTGGCCCGACCCGCAGCCGGCCGACGGCGAGGTCCTCGTCGCGCCGACGCTGGCCGGCATCTGCGCGACGGACCTGGAGATCGTCAAGGGCTATATGCACTTTACCGGTGTGCTCGGCCACGAATGCGTCGGTCACGTCGTGGCCGGCCCTTCCGCGTGGCAGGGCCGGCGCGTCGTCGTCGAAATCAACTGCGTCTGCGGGACATGCGAGATGTGCCAGGCCGGCCTGTCGAACCACTGCCGGCGGCGGACCGTGCTGGGCATCGACGGGCGCGACGGCGTGTTCGCCGAGCGCGTGGCCGTCCCCGAGCGTAACCTCCACGCCGTTCCCGACGCGGTCAGCGATCGGCAGGCCGTCTTCGTCGAGCCGCTGGCCGCCGCGTTCCAGGTCGTCAAACAGTGCCCCGTCGAAAAACGGACGCGCGTGGCCGTCGTCGGTGCCGGCCGGCTCGGCCTGCTCGTCGCGCAGGTCCTTCAGCAGACCGGGGCCGACCTGGAGGTCGTGGGACGTAACGAGCGGTCGCTGGCCTTCTGCGAACGGCACGGCATCCGGGCGACATCCGTCGCGGAGTTTTCGCCCCGGCCCGACAAGGATCTTGTCGTCGAATGCAGCGGGTCGCCGACCGGCTTCGAGCTGGCCGTCCGGATGCTTCGGCCGCGCGGCCGGCTCGTCCTGAAAAGTACCTACGCGGGTGGTGCGCCGATCGATCTGGCGCCGGTCGTTGTCCACGAACTTCAGGTCGTCGGCAGCCGGTGCGGACCCTTCGCCGACGCGATCAACGCCCTGGCGCGCGGGCAGATCGACGTCGAGACGATGATCTCGCGCGAATGGCCGCTGGAACGCGGCGTCGAGGCGATCCAGGCCGCCGGTGATCCGCGCTACCTCAAGGTCCTGCTTACCATCAACGCACCGACCGGATGAATCTCATGGTCTATGAATCGGACGGACCGCTTACGTTGCTGCGCTTCGAGCGATGGGCCGACGCCGAGGGGCTCGTTCACGCGGTGGCGAGCCGGCCGTTCAATTACGCGCCGCACCGCGGCACGGATCGCGAACGGGCCCGGGACGCTCGCCGCGGGTTGTGCGAAAAGCTCGGCCTGTCCTTCGAACGGATCACCGCGCCGGCCCAGGTCATGGGGGCGGAAGTGCTGCCCGTCCTGCCGGACGACGTCGGCCGCGGCCGCGACGGGCGCGCGTCGGCCATTCCGTTCGTGGACGGACTGGTCTGCGAGATCCCCGGCGTGCCGCTTTTGCTGCTGTCGGCCGACTGCCCGTTGATCGCCGTCCACGACCCGGATCGGCCGGCCGTCGGCGCGGTCCATGCGAGCTGGCAGGGGACGCTCGCCGGCGGCGCGGGCAACCTCGTCGCACGGATGGTACGTGCCTTCGGCAGCGACCCCGCGCGGCTGCTGGCCGGCATCGCACCGAGTGCCGGCCCGTGCTGCTACGAGGTCGGCCCGGAAGTCCGCCGCATCGCCGAGACGCGCTGGGCCGAGGCGGACCGGTTCGTGCCCGAACGCGGCGACCGGTATGTATTCGATCTCTGGTCGGCCAACCGCGCGCAACTGATCGACGCCGGCCTGCAGTCTGACAACATCGAGTGTGCCTCGCAATGCACGATTTGCGACGAGCATTTCTGGAGCCACCGCCGTCAGGGCGCCGACGCCGGCCGAACCGCCCTGATCATCGCGCTGCGTCCCTAGGGTGCGCTACGGCCCTTCAATGCCCCCTTGCCCTTTACCCCCGGTTGGGCATAATAAAGGGAGCGTAGTGTGGTCAAACGCACCGCCGATGTAGCTCAACGGTAGAGCACAGCTTTCGTAAAGCTGAGGTTATGGGTTCAAATCCCATCATCGGCTGTTCCCCCCATTCCAACCTCCTCTGTGCCCGTCGTCCGAACCAGTCCCTGCCGGCGGATCGCTGCCGTCGTCAGCCATGCTGAAGGAAAAAACAGACTCAATCGGAATCGAGCGTTCGATACAGGTTGTGCTCGTCGATGTAGGCCCGGACGGCCTCGGGCACGAGGTAGCGGACGGAGCGGCCGCGGGCGACCCGGCGGCGGATGTCGGTGGCTGAGATGTCGATGCGGGGCGTGGTCAGGATGTTTTTCTTGAGCGCGGCTATCTGCGGGCCGGTCAGCAGTTTTTCGAGGTCGGTCAGGTTCGGCGTCTCGAAGCCGGGCCGGACGGCCGTCACGATCCGGCACATCTCGACCAGCTCGCCGGCACGGTACCACGTGGCCAATTCCGGCAGCGTGTCGCCGCCGATGATCCAGAGCAGTTGCACGGCCGGCGGCAGCCGGCGGCGGTACTCCTGGACGGTCAGGATCGTGTAGCTGGGCCCCGTGCGTCGGATCTCGATGTCGTCCGCCTCCATACCCGGCTCATCGCCGATCGCCAGGCGCACCATCGCCATTCTGTCGTGCGCGTCGGCTAGCGTCTCATCGCGCTTGTGCGGCGGGTTGGCCGACGGGATGAAAACCACCTTTTCGAGGTCGAGCGACTCGATAACGGCCCGCGCGACGATGAGGTGCCCGTGGTGGACGGGGTTGAAGCTGCCGCCGAAAAGTCCGATCGCACACTGTGTCATTTATGGGCACCTGACATGCGCTTGTGCTGCGTCGCTCCGCCTCCGTGAGACTGGCTCACGGTTCCGGAGTCACCTCGAGGGCGGCCAGCAGGGCCTCGGTGTCGTTGACGCCGGCGATCCGGACGGCGATGACACCGTGACGGGGCTGCACGTTTTCCAGGACGATGTCGGCCGCCCGGTGCATCCCCTCCAGGTTGATCGTTTTGTCGGTCGGCAGCTCGGGCCACGTGAAGGGTCGGCCTGTGCAGGCGCTTTGGGCCAGGTCGAGGTTGGCCAGCCGCGGCTGGCCGTTGACCCACACGTCGAGTAAACGCCGCTGCGCATCGCGCCGCCGCCGTTCCATGAACAGCAGGCGAAGGCGGTAGCTGCCGGGTCCAGCGGTCACGTACGCGGTCAACTCCTTGGCGTGCATCCCGTAGCGGTAAAGCTCCGGGTCGTCCGTGCCGGCCACGTGCTGGCGTATCCGCCGTGCATACCATACGTCCGTGACGGGGTCATCCTCGCGCGGCAGCCGAACGACGACCTCGGTACCGGGCAGCCACGGCTGACCCTTCGTGTCGACATAGGGCTCGCGGCCGGGATAGCCCAGGATCCACGCCTGCCGGCCGGTGGGTCCCCGGCCGGTACCGAAGCCGGCGTCCCCCGTCGCGGCTGAAAACTGGACCGCCTCGATGCGGATCTTCGCCCCGCCGGCCCGCGGATTGCCCGTCCCGTGGGCAACGACCCTGACTTGATGCCGCCCCTGGCTGAGACCGTTGACGTAATAGAGCACCTGCTGGCGGATCACGCGCGGATTCCAGAAATCGATGCCGCAAAGCTGCTTGGTGCCGTCGACCCAGACATCCGCCCGCCCGCCGTCCGGGCCGACGGCTCCGATGATGCGGAACTGGTTGCCTTCGAAGTGGAACGCTGCTTCCGCACCGGCCTGGTCAGTGGCACGGACGCTTGAACCGAAGTGGTCCGGGTGGTCTTCGGATTCCCAGTGGCCTGTGAAAACAAGCTCGTCCTCGAGAACCTGTTGCGGATCGTTGCCCTCTACGAGGACCCGGCACAGGTTATCGTGGCGGATCGTGACGATCGCGTCGCCGTTGGGCAGCGGATCGATACGATAGCCGTTGGCGTCCAGTTGAGGCCGAAGCGGCAGGGTTCGACCGTCGGCCGTGATGCGGCTGGGCACGAAAGCCAGGCGAAGTACGTCGATCTGTTCGCGCGGAACGGGTGCGGTCTCGTAGCGGATTTGCCCGGGCGCGTAGACGACATGGCGCACGACGGCCGAACTGCGGCAGATGTGGTTTTCGCGGTTGGCGCCGAGCGTTTCGGGCAGCCACGCGATACCGTCGAGGATGAACCGCAGCGGCATCGGGTGGGCGATCTTGAACCATCCGTCCGCGACAATCGCTCCGCCGTCGATGTTGTCCTCGACCACGCCGGTCGGATGGATGTCGTAGGTGAGCAGAAGGAACTGGCGGCGGGCCATCTCGCGTGCCCATTCCGAGTCGGTACGCACGCCGTATTCAGCTAAGACGGACCCCACCTGCATCGGTGCATACCAGAGCGAACGGTCGCAGCAGGCAGGCTCCTCCGGGTACGCCCAGGCGCCGCTGTACACGTCGCCGAGCGAACTCGTCGAGGTGCAGGCGCGGTGGATGAACATCGTCGTGATGTTGCGGACGTCATGGCGCCAGTTCGCGAAGCGCTCCGGGTGGGCCATCATGTAGCGACTGGCCACCTCCGTGGTGACTTCGCCCTGGACGGGATGATCCCAATCCCAGTAGTGACGGCCGAAGGTGTCCGGCTCCGTCCAGCGTGGCAGAAGCACGTCGCGGAGATAGGCCAGTCCGGCGTCGCGCGCCTCCACGATCGCGTCGTCCCGCCCCCGCTCGCCGAGTTCGATGAGCGCATCGAAAAACTCCAGGAGCAGGGATATCCCACCGGTCTGCAAATCGGCCCATGCGGCCCGTTCGGGATTCGCATACCGGTTCCAGGGCGGGAAGCGGAGATCGCGGTTGCGGTGGTCGGCCAGCACGTTGGCCCAGTGCGCGGCGTGTTCAAGCCAGGTTTCGTTGCCGGTCAACTGCCAGGCACGCACGAGCCCCAGGCCGAGCTGGGCGGCGATGTCGAGCTGGATCATGCCGTCCGGGTCGCAATCGCCGTAGGTTTGGCCTTCGACGGGTACGCTGACGGGGAACCGCGGCCACGGATGATCCTCGCCCGTCTGGCAATGGGTGATGATCAGATCGGCGATCATTGTGACGTGGGCGATGGCGGCCGGGTCGCCCGAGTAGCGGTAGTAGTTCAACCAGGCCTGCAGAGCGAAGGCCAATCGCTGGCCGAGGTCCCCATTGTGCCAGGGTCGATGTTCCAGCGGAGTGATTGTGCCGTCCTCGTCGATACGCCAATGCCCGTTGTACAGGTAGTGCGGTGCGGGCAGCCCGGTGGCGGGATTGTCTGCCCACGGGTACCGCTTGAGCGTCTCGGCCGCGATGCGAACGCGGAAATCGCATTGGCCGTTGAGCCCCCCGTACCACGGCGCGATGACGCCGTGAGCATCCTCGACGACCGGGTGCGCGTAGTAGCGTTTCATTTCGTCGGCCGGGGCGGTCCGTGCAGCAAAAACCTGAACGCACAGGCCGAGCGACAGAGCCGACAAAAAAACGCGCGTTCCGTGACTCGCGTTGCCCATGGGTTCTCCTTGCGTCAGAACCGGTCGCGATGATACCCGCGATCATCGCCCCGCGCAAGTCGAACCGCAAAAACGTCAGTCCGATGCCGGGCACCCTTGTCGCCCATCACGGGGCCGGTTGTGTTGTGACGCTGTCGACCACGAGCCCGCTGAGCCGGGGCAACGGCACGCCGCGGTCCATCGCGTACAGTCCGTACGCCCAGCAGCGGGGCAAGGGGCGCGCCACCAGCGGTGCGGGGCGCGCCTCGTACCCGGTCAGCTGGTATTCGTACGCACTACGGAACCAGAAGAGCAGGAACCAGCCGGAAAACCTCTCGACGCGCCGCACCTCGCCCGCCTCGGCCGACAGCCACAGGTACGTCGTCCAGTTCATCGTGAGCATCCACGGGAAGCGGACGTGCAGTTCGACACGGACACGGAGGCAGCGCGCAAACAGGCCGGCCGGCGTCTGGACGTCCTCGAAACCCTCCAGCTCGGCCGTGCGCTGGACCGTGCCACGGCCCTGGAGGCGCCCCGTGCCGTCGTGATAGCCCAGGGCTGTCTTGGCAACGAGTGTCTTCTTGTCGGCCAGTTCCGGCGGATACGGATCGATGGGTGGATCGAGCTCGAAGAAAATACCCCATTCGTTACTTTTCAACGGGCTGCTCGGCTGCGAGTCCGCCTCTCTGTCGTCAAGAAGGTAGTTTTCGAGCGGCTGTATCGGGCGGCCCACGAAGACGCCCTCGCTCCGCCGGCCGGGACGGATCACGCGAGCATAGGTAACGGGCGGATCATCGGGGCGGCCCACCAGTTCGCTGCGCTCGTAGACCCACCGACCGACAAGGTCCGCTTCGAGGCAGTCGGCCGGCTTGACGATCGCCGAGCGCCCGCGCGACTGGTTCAGCACTTCCGGAGGACGCCAGGAACCCAGGCAGCCCGTCACCGTGATGCAGCCGATAACCGCACCCACCCGAAAAATGCGATATGCATTCAATGGATTTCCCCGGAGACGTCGCTCGCCTGCCGCTGCCGTCGGCGACGGGCGGCGAATCCTACTGGGCGACCTCAGCGTGCTTCGCGTTGTGAACGAATTGCCGCATTTTGTCGGGATCCTTGCGACCCGGCGCACCGTCCACCTCGATGCCCGACGAGACGTCCACGGCATAGGGCTGCACGACCCGGACCGCCTCGGCCACGTTGCCGGGATGCAGGCCGCCGGCCAGGACGATCGGCGCCCAGCCGGCCAGTCGCCCCGCGTCGCGCGCGGCGCGCACCCACTGCCAGCAGAACGTTTTGCCCGTGCCGCCCTCGCGCTGGTCATCGTAGGCGTCCAGGACGATAGCCGCCGGCCGGGCTGTCGAGCCCTCCTGCATTCGCCAATCCGCCGTTTGTTCAGTGAACCGTTCGTTACGGACTGCCAGTACCGGCATCACACGCCATCCGTCATCGAGAAGCCCGGCCAGCCCGTCAGTACCCAGCGGACCGTAGACCTGAATGGTCCGAACGCCCCAGTCGGCCAGCAGCGCGCGCAACGCGTCGGGAACGCGCTCCCTTTCCAACCGCACCAGTGCGACGGGTACCACGAAAGGAGGCAGCGCAGCGAGGATGATCTCCGCCTGTTCGGGCTCGATCCGGCGCGGGCCGCCCACGAAGTTCAGCCCGACCGCGTCGGCACCGGCCTCGACCGCGGCCCGCCCATCGTCAGCCGTCGTGATGCCGCAGATTTTGACCCGCATCCCTCAGCCTTTTATCAGGACTGAAAAACCCGCAAAAAACAGCGATTCCGGCCTGTTCCAGCCCAAGCCCGGGCCGCCCGCAGACGATACTAGAACCGCACCTCCGGCCGGTCAATTCAACTCAGCCGGCCGGTTTGTGCTACAATACGCGGGCAGTTCGACGCTAGCCGGTCGGACCAACGCCCGGCCATGTTTCCTCTCACGGATGAGTAAGGACCCGAAGGCCACGGATCGGAACGATTCCTGCTCCGGTGCAGGGGATGGTTTATCAGACAATGGCGATCCGAAACGCTCTGGCCCGGTGTCTGCGATGGGGCGCATGTTGCGTCGTGATGTCAGCCTGCGCGGGGTGCTGGCTGCCGGCCCGCTCCACGCAGCGCGGCGACGAATTCGGACGCACCTATTACATCGACGGGGCGGGCAACTGGGGCTTTGGCGTTGCCCAGGTACGCGCGGGCCTCCGGGACGCCGGCTACCAGGGTGCGATCATCAACTTCCTGTGGTCGCCGACGTTCAACCCGGTTCTCGATCAGACCGTCGGCCGCCCCGTTGCCCGGCTCAAGGGCAGGGAACTGGCTGAACAGATCACCCGGTACCGCCGGCAATATCCGAACAACGACGTGAACATCATCGCCCTGTCGGCCGGCACGGGTGTGGCCGTCTGGGCGTGCGAGGCGCTGGAAGAGCCCGGCCTCGTCCACAACCTTGTCTTGCTGGGGTCCAGTCTTTCGTGCGACTACGACATGACCGACGCGCTGGCCCGCATCAGCGGGGCCGTCTACGTCTATCACTCCCCAAACGATGCGATCCTGAACGGCCCGGTCCGTACGTTGGGCACGATCGACGGCAAACTCGGCGAGGAACCGGCCGGTCGGGTCGGTCTGCGCTCGCCGCGCGGCGACCGCGACCGGATCATCAACACGCCCTGGTCGCCGCGGTTCGAACGGTATGGTTGGCGCGGTGCGCACACGGACGCGACCAATTCCGTGTTCGTGCGGCAGGTTTTGTCCAAACACATTGTCGTCGACACCCAGAAGCTGGCCAGCGGTCAGGATGACATGCCGGCTGTGCCGTCGGTCGAGTGACGCCCGTCCGTACCCCCCTCCTGATACATTTGCTTGCCTGGACCGCAGTATGAGTGCTTGCCTTGCTTCTCATGTCCCTGCTCAGGCAACGCGTGCCCGATAAGCGTCGATGAAGCGCCGGGCGTGCTCGATCGACGGGACGGCGTGCATGAAGGTCACGCCCGTGGGGAAGCGCTCGTGGGCCTGTCCGGAGAGAAGTTGCTCTTCCGGGACGCGCACGCGGACGAGCGGGATGCGGCGGTCAGCCAGTAGGCGGTAGACGCGATCGAGGTCGTTCATCTCCGGTTGGCCCATGTCGATGGCCGTCAGGGACGGCAGCGCGAGAATCTCCGGGATGAGGTGGTCGCCCTTGCCGCAGTAGTGAATCCCTCCGCCGCCAAGCCCCTTGAGTACCGTCTCGTCGTGGGCGGCCACGTGGTCGCGGTACATGACCGGCGAGATGTTGATCGGCGTGTCGTTGCGGATGAGCACGTGGCCGGGCAACGTCGTGGCGTGTTGGTGCGAGAAGCCGGCCAGCGGTTCATGGAGCAGCGGCATCAGTTTGCGCGCAAACGCGACCTGGGTGTCGGCCATCCTCGCGAGCAGGCGGGCGACGCGCTCGGGCGCTTCGATGAGATCGGTGTACAAGCCGCTGCCGCGAAGCATCTCGGCGTTGTCGAAGGGACCTTGCAGATCCGGCAGGACGATCTTGACGCACTGCCGGACGTTGGGATAGCCCGCAAGGGTATCAGCGTAGAAGCGGTACGTCTCCAGGACTTTCGGGCACCATCCGCGACTGAAATCGTGCGGGTCCACGTCGAAGACCGCCTCGAGGGCGGTGACGCTCTCGTACGGACGCGCCCAGGGCGGGTTGTCTTCGAGTACCTCGACGGCCGCCCCGTACATTGAGGCGATGACGACCGTGCCGTAGTTGGCGCGGATCGTGAACGGCAGGTCGTCGCCGACGAGGTGGTGGTAGCAGGTCCGCGTGTCGAACCCGCCGATCAACTCGTTGTAGAGCATTTTTTCGACGTCGGCCAACGCCTCGTGGTGAGGGAACGGCTGAAAGGGTTCGTCGAGCGGCACGGGATACTGAAGTACGATCGGCGCGCGGTGGATCGGTTCCCAACGCAGCGTGCGCACATGGTGTTTCAGAATCTCGGCCTGAAGGTCGGGGTCGAGCGTCGTTTCCAGGTGGTCCAACAGTTGCTTGAGCGCGTCGATCATCCGCCTGCATCCTTTGCCGCAACCTGCCGGCCGATCATGGTGCCGGAGTATGTTTTTTCGCCGCCTTCGCTTTATCGGCGGCTCTCACTGGTCGCCGATCAGTTGCTTGCCTTTCAGGATCGCCTCGGCCAGCTGCGTGCGGTAGTCAGCCAATACCTCCGGTTCAGTCGTGAAACGCGTCGTGTTCGTCACGACGGTGTCGGGGACGCTCAGAATCGCGTCAGCCTCGGCCAGGAACGCCTGGGCTTCCGCTGGCACGGGCGATCGGGACCGGAGCGTCTCGACAATGCTGTTGAGCTTATGGAGATAGTCATAATCCTCGAAACCGTCGCGGATGTTTTCGAGCCGGATCGTCGAGACCGGACCGTCCGGCCCGGCACAGAACAGGCTGCCGTCGCCGTAGGCGGTGTAATGCTTCCTTTCGTTGACGAGGCTGCCGGCCTCCCAGTTCGTGTAGGGCCCGCGGTTGATGAGGTCGTGGTTGACCAGCCACAGGTTCGTCATGTAGTAGAGAAATCCGTCCACCTCGTACTTGTGGCTCATCGCGCCGGTCAGGAGCCGGGCTTCGATCGCACGGCTCTCCACGAACCAGTTGGCATAGGGAGGGTACGGCACGACACAGACGTACCACCAGACCTCCTTGCCCTCGGCGCGGGCCTTGCGTGCCTGTTCGATCTCGTACCAGTCCGTCACGGGGACCCAGATGTCCACGGCGTCGCGCGTATTCGTCGCTTGGCCGAGCGTCGGATCGTACGCGGTCGTCATCGTCTGAAGCGCGGGGTAGCGCGCGTGGATATTCTCGAATACCTCGCGCATCTCGGCGAACTTGTCGGGCGTCTTGATCTCGTCGAAGCCGTAAACGTAGGCCATCTCCCAGACGCCGGCCTCTTTGAGCCGCTCGACGTAGCGGTCGAGTTCCTTGTTTTTTTCCGGGTTCTGGCCGACGCCGCGGAAGACGCCGCCGACGTTGAATGCGTTCATGCCGTGCTCCGCGCCGTACTCGACCAGATCCACGTCGGGCGATTCGGACCGATAGAGGTTGTCGATGTTGAGCCGATGGTCGAGCAGGAAGTCGTAATACTTGTAGGCCAGCTCGGTGCTCCAGTTGTCGCGGTACATCTTGGTGGCGTAGGGACGGTGGTACGTGAACGCGTTGCGCAGGTTGGTGAGCTTGGGCAGCTCGAAGTCCCAGACGGTGATGTTCAGCCCGATCTCGACCGGCTTGCAGTCGCGGGCGGTGGTGGTGACCGTGGCGGTGTAGCGGCCGGCGGGCGTGTCGGCCGCGCTGGCCACGTTGATCCAGAAGGCGACGTGCTCGCCGTCCTTGATGTCGCATTCCTGCTGGAAGTCGAGAAGCGGATCGGGATACCAGCCGTTCGTGTACGCCACCCGGTAGGGCTGGTCATCACCGACCTTCACATGGCCGACGAGGGACACTTCGACCTTGCCGCCGGTCATCGGCTTGCCTGTTTCGGCGCAGACAGGCTCCGAGACGGTGACTTGCGCGTCCTTCAGGTCGCGCCCGAAGGGCATAAGTACCACCTGGAACCCCTCGCGCTCGTACCGGGCCAGGGCCAGATCGTACCGGTCGGCGAAGAACCCTTCGAAGGGGAAGTCCTGGATCATGATTTTCCGCATCGGGCTGGCCAGACCGACGGCGAAGTCGGCCTCCGGAAACAGCGCGAGGGTCTGGGCCAGCGAAGCCGGGCTGTCCAGCGCGCGTTCGAGCGCGGTGGCCATCGCGTCGAGCTTCCGCCAGTTCTCCGCCGTGTGCTGCTCCTTGTCGGCCAGGATGGCCAGGGCGAGGTCCAATTTCGCGCGCGACTCTTCCAGCAGAGCATGGGAGATGGGTTGGACCTTTTCGGGAAAACGCGGCGTCGCCTCCACCATCTGGCGGTGGAGCCCATCGAGGGTCGTAATCCGCTCAGCCACCACGGGCGACTCGTTGGGATAGGTGTTTCGGAACAGGACGTTGGCGCGCGTATCCAGCAGTGACAGGGTTAACCGGCGGATGTCGTCGTCGGGGATGCGAAACGCCAGGTCACCCGTTTCGGGAACCGGTTTCTGCTCGTTCCAGATGACGTTCCCGCGCGTGTCCTTGCCATCGAGGCGGCAGTGCATGTCGCGAATCGGGTCCATCTGGATGCTGTTGGTGCCGATGACGATCGGGTCCATCCGCGAGATACGCGGCGGCGCGATCTGGCTGTGGCCGAAACGCAGATGGCCGAAGTATTCGGTCAGCGTGTAGGAAACGGGCGTCGGCGCCCACGAGCTGCGCTCCCGGACGGCCGGCACCTGATCGGTTTCGTGAATGAGGACGGTGTTGCGCCCGAAGTTGGCCGTCCAGGTCGCGCTGGTGTCGGGCGTTTCCGTTTCCAGGTTGGCAAAGGGGATGGCCAGCACGGCCGTCCAGCCGTTCTCGTCCTTGGCGACCTGGATGACGGCATCGCTCTGGTAATCGCCCTGGCGGTGTCGCGCGTCGTAAAGAGCGCCGGAGGAATTGACGACGAAATGGAAATAGCCCAGCCGATCTCCGCGCGGGTCGAGAAGGACCTCGACGCTGTCGTCGCGCCAGACGTAGCTGTCGCGCTCGTTGTAGTAGCTCTGGAGGTTCGCCGTGTCCTGGCCTTCGCAGCGGAAGGCGACCCACAACGTGGTGCGATTGTAAAACAGGTAGACCCACGTCGGGTGTTTGCTCATGAGCTGGTCCTGGGTGTCCAGGAATCCGGTGATCCGCGTGGCCTGCGCCCATGGTGGCGCTGTCAGGTCGGTGGTCGGTTCGGGGTGGCGCAGGATGCGCGGGATCGTCATGAGGTTGTCAGCCGGTTCTTTCTCTCCCTGGCCGGCCTGGGCGCGCGCCTCGGGAACCCTGGTTCCGAGCAGTGCTGCAAGGCAGATGGCGGCCACGGCGATCCCCGTTCCGAGCGGGCGGTTCGTCGTCATCATGGTATCCTCTCCTGGAGGGCCGAAGGCGTGCGACGCGTCCGACGGCCCGGGATAGTCTTCGCGTTCCGATGTCGGCGGGATATTCGGCTCTCAACGCCGCTTTTCGAGACGGTCTTGGCGTCCCCCGTGCAGGCAGTATACTTGCAACGATACGTCGAGGCCAACCCGGCAGGAGCCCCTCGTGAAGGTTCACAACATTGCAGTCGTCGGCTGCGGCGCTTTCGCACGCGAGTTTCACCTTCCCCATATCCGGGCGAATCCCCGGCTCGCGCTGGCGGTCGTCTGCGACCTCGATCGCGACGCGGCCGAAGCCTGCGCCCGTCAGTTCGGGGCGGGCCGGTCCACGGACGACTGGAAGCGCGTCGTGGATGATCCCGGTATCGATCTTATTCTGCTGGCCACCCACACGCAGTTGCGGAGCGCCTTGATCCTGCCAGCCATCCAGGCGGGCAAGCCGGTCTACGTCGAAAAGCCGCTGGCCGCCACGCAGGCCGAGATGCTCGCGATCGTCCGCGCGAGCCGGCGAGCCGGCGTGCCGGTCTGCGTCGGGCACAACCGCCGTTCGAGCCCGGCCGTGCTCGAACTGAGACGGCTGGTCGCCAAGGTCCGCGACGGGCGAACCGGTTGGCTGCCGTCCGTGGATCGCAGCGGGCAGGGCGGGCGCGCGCCGATCCCTGAACAGCGCCAGATGCAGATGCTCATCCGAGTCAACGACGACTGCCGGAGCTGGAAGGATTGGGTCTTTGCCGATCCCGAGGGCATCCTCTTTGCCGAGATGGTTCACTTCATCGACGTCGCGCTCTGGCTGAACGCGACTCCGCCGGTGCGCGTTTTTGCGGAAGGGTCGGCCCGAGGCAATTTCTCGCTGGCGATCCGGTTCGAGGACGGCTCCACGACGACCGTCCACCACACCCTGGCCGGCCACTTCGATGCGCCCAAGGAGCTTATCGAGGTTGCACTCAACCACGTCTCGATCACGCTCGACCACAACGTCGAGATTCGCCAGTGGGGCCTGGACGACGAGCCGTTCCGGCGGACGTATCCGTTTACGGTGCACGGGGGGGGGCCGGCCGGCAGCGGCATCGAGGGCTACTATGAGGCCGTGGCAAAGGGCATCGAACGCGCGCGCAAGGACGGAACTCCTCCCCCCTTCCTGACGCCCGACAAGGGGCACGCCCGGCACCTCGACCGGTTCCTGGATTGCATCGAGTCCGGCGCAGAGAACCCGTGCGATGTGGCCGACGCCCTCGTGGTGACGCGGGTCGCGCTGAAACTGCTCGATTCGGTTCGCCTGGGGATCCCGCTGCCGGTGGGACCGGAGGACTGGCACGTGCCGGCGGTGTGAGCCCATACGCCCAAGCCGATCCTTTGCGCCGATCACACGACGCGAACGCGACACCGACAATCCGCAGCTCTCAGCGTGCCGAGACGGTTCACCGCGCTATCGTCAGATGCTCTGGCTGCCGCCGTCGGCCGGCTGCGGCTGGGTCAGGCAGTGGAGCGTGCCGAGCCCCAGGACGAGGTCCACCGCATGGATGCCGACAGTCTGGCGCTCGGGAAACTCGGCGGCCAGGATGTTCTGCGCGATCCGGTCGGCCGGGTCGTCGAAGGTCGGCACGAGCACCGTGCGGTTGGCGACGTAAAAGTTGGCATAGCTGGCCGGCAGCCGATCGCCCTCGAAAAAGATCGGCTTCGGCATCGGCAGGGTGACGACTTCGAGTTTGCGGCCGGCGGCGTCGGTGGCATGCAGGAGGCGTTCGAGGTTGTCCCGGCCCGCGTCGTGGTCGGCGTTGGCCGGGTCCGGCGCATAGGCGAGCACGACGCGACCCGGTGAGGTGAACCGCGCTACGTCGTCGATGTGCCCGTGCGTGTCGTCACCCGCGCAACCGCGGCCCAGCCAGATCACCTTCCGCGCACCGAGGTAGTCGGCCAGCGCGCGCTCGTAACCGGCGCGATCCAGGCCGGGGTTGCGCTGCTGCACCTCCGACAGCAGGCACTCCTCGGTTACCAGGATAGTACCCTCGCCGTCGCATTCCAGGGCGCCGCCCTCCAGGACGAGCGGTCCGCCCGTGTCCGGCCGCCGTGCTTCGATGCACTCCAGCCCGGTGATCGCCGCGATGCGGGCGGCTACCTCGACGTCCCGCTTGTAGTTGTCGTACTTGGCCCACGCGTTGAACCGCCACGCGACCCATGCAACAGTTCCCTCGCGCGCGCGGACGGCCGTCGGGGCCGAGTCGCGAAGCCACGCGCGGTCCGTCGGCACGCGGTGGAAGCGGTACGCGGCCGGTTCGATGCCCGTGCGGTCGAGGCAGTTGCGAGCCAGCTCCTGAATGTCGTCGCTATGGCACAAAATTTCCACGCGTTCGGAGTCGGCCAGGACGCGCACGATTTGTGCGTAGACCCAGTGCACCGCTTCGAGCTTGCCCGGCCAGTCCGGTTCGTGGTGCGGCCAGGCGATCCAGGTGGCCGCGTGCGGCTCCCACTCGGCCGGCATGACATGGGGAGGTGACGGACGGTCCGTACGCGAGGCGTCTGTTTGTGTCATGGCGTCGGGTCGATCCATCGGCGGGTGATCGGCCCATACGCGTCGATCCGCCGATCGCGCAGGAAGGGCCAGTTCTGTCGGACCTGCTCGATGCGCCGGCGGTCGCAGGCGGCCACGAGCACTTCCGGGGAATCGGACGACGCGCGGGCGAGAACCCGGCCGAAGGGATCGCAAATGAAGGAGCGGCCGAAAAACTCGATCCCGTCGGTCCCCGGCTCGGGTTCGTGGCCGACGCGGTTGACGGCCCCTACGTAGAGGCCGTTGGCGATCGCGTGGCCGCGCTGAATCGTCTCCCACCCGTCGGCCTGCTCACCGCCGAGCGCCTCTTTTTCAGATGGGTGCCAGCCTATGGCCGTCGGGAAAAACATGACCTCCGCCCCGCACAGGGCCGTGATCCGCGCCGCCTCGGGGTACCACTGGTCCCAGCAGATGAGCACGCCGACCTTCGCGTAGCGCGTCGCAACCGCGCCGAAGCCGCCGGCCGGCCCTTCCGCGCTGCCGGGCGTGAAATAGAACTTCTCGTGATAGAGCGGATCGTCGGGGATGTGCATCTTGCGGTAGATGCCGGCCAGCGATCCGTCCGCGTCCAGCAGGGCTGCCGAATTGTGGTAAACGCCCGCCGCCCGGCGCTCGAAGATCGGAACGATGAGCACGACGGCCAGCGCGCGCGCGACCGGCTGAAGCGCCTCGACCGTCGGGCCGGGAATCGGCTCGGCCCAGGCGAACCGCGTATCGCAGACGGCCTTGCAGAAATAGGGCGATGCGAACAGCTCCTGTAGACAGATGATCTGCGCGCCGCGATCAGCCGCTTGACGGATGCCCTCGATCGCGCGGTCGAGATTCGCCCGGCGGTCCTGGCCGCAGGCCTGTTGAACGAGGCCGATTTGAAAAGTCGGTTCCGTCATGATAAGCGTCTTCTGCCAAATAATGGCACTTGCCTTCGCCGCACGGCTCGCTTGTCAAGGGGTAGTACGGGCAAGATGCCCCTCTCACCTGGTCGCGGCCGCCCTCCCGGCGACTCACTCCTCCGGCTTATCGACGTCGGTCAGCGACCAGTTGTGTTCGCGGAGCGTCTGCGTGATGCGCTCGGCCAGGTCGACGGCCGCGGCCCCGTCCTCGGCGCTGACGGCCGGTGGCGACCCGTTGCCGACCGTATCGAGAAACGCCTCGAGCTCGACGCGCAGGGGCTCCCGGTCGTCCACCTCCAGCGGCTCGACCTTGACGAGCGACCCGAAATCCGTGCCGGCCAGTTGCGAAAGGTCTTCTGCCTTGTGCTCGCGTGCGAACTTGAGCAGATCGAGGTTGGCGGCCTTCTTGATCGCGACACCCGCCTTCTTCTGGTAATCGAGCGACAGGTACGCCTCCGGGCTGAACACGCGGATCTTCCGTTCCGTTTTCAGGGCGAGGCGCGAGGCCGTCAGGTTCGCCACGCATCCGCCCTCGAAGGTGACGCGGGCGTTGGCGATATCCTCGTGCGGTCCCAGGACGTTGACGCCGACCGCGTCGATCCGTACCGGACTGGCCTTGACCAGCGACAGCACGATATCGATGTCGTGGATCATCATGTCCATGACGACCCCGACGTCGGCCGACCGGAAGGTGAATGGGCTGATGCGGTGCGTCTCGATGAACTGCGGCGCCACCTGCATCTTGTGCATCGCGCGCACGACGGGATTGAACCGCTCCGTGTGCCCGACCTGGAGGACGGCCCCGTGGCGGCGGGCCACTTCGAGCATGGCCCGGCAGGCGGCCGAGTCCGGCGCGAGCGGTTTTTCGATGAGCACGGAGATGGAGTGTTCCAGCAGCGGGCGGGCCACCTCGAGGTGCGCGACGGTTGGGACGGCCACGCTGGCCGCCCGGATCCGCCCCAGCAGCGGTTCGACCGTGTCATGCGCGTCCGTACCGAACTGCGCTGCCAGCGCCTTGGCGCGCGACAGGTCGCGGTCCACGACGCCCACGAGCTGGGCCCCGGGTAGCTCCTTGTAGATGCGCACGTGGTGGCGGCCCATGTGGCCGGCACCGACGACGGCCACGGGAATCGGCTCCGTCCGATCGTTCATGGTGTGGACTCCAGGTCGCTCGACGACAACGACCGATAAAACGCCTTCCGGTCCTCGTCGGTATCCCGGCGCCGGCTTTCGAGCTGCCGCCCGAAGACGCCGTCGCACAGGGACCGGCGGAGCGATTCGCAGAGGTGACGCACGTGCCCGTTGAGGTCGTCGCGCTGCTGGAGCCGATCGAGCCGCTCCAGCAGGGGGATACCGGTGGCCTCGGCGCGCGGGCTGAACAGCGCGCGGTACGCCTCGCGGACCGCAGCGATCTGTTCTTCATTAAAGCCCCACCGATGCATGCCGGTCTCGTTGAAGCCCCGCACCCGCGCAGGATAGCCTTCGACGATCATGAACGGGGGGACATCCGCCCGGATGCGGCTCAGCCCCCCGATGTAGGCGAGCGTCCCGATCGTCGTGAAGTTGTGGATCCCGACAATCCCGCCGATCGTCACGCGGTCACATACCTGAACATGGCCGGCCAACTGAACGTAGTTGGACAGGATGCACCCGTCGCCGATCTGAACGTCGTGGCCGATATGTGCACCGACAAGGAACCGGTTGTGCGATCCGATCCGCGTCACGCCGCCACCGATCTCCGTACCCGGATGCACGGTGACATGCTCGCGGAAAGCGTTGTCGTCGCCGATCTCGATGCACGTCGGCCCGCCCCGGTACTTGAGGTCCTGCGGGGACTCGCCGATCACAGCACCGGGGAAAAACACGTTCCGCGCGCCGCATCGGGTCCGCCCGTGGATGCTGACGTTGTTGTGCACGACGCACGCGGCGCCGAGTTCGACCTCCGGACCGATCGTCGTATGAGCGCCGACCGTCACGCCCGGCTCCAGCCGGGATTTCGGGTCG
>Ga0272443_10002240_pt1 | contig 25254 bp, 27 predicted proteins | sample SSMAcet12_FD_193581 | JGI IMG/M metagenome (GOLD analysis project Ga0272443, IMG submission 193581) | Marine sediment archaeal communities from Little Sippewissett salt marsh, Falmouth, MA, United States - SSM-Acet-12 | ecosystem: Environmental > Aquatic > Marine > Wetlands > Sediment ...
ATCATATTCTCTGGAAAACATAAACAAATTACAAACTTGCAATGAATATGATGAAGAAATCTGTATAAATAAAACAGTAAAATGTTCAATAGAAATCCACAATAGGGATGAAGAAATTCAAGGAGATTTTGAAATTGGATTAATCTTTGTTGAAAAAGGTAAAGAAAAACAAGATGCCTTTGATTCGCAAATTCAAATTTTTAATATTGCCCCACAAACTAATCAAAAATTCATAGGTTTAACTAACCTCCAAAGCACAGGGCAGGATGGAATTGCAAACCAAAATATTGATTGCCTCTATAATACTATCTCAATTCCAGAAAAAGAGATTTGTTAACTTGCTTGGCTAATTAATACAGAATCTTCTTGAGCCTGTAAAGTTAATTTTTTAATTCCTTCTGTGGAAGTTATGGCCCCAGATAAAGGGACTTTGCTATAAAAAGCTCTTTGATTTGTTTTGCTACTTACATTAGTTATAATAAAAATATAATCAGTATTTACAGTAATAGAATGCACATCTTCTGGCAAATAAAGTCTTACAGTAGTTTTACTTGGTTCTCCTGCAAAAAAAACAGATTCTGCAGAATTAATTAACTGGGTAGCAAAACTTTCTACTTGGTTTAATTTAATTTGATCTTTTATTTGGCCTGAATAAAAAAATGCTAAAGCAAGAATCGACATAATCGCAAACGTAATGAACCCTATTATAATCATATATTCAACTCCAACTTGACCTTTAGATTTTTTTTTCAAAAACATTTTTCCCCTTTATTTAGTAAGGTTTATATAATAAATTCTCTATTTAAAATTAAAATAACTATATAAACATTTTGAGGTGTAAATGGCAAAAAAAATCGGCGTTATACTTATGGGTCTATTCGTTTTAGTTTTTTCTGGAGTAAATCTATATTTTTATTTTGATAAAAAAGGGGGGGCCTCATCAATCATGTCTGGAATGGCTACAATAGAACTTCCTTTAGGATTAAACATGTCAATCGTACTCTTCATTGGACAATGGGCAATTCTTTTATTAATTGTCTTTTTTGCATATATGAAATTTTTAAAACATAAAAAAACAGAAGAAATCAAAAGTCAAAACTTTGTAGTGCCTTGCACATTAAAAAAATCAGAAACCCAACTTGATACCCTCTACAATGCAATAAAAGACAAAAAAAATTTAAGTGTGGGGAGCATTGCTAAAGCGTTTAAAATTGAAAAAGAAAAAGCATTAGAATGGGCAAAAATTTTAGAAAATAATGATTTAGTTATTATTGAATATCCAGCATTCAGTGATCCTGAAGTAAAACTAAAACTAAGTGAAGAAGAGTTTAAATTACAACAAGAAAAACAAAAAAAAGATAAAACAAAAGAACAAAAACTCTGTGCCGATAAGAAAAAAACATGAGAAAGAAAAAAGAGGTGAATATAGAAAAATGGGTAGAAGAAGCAATTACCAAAGGATATTCTGCTCAAGATTTAAGAAATCTTCTTCTAAAAGAAGGTTACAAATCCAATCAAATATTAGAAATTCTATCAACCCATGAAAAATTAGCTACAAAAATTAAACCAATTTCTCCAAAAAAAATTCAGATTCCTACTGCGCTAGAAAAAAAGCCAAGAGGAGAGGGAATAGAAGTTTATGAATTAGCTTTAGATAAAGCAAAAGTAGAAATTAGAATAGAAAAAACATCAGAGGGACTTGTTTATACATTATCCTTGCCTCAAATAGATCTTGGAACAAAAGCTCTTTTAGATGAAATAAGAAAAAATTTAATCACTCTTACAGCTATTGGAGTTGGAGAAATTGTTGATCAAAAATCAGTTACAAAAATAAAGAATAAATTTATGCAAGATGCATCTCAATTATTAAGAGAAAAAATTCCTGGAATTAAAAAAGAAAATGAAGATTTTCTTATAGGAATTTTAATGCAAGATATGTTAGGATTAGGAAAAATAGAATTTTTAATTAACGACCCCAAACTTGAAGAAATTGTTATTATTAGCAGTAAAGAAATTAGAGTTTATCATAAAAAATATGGATGGTTAAGAACAAATATTATTCTGAAATCAGAGGATGAAGTAACAAATTATGCAAATATAATTGCCAGAAGGGTTGGAAGACAAATAAGTGTTTTAGCTCCACTTTTAGATGCTCATGTAGTTACAGGTGATAGAGCAAACGCAGTATTATACCCCATAGCAACAAAAGGGAATACCATAACCATTAGAAAGTTTTCAAGAGATCCTTGGACAATAATAGATTTAATTAATAATAAAACAGTGAGTAAACAAATTGCTGCGATTTTATGGCTTGCAATAGAATATGAGATGAATGTCTTGTTTTCGGGGGGCACCGCTTCTGGAAAAACTGTTTTTCTCAACTCATGTATGCCGTTTATACCTCCAAACCATAGAATTATTAGCATGGAAGATACAAGAGAATTAACCCTTCCAAAATTCTTGTATTGGTGCCCCCTAGTAACAAGAACTGCAAATCCAGAAGGAAAAGGAGAAGTTTCTATGCTAGATTTATTAGTAAACTCTTTGAGAATGAGACCTGACAGAATTGTGTTGGGGGAAATCAGAAGACAAAGAGAAGCAGAAGTTTTGTTTGAGGCTATGCATACTGGTCACTCTGTATATGCTACTGTTCATGCAGATACTGCAAATGAAACAATAAGAAGATTAATCAATCCCCCAATAAATGTTCCTCCATCTATGCTTGCGGGGGTAAATCTAAATGTGGTTATGTTTAGAGATAGAAGAAAAGGAAATAGAAAAGTATTGCAATTAGCAGAATTTATGCCTGGGAAAAACACCCTCACTTCAAATCTTATGTACAGATGGATCCCTGAAAAAGATGAATTTACTGCGCATAATAAAAGTTTATCTTTTTTTGATGAATTAAGCAGAAATACTGGAATGGATGAAAGGGAAATAAATAAAAATTTAGAAGAGAAAAAACTTATTTTTGATTGGCTTTTGAAAAATCAAATAAGAGATTTAGAATCTTTTGGGAAATTAATGAATTATTATTATACAAATCCAGAAGAACTTAAATCCATAATTAGTAAAAATCAGACAAACAAAATAAGGGAAGTTAAAAAACGCAAAACAAGCATTCTAAAATGAGATTTAAAATACCATTTACCTTCTCTGATATAAAAATTTTAAAGAGAAGAAGTAAAACATTCATTAAATTTACTAGGTTAAAAGAATCTAAGCTAGATAATTATTTGGAAAATATAGAGGTTGATATAGACAGAAGACAATATCTTTCTATTTGTTATAGAAGCTTTTTAATTAACTTAATAACTTTTTCAGTTATTTTTACTTCTATTTTTGGATTGTTTAAAATAAATATTTTTCCTATTTACGGGCTAGGAGTTGGTTTTTTAATATCTGGTTTAGTTTTATTTAATCAATTTAACTATCCTAGAATTTTTTCTTTAAATAAAAAAAGAAACATTGAAAAAAATTTAATTCCAACTCTACAAGACATGATGGTACAACTTAATTCTGGAGTCGCAATTTTTAATATTCTTACAAATATTGCAGATTCAAATTATGGAGAAGTTACTGAAGAATTTAAAAAAATTGTAAAAGAAATAAATTCGGGGGTATCTCAAATAGATGCAATAGAAAAATATGCCAAAACTAACACTTCACTTTATTTTAGAAGAGTTCTCTGGCAAATAAGCAACGGCATGAGGGCTGGGAGTGATATGACCAATGTCATTAAGGAAGGAATAAATTCTTTAAGTCAAGAACAAGCAATTCAAATCCAAGGTTATGGAAGTAAATTAAATCCACTAATAATGTTTTATATGTTAATTGCAATTATTTTGCCTTCCTTGGGTATTACTTTTTTAATTATTATTGCTTCTATGTTAAGTCTTGAAGAAAAAGTATTGCAAATTTTCTTTGCCACTATTTTTGTAATAGTTGTTTTTGTTCAAATCATGTTTTTAGGAATGATTAAATCTAGGAGGCCAAGTTTATTATGAGCCCCCTAAAACTAAATAAAAAAGTAGGGATCATACCAACTCAATCAGAAGCAAAGCAAAAGAGTTGGGAAGCTGGATCTAAAATTCAGAGGGGGTTCAACTCTCCCGGAGGCAACGAGAAGAGTTGGGAAGCTGGATCTAAAATTCAGAGGGGGTTCAACTCTCCCGGAGGCAACGAGAAGAGTTGGGAAGCTGGATCTAAAACCCGCAGGAGGTTTTAATGAACATTCTAAAATTCTTCCCCAAAAAATTAAGAAAAGATTATCAAAAAAATATAATCAATACTGGAACAGATAAGGCCCCAGCAATTTATTATAATCGAATTTTTATTGCATCAATAATAACCACTCTGATATTCTCAACTTTATTCTATTTTATTGATGCGAGTATGCTTTATTCAATTTTAGTTTTTGTTTGCTTTCAAATATTTTTTTATTTTAAAGTTAGTTTAAGTGCGAGCGCAAGAATTAAAAAAATGGAAGAAGTATTTCCAGATGTAATTTCTCTAATGGCCAGTAATTTAAGATCTGGAATAACAATTGAAAAAGCTTTTCTTCTTGCAGCAAGACCAGAATTTGCTCCATTAGACAAAGAAATTCTTAAAACAGGGAAGGAAATAACAACCGGGCAAGATGTTATACTAGCTCTCAATAAAATGAGCGAAAAAATTAGTTCTGAAAAAATAGAAAAAGTTGTTACATTAATTATCTCCGGATTAAAAGCTGGAGGAAATATTTCGGATTTATTAGATCAAACTTCGAGAAATATGAAAGAAAAAGAAGTTATTGAAAAAAAATCAAGATCCACCATCTTAATGTATGTTATTTTTATTTTCTTTGCTGTTGGGGTCGGAGCTCCAGTCCTATTCGGTTTAAGTTCAATTTTAGTAGAAATTGTGCTGAATTTAACTTCCAATCTTCCTGCAGTAGATTCAACTCAAACCGCTCTCCCTTTTAGTTTTAGTGAATTATCAATTTCTTTAAATTTTGTAATTTATTTTGCAATTATCTTCATTATAGTAACAAATTTTATCTCTTGTTTAGTTATAGGATTAGTAAACAAAGGGGAAGGAAAAGCAGGACTTAAACTATTTATTCCATTATTAGCTTTGAGCCTAGGATTATTTTTCATAGTAAGAGTTGTTCTATCTAAACTCTTAGTTAATGCTCTAACATTTATATAATAAGAATGTTTAAAAAATAAAAGAACCTTAAAGAAATATGCTTAGAAAAAAAGTAGTGAAAATAAGTAGAATTGAAACAGGAATTTCTAGTTTTGACACCATGGCTAAAGGGGGGTTTGAAAATGAATCTATTAATCTTGTTGCTGGAGGAAGTGGAAGTGGAAAAACAATTTTTGCGTTGCAATTTTTAGTAGAAGGAATAAAAAAAGGAGAAAAAGTATTATATGTGACTTTTGAAGAAAAAAAACAAGATTTTTATAAGAATATGAGAAAAATGGGTTGGGATCTTGCAAAAGTAGAAAAATCAGGAAATTTCTTTTTTCTTGAATATACCCCCGAAAAAGTAAAAATGATGTTAGATGAAGGCGGAGGAGCAATTGAAACTGCTGTGTTTAAGCATAAAATTACTAGATTAGTTATAGACAGTATTACTAGTTTTTCTTTAATGTTTGATGATGAATTATCTAAAAGACAATCTATTCTAGGTTTATTTGATATTATTAGAAAATGGGATTGTACAACTCTTTTAACAGTCCAACATAATCCTTCAAATACAAGGGATAAAGGAATTTCTGCAGCAGAATTTGAAGCAGATAGTATTACTTTATTATATTATACAAAAGTTGGAAACAGAAGGCAAAGATTCTTAGAAATTTTAAAAATGCGGGGAACAGATCATTCAAAAGAACTTCATATTTTCAAAATAAGCAAAACAGGAATCCAAATTGGTCCTATTGCAAAAGTTAAGCTTTCTTGAAAATCTCATAAATATTTAAAAATTAATCCCTCGTAATCTCAATATGCAAAGATTATGCGGTTTTAGAGAAAATGGGTATTGTTTTGAAGTGCAGGTTCCAACTACTATTTTTGATCCTCAAAGATTACAACTTACAGCTTATGAAGAAAATAAAGATAAAAGAGGAGCAGAAATTAGCTCTATTTACGTCTCGCTCCAAGAAATGCCAAAATGGAATATTAGTTGTCAATGTATTCTTTTAAGCAAAGCTGATGAAGCGAGATTGGAAGCAGATACAAAAAAATTTGTTGCTTCTTTACCAAATAGATTGGTGGATTAAACTAAAAATGCGCGGACCGGGAGTCGAACCCGGATCCTAACGTTGGCAACGTTATGTTCTACCACTAAACCATCCACGCGCGAGGACACCAAGGTTTCCTTCGCTTAACCTTTTTTTAAACTTAACTCAAGGTTGATGAAATAAACTATAAGAGAGGATATTTAAATTTATTTATTAATTATCCCAAGTTTTTTAAATCTTCTAGCCTTAAATTTATTAATAAAAAGGTGATAAAATGAGCTGGTTATATTCTGTACCAATACTCGGAGCAATAGCTTTATCCACAGGAACAATTCTAGAAAAAATCATTTTAAGAAATAAAAAAGTTAATATTAAACTTTATCAAACTGCAGGATTTTTAGCAATTGTTCTTGCTATGATTCCTTTTCTTTGGTTCTTCTGGAAAGTGGATCCACTTGCACTAAACCCAAGAAATATCTTTATATTTTTGCTAGTAATTGGATTTTCTTTGTTAGCAAATCTCTTTACATTCTATTCCATGAAATGGGAAAAAATAAGTAATTTAGAACCAGCCAAAATTTTAGAACCATTATTCACCATTATTTTTGCTATCTTCTTCAGTTTTATTTTTGGAGAAATACTTTATGAAAGAAATCTCAATATTATTATTCCAGCATTAATCGCCGGAGTAGCTTTAATCTTTTCTCATGTTAAAAAACACCATTTATCTTTTAATAAATACTTTAATGCAGCTGTCTTAGGGAGTATTTTCTTTGCATTAGAACTTACAATCTCTAGATTAATTTTAGATTTATACTCTCCAATTTCATTTTATTTTATTAGATGTTCAGCCATTTTTCTAATAAGTTTTATAGCATTTAGACCAAATTTTAAAAAATTAAACACAAAACTAAGATGGACTGTTTTAGGAACAGGAGCACTTTGGGTATTATATAGAATTATGGTTTATTATGGATATCTAGAACTAGGAATTATATTCACTACATTAGTGATTATGCTTGGACCAATATTTATCTACTTATTTGCTTGGAAATTTTTAAAAGAAAAATTAGAATGGCGTAATATTGTTGCCGCAGGAATAATTGTTGCAAGTGTTCTATATGCTATTTTAGTTTAAGGAATAATCTCTGGTCCAAAATATTTTTCATAATAAAAATCTTCTTCACTTACAAGTTTATTATCAATTAATTTTCTAATTTCAGGAACAATTCTTTTTATTTCATTAATTAAATGTTTTATTGTTTCGCAAATCAAATCTTGTCCTTGTTCAGGCCATAATTTTGCATAATTTGAATACAAACATCTTCCACCACATAAATCATAATAAGAACAGGTTGTGCAAGGCTCTATACAATGAATCTCTTTTTTAACCCCTTGTCTAATATTCCCACAATAAAAATCTTTTACAGAATTCATAATTGGACATGCAGAAAGTTTCCCATTAGTAGTAATAGTAAAATTAGCATAACCAGAACCACACCTTAGTTTTGAAGATTTATTATAATAAACTGATTCAAAAATTCCCAAAAAAGGATATAATTTCAAAACTTTTCCTTTTTTCATTTCTTTTAACCAATAATTAACAAGGTTAGTTAATTCAGACTTATATTTTTTAACAAATTCAGAAAATTTTTCATCATCAAAATCATTTTTATAAAAACCAGCATCTAATTGCCAATGAACTGAATCAAAAATATTCAAATCTAAAAGATATTTAACTTGTTCAAAAATATCAGGATGACAAATAGTCATTCTAGAAACAACCTCTCCATTAAATCCAAGCTCTTTAATTTTCTCCACGTTTTTAATAACTAAATCATAATTTCCTTTCCCCCGATTTTCATCTGTTCTTTGCCTATCTCCATCAATAGACACAAGAATTTTATCTAATTTTAATAAGTATTTTTTAGGTAATTGATCAAGAATCTTAGCATTAGTCTGCATGCAAAATCTACAATTAATATTATCAATTATCTCTTTAATTTTATCAATTTTTAAAAGAGGTTCTCCCCCATAAAAAATCAATGTATCATCTTTTTTAATAAAACTCTTTAAGGTCTCTATATCCACTTCACTATCACAAGGGCAATCTTCAAACTCCCATTTTTCTTCTAAACCATTTTCAAACTCCTTCATAGATTTTCCATAACAATAAACACATCTAGAATTACATCTTTCAGTTAATATAATGTGGTAGTGCATAAAAGCACGTAAAGAATTAAGTATATTAATTTATTGTTCAGAGGGCCTTAATCTGAAGTAGCATTTTGCCTTTCTTTCTTCCATAATTTCCTCATATCTTTTCTCAAGAGCGTTAAATTCCATTGTCGCATAATCTAATCCAACAGGCATGGGATTGGTCAAATAAATAAAAAATTTCCTGTCATTTTCTAGCTTTGATGGGTTAAGTTCAATAATATCAGTAATATTTCGTTCTATTGAAGAAAAATAATTGTGTTCTTCTTCGCGTAGGGAACCTATAAAAACTCGTATGAATCCTTTATCTTTTTCTCCAGGACCAACATATACTCCCTCTTCTGTTTCAGCAACTCTTATAGTCCAAGGTCCAGAATTAGTATTTTTAAGATGACAATTTGAATTTGCTAAAAATTCTAAGATTTCAATTGGTAATTTCCCCATCTTAATCCATTCCTCCATAAGGCATAGCTCCACCAGACATTGATCCCCGCCCACCAGTATCACTTGAAGCAATAACATCGTCTATTCTTAAAATCATAATGGCAACTTCTGAAGCAGAATTAATTGCTTGAGTTTTAATTTTTAAAGGTTCAATAATTCTAGCTTCTAAAACATTTTCAATTTTATTTGTAAAAAGATTAAGTCCTGCACTTCTTTCTCCAGAATCATGTCTTGATTTTAATTCTGTTAAAATATCAATAGGATCAATTCCTGCATTTTCTGCAAGAGTTGATGGAATAAACTCTAAAGCAGAAGCAAATTCATCTACTGCAAGTTGTTCTCTTCCACTTAAAGATTGACCAAATTCTCTTAATCGTTTTGAAAGTTCAATTTCCACTGCCCCTCCTCCCGGAACAACCATTCCAGATTTTAAGGCGCAGATGACATCGCCCAATCCATCTTTCAATGCTCTTTCTATCTCATCAAGAACATGGTCTGTTCCACCATGAATCAAAATAGTCAAAGCTTTTGGATTTTGACATCCCTTTATATGGGTTAAAGTATCTTCGGCATGTTTAACTTCTTCAACAATTTCAGCATTACCCAATTCAAAAGGAGTTAATTCATTTAAATTACTAACAATTTTTCCTCCAGTTGCTTTTGAAATTTTTTCTAAATCACTTTTAGCAACTCTTCTACATGCATAAATTCCCCCCTTAGATAATAAATACTGAGCAAAATCATCAATTCCTTTTTGACAAAAAATAACATTTGCTCCAGAAATTTTTATTTTTTCAATCATTTCTTTTATTACTTTTTCTTCTTCATACAGAAAACTTTGTAATTGGTCTGGAGAAGAAATTGAAATTTTAGTTTCAATCTCAGGATTTTTTAATTCAATTGGAAAATCAATTAAAGCGATTTTCGCATCTTGAACAAACTCAGGCATATCTTGAGAAACCTTTTCTTTATCCAAAACAATTCCAGAAATTAATTCTGTATCTTTAATCCCATCGCCCTTTGATTTTTCTATTTTTATATCATCAATATTGATTTTCTTTCCTTCTTCTACTTGCTTCACAGCTTTTACAATAATCTCTGCAAATTTTTCTTTAGAATCTTCTGCACCTTTTCCAGTCATAGCAGTCATAGCAACCTGTTTTAAAACTTCATCTTCTTCAGAAGTTATTCTAACAACAATCTCTTGTAAAATCTCTTGACATTTTTCTGCCGCTAATCTATATCCTTTTGTAATAACAGTCGGATGAATTTTCTTGTCTAATAATTTTTCAGCATTTTCTAATAATTTTCCCGCAATCATTACTGCAGTTGTTGTTCCATCTCCAACTTCAGTTTCTTGAGTCTTTGCGATTTCAACCATCATTTTAGCTGCGGGATGCTCAATCTGCATTTCATCTAAAATTGTGACACCATCATTTGTGACAATAATTTCGTTTGTTGGGGAAACAAGCATTTTATCCATGCCCTTTGGACCCAAAGTAGTTTTAACTATTTCTGAAACCATCTTTGCGGCCAGAATATTATTACGCTGAGCATCCTTTCCCATAATTCTTTGGATATCTTCTGGCATTAAAACTACTGGTTTTTCACTCATACTAACCCTTCTCCATTTTACTATATAAGCATTATTATACTAAAAGGACAAGTTTTCTTGTATAGACTAAATTACAGTAAACTTTATAAAGAGTTATAACTCTCAAAGGACTACAATGAAAGACGCATCTGGAAACAAATATAGCGGAACAGTGGTTGGATTAACCTTTCTTGGAAAGAAAATTCTTTGGCCAGTTTCAAAATTAGCTATTGGGATTGGGGCCGGAATTGGAATTTTTTCTGCAATCGGAGTTGGAGTTCGGATAGGAGAACATGTAATTGGGGGAGATGGATCTTTAAGTGATGCTTATGAACAAAATGTTTCAAATTTACCTATAAAAGAAATGGCTGAACAAGGCTTTTATACCGCTGGAGAAGCAGCAAAATATGTTACTTCTTATGTTATTGCTCCAGTAGCAGGAATCATGGGAGTTAAAAAATTACTTGGTGTTGCAACATCATCATCAACAATTGCTGCAGCAAAAACAAAATCAGCAGGAAGATCTGTAGAAAGAGCAGCTAAAAAAGAAGCAAAAAGAGCTGAAATAAGAGCTAATTTAGAAAGAAAAATTAGCAGATTATAATAGAAAAAATTTATAAGTAACTTATTTTTAATATAAAAATGAATCAAATAGTAGTATCAGACATTATGACTCGTGATCCAATCACTGCCAAACCAGATACAAATTTGTTAGAATGTGCCAGAAAAATGGTACGCAAAAGAGTAAGAAGTCTTTTATTAGTTGATAAAAAGGTATTAGTGGGATTTATTGCCGAAAAAGATATTCTTTGGGCATTAGTTAAAAAATCAAAACAAGATCTATCTAAAATAAGAGCCATAGACATTTCTCCTAAAAAGCTTGCAACTATTAAACCCACTGCGACAATTAAAGAAGTTCTCACAAAAATGAAAAAAACCAAATTTGATAGATTCCCGGTAATCCATGAAAAAAGGCTTGTAGGAATGTTAACAGCAAAAGATATACTTAATTTTAATCCAGAATTATATCCAGAATTAGAAGAATTTTCTAGAATTAGAGAAGAAGCAAAAAAGCTCAAAAGATTAAAAAAATCAAAAGAAGTGAAAGAAGGCGTATGCGAAGAATGTGGAAATATGGATGTTCTTTATAGAGTTCATGGAAACTTAATTTGTGAAAATTGTAGGGATAGTATGTAAGATTAGACTGACCAAACATATTTAAATAAAGATTCTTTTTTTAATTCATACATTAAAGGGGTAAATTATTATGTCAGAAGAAGAAACAGTGTTCTCAAGCAAAGTAAAATATGAAGGAATTTTCTCACTCAAAAATTTTTATAAATTTTGTTATGAATGGCTTACAGATGAAGTTGGACTAGATATAGAAGAATCAAAATACAAAGAAAAATTAGTTGGAGATTCTAAAAATGTTGAAATACAATGGAAAGGTAAAAAGAAAATTACAGATTATTTTCAATTTTATATAAAAGTAGATTATCAAGTTCTAGGATTAAAAAAAACAGAAGTTATTCAAAATGGTGTCAAAGTTTCTACAAATACTGGAAGTGTTCAAGTTAAAGTGAAAGGAATTCTTATAAGAGACTATGATGGAAAATTTGAAAGAACCAGTAGAAGGAAATTTATGAGAGGGATTTATGAAAAATGGGTTATTCCTGCTAGAATTGAAGAATTTGAAGAAAGGCTCATAAGCAAATGTGATGAATTCCTAAACCAAGCCAAAGCTTATCTAGATTTAGAAGGCCAAAAATGAATTTTTTTGAGTTTACATTTAAGAAATTATGGGGGGTTATTGTTTTAGAAGTTATATTTTATTTTCTATATAAGCTTTTTCAACCTGCTTGTGAAATATCAATGGGAGCCTCTTGTAGACCCTCCATTTTTCAACACATAATTGTTGCCTTAATGATTTTAATGCTTATTTATCTAATCATACTATTAATTATAAGATTAATCCATAATACTAAAAAATAACCGAAATCCTTATATAGAAATATGAGCTACATTTCTCATGAAAAAGGTTTTAATTTCTTTCTTAGTAATATTGCTAGTTTTTCCCCTAATTTCTGCTCTTGATTTAGATGTTAAACAAATAAGTAATGATGAAGTAATGATCGCAGGAGTAAATAGACCCGCCACTTTTTTATTAAAAGTAACTAATAATGGACCAGAGGATAATATTGAATTTTATAATCTTTTGGGATTTGACATGTTTCCAATTGGAACTGTTCCAATTAATGGTCTTGAGACAAAAGAAATTGAATTACAAGTATCTCCAATAGGAAATTTTGATCACATGGGACCATATACTTTTAAATATTTTATTAGGGGCCAGGATAATACAGAGGTTTCTAAAACTCTAACTTTCAAAAGAATAGAATTAAAAGAAGCTTTTGAAGTTGGTTCTGGAGAATTTGATCCTGAATCTAATTCAATAGAATTGGTTTTAATCAATAAAGTAAATTTTGATTTTGGGGAAGTTACTGTAAAATTCTCTTCTTCTTTTTTTGATGTTGAAAAAAGTTTCACAATTGGTCCTTATGAAACCCAAACTGCTGAAGTGAAATTAAATAAAGAAGATTTTAAAAAATTACTTGCAGGATTTTATACTCTTGATGCAGAAATTCAAGCTCAAGACCAAACAACAGAAATTCAAGGACAATTAAAATTTGTAGAAAAGAATATAGTCGAAACAACACAAAAAGATTATGGGATTATTGTAAGCACACAAATAATTCAAAAACAAAATCAAGGAAATGTTATTGCTAAATCAGAAACTACATTAAAAAAGAACATAATCTCAAGACTGTTTACAAGTTTTAATCCAGAACCAGATCAAGTTGAAAGAAAAGGATTAGTAGTACATTATACATGGCATGAAACAATAAATCCTGGAGAGACCCTAGAAATTTCAGTTAAAACTAATTGGTTGTTTCCATTATTAATAATTTTATTAATTATTGCAATTGTCATTCTTGCTAAACAATATTCTAAAACAAATTTAGTTATAAAGAAAAAAGTAAGTTTTGTTAGGGCAAAGGGAGGAGAATTCGCACTTAAAATAACTCTTTTTGTTCAAGCTAAAAAATATGTTGAAAAAATAACCTTAGTTGAAAGATTGCCCCCACTAGTAAAACTTTATGAAAGATTTGGAAGAGAATCTCCTTCAAAAGTAGATGAAAAAAAGAAAAGAATAGAATGGAATTTTGAAAAATTAGAAGCAGGAGAAACAAGAATCATCACTTATGTTGTTTATTCTAAAGTTGGAGTTTTAGGCAAATTCGCACTTCCATCAACAACAGGATTATATGAAAAAGATGGAAAACTTCATGAAACAACTTCTAATAGAGCGTTTTTTATAACAGACCAAAGACAAGTTGATGAAGAATAATTCTATTCTAAAAAAGATATTCAAAACTAAATAAAAAATCCCTTCGCCCAGATTCGAACTGGGGATCTCCCGGGCACTGCTTCTCCAGTACCTGCTTCTCAGGTTTCATCGTGATCATTATTGAATCTCCACCCTAGTTAAAAAACTACAGCCAGGCGCTTTAGCCACTAAGCTACGAAGGGATTATGTAAGCCCGCTGTATTCTGAAAATACCCTATACTTTCCAAAACACAGGGGTTATAACAAATAAAGAAATTCTTAATTTTTAAACCTTCGCTCTGAAAAATAATAAAGTTTATTAATCGATTTTCTTTGTATATAAACATGAGAAAACAGGTGATATTTTTACTACTATTAGCTCTTATTTTGCTTCCAAGTTTAAATGCTACAGAACAAGATGATGAATTTCAAAAAGAATTTAACAAAGCACTTTATTATGCTAAACAATATGATGCTGGAAACATTGGTTATGCAGAACTTTTAGTAAATCTGAACACAATAAGAGGAAATTTAAACGCTATACTATTAAAAGCAGGAGAAAAAGGACTAATCCAAGAAACCCTGGATTTAATTCTAAGTAAATCTTATAAAACAGCTCCTCAATTTGGAACAAATAAAATAATTTTTGATGGTTTTAAATGTCAAATACAAACAACTACCCTCTTTAAAGAGACTTCTTATCAAACAGATTTCATAGTTAATTTAAAAGAAACAAAAACCACAATTGATTTAAAAAAAGAAATAGAAGAAGTAGAAACTCTAGTTAAAACTTATACTTTAAAACCAGAAGATTTGGAAGTAGCAAATCAATTAGCTGAAAAATCAATTAATATTGAAAATTTATTTGAAGACTATTTTGCACAATCTGAAAAAACCTGCGAAGAAATAATGGCAGAATCAATTGGAACAGAAAACAAAATAACACAAAACCTAATAACAAGAAAATATACAATAAGTGATAAAGATAATTATCAAATTTATGCTACTTTAACTTTATGTAAAGAATGTGAATCAGGAACTTGGGCAAGTTTAGACTTTGAATTTATAAAAGATAATTTAAAAAGAACATATATCATAAGTCAGGAAACCGACCCAGAAATATTTAAAGGATTAGAAGGCCCTGGTTTTAAAAAAGAATTCATTACCTCTCATTCTGCACTTAGAGAAATGATTGAATCAGAAAATTATGTTGCAGCTTATGCTGTTGCAACCAGAATGGAAATTGCTGAAAATGCTTGGGCAACCCTCAAAAACAAGGAAGCTTTTTCAGAAAAATTAGAATTTTTCTTAAGTTTATTTGAAGGATATCCAGTAACAACTGAAGAAATGGAGCAAATAACTTTTGAAAAAATTCTTGTTCAAACTTTTGAAGAAGGAAAAGAAGAAATATGTAACAACAAAGTGGACGACAATGAAAATGAATTAATTGATTGTGAAGAAGAAATTTGTGCAGGACAAATATGCGGAACAACTCTAGCAGAAGATAATGAAACAATGGTAGAATTATATTGCATTGAAGGAAAATGCCAATTAAAACAAGAAATTCAAGAAAATAAAGGTCCAGTCTGTGGGAATAAAATTTGTGAAGAGAATGAAATAGAAACTTGCTCTGAAGATTGTATTGATTGCCCAACATATGACTCTATAGATTGTGATGGGAAAGTAATTTTTAAGGGGAAAGACAGCAGAGGATGTAATTTAGAACCAGTATGTATTACTCAATCAAAAACTTGTACCCTTGATGAAGATTGTGCTCAACCCCTATGTGGAATAGCTCAATGCATTAATAATTTATGCCAAACAACAGAATTTAAAGAATGTTCTGAAAAACAATGTAATGCCGGAGAAACAAAATCTCAGAAATGTAGTTCAGGAGAAACAATAATAAGTGAACTCTGTTCAAATGGTATCTGGAAAAAAACAGGAATAGAATGTGGAACTGCAGTAAGCGGCGCAACAAAAACTGTTGAAACAACTTCTTCTCAAGCATGTAAAGTAGCAGAAGATTGTAAAGAGAATCATATTTGTGAAAATGGCAAATGTTTGCAATTAGCAATTAAAAACCAACCAGAACAAGAAAAAATTCAAGAAACGATTAAAGCAATAGGAATCACTGGAGAATTTGTAAAAATAACAAGCGAAGGAATTACAAGCGAGGGAATTACAAGTGTAATTGGAGAAGAACCCGATCTTACCACGCAAGTTAAAGATTATAAAAGACCAAAAGATTATGAAGGGAAAACAAATTCTTTCTTAACTGGAATAGCTAGACAAGAATCTGAAGAAGAAATAACTGAAGATTTCACAATTGAACAAACAGCAAAAGGAAATTTGATAGAAGAAGAATCAATTTACTATAAAGAAAGAGTTGCAGAATTAGAAAAAACATTTGTAGTTAAAGGGATTTGCACAACAACCCCCCAAGGAACAGATGCGATTCTATATTTTAGTGGATCTGGGGAAGAATTAAATATTGTCCCAAAACTCCAAGAAAGATATAATCAAGATGGAACCCTTGAAGATTGTAGTAGAGAACTTCAAAATCAATTAAAACAAAGAAGAGAATTTGAAAAAAGTTTTAACCAAGAGTTTATTAGAAATTTTGTTGAAGAATATTTAGCTAATTCTGCAGATAATTGGGAGGGGGCAGCAAATAAAATTCTTTCTCTTCATGAAAACAATGTCAATAATATAGAAAAATTGGCAAAAGCCATGGATTGTTTAGGATTTAAAAAACTTGAAGAAGAATTTAAATTAGTTGATCTTGAATACATTACAGAAGAATTTACAATAAAATATCGAGAAAATTTAAATGAACAAAGGTTTGATAATATGATTAATAAGGTAGAAATTCCAATTCCAAAGATTGAAATGTCTTTATTTTTCTCTGAAGAATTTATTAAAAAAGAATTAAAAAATGCCATGGAAAATCATGAGTTTACTGGTTCTCCAGAAAACATAGCGCAAAGAGAAAAAACAAAAGGACTCCTTCCAGAAGAAAAAACAAAAATAATGCAAGATTCCATACTTATGCAAAACATCAGAGAATTAACCAGCAAATATCCTGATGGAAATTTAAATTTTCAATTAACAGTAGTTGATTCTATAAACAGCAATCAAATAGTGTATAATGCATTTGGAGTATTAAATGAAGAAGACATATTAAAATTCAAATCAATGCCTCCTGAAGAATCTCCTGCTGCAAATGTAAGAATAGAAGTTGGTTTTCAAGAGTTATATGATATTATGCAAACCTCCAGGGAATACAAACAAGATTCTCCATGGGGAGGGACATTCAGTATCTCCAATATATTTGAAGCAACCATAGATTGGATAAAAATGAGAAGTCTAAGATCAAATTTAATGGGATCTGTCAAAGTTCATGGGTCAGATGAAGAAAAAATAAAAAATCTTTTCAGAGGATTTTTGTATGAAATAGGAGGAAATTCTGAAACAGAAGAATTTGGGATTAGCCAAAAACAAACAAAACAAATTATTTGGGATTCTAAAGGAACAAGTAAAATAACAAGTTAATTTTTTGCATAGAAATATTTAAAAACAAAGAATTTCTAAGAGAAATATTAAAAACGAGGTAAAAAATTTATCTGTTTTTTAAAGAGGTTAACAACAATGGAGGAAAATCTCAAAAAAGTTTCAGAAGAAAGTGAAGAAAGTGATACTTCTCTTGACGACTTAGACTTTCTTGATGACTAATTCTTTTATTTTTTTATTTCCAAAACTACTTTATTATTCTCTTTTTTTAATTCCTCAAAACTGGAGTCTATAAAAAATTCTAGTTTATTTACACTCAGTTGATTTACCCAAACATTAGTCAAAGAGATTATTCTCCCAGTACCGACAATCAAACTATCTAAGCTCATTTGCTTTATTAATTCATCATCTGCAAAAATTTGAAGTGAAACAGGAAGAGAGTTTTGAAGTCCAACATTTCTAATACTTATGTTTACATTTAAATATTTCCCATGCATAATCGCAGAAACATTTTCAAAAGCTAAATCAGGATAATTAGGAACTTCATAAAGTTTATTTATTAAAGTAATAATTGAAGTATCGACAATCTGGTCACAATTACTTACGGGATACATAATACTTCCAGGATTTTCAGAATGATTAAAGCCCAATACATGTAAAAGTTCATGCAAAGCAATATTAGGAGTTGGGCAAGGAGATTCTCTAAGTAATAAAATCCTTCCTCCAGCAATAACATTAAAATTACCTGCAGTGGTTATATTTGTAGGCCCCCCCTCTCCCGCAATAAACAATCCTCCTTCAATTTTAGTGTGGCTATCACACACAACAGTAATCTGCTCATTTGATTTAACAGAATAAAAATCTAAAATAGTAAAATTTTCAAGTAATTCAAAAGCTCTTTCCATATCTTCTTTTTTCTGCAAAGGGCAATCTCCGATCTTATATGAAATTCTCTTTTCTGGAAATCTCATATTATTATAAAATTGCCAATCCTGTTTATCTGGATTAAATGTATAATTTTGGGGTTTAAAAGAAAAATCAAATTTCGTTGTGGTAATTGGAATAAACCAATATAAAACAAGTAGGATAATTGCGAATATAATAAAAAACAAACTTAGAATAATCTTAGCACCCATTTTAAAAAACAAGAAAAATATATTTATAAAACTATATGAAAAGCAAATTAACTAATATAAAAAAAGAGAAAAAAATAAAAAAATAAAATTATTCAGAGGTCTCTTCTTTTGTTTCTTCCCCAGCTGGTTCTTCTGTAGTCTCTTCAGCAGGAGCTTCAGGTGCTTCCTCTGTGGTTTCTTCTGTAGTCTCTTCAGCAGGAGCTTCAGGTGCTTCCTCTGCTGGAGCTTCAGTAGTTTCAGTTGTTTCTTCTTCTGACATTTTTTACCTCGAATTTAATTCAGTGGAATAAAAAGGGAAAATTATCTTATAAAGGTTTCCCAAAAAATTTTCACCACTAATTCATAATGCATAATGTTTTTATATAAGGATCCTATACTCTTATTTTCCAAGATATTCATAAGCAGAAAAAGCAGCATTAACTCCTTGAGCAACACCGATTATCAATTGTTTAAAAGATTTATTAGTAATATCCCCCGCTGCAAAAATTCCTTCAACATTTGTTTCAGAAGTTTCATGATTAACAATTATCTCGCCAGAGTTATTCAATTTCACTCCTAGAGATTTAGCTAAATCTGAATTTGGGATATTTCCTATCGCGACATAAACTCCATCTAATTTCAGTTCTTTAGAGCCATTATATTCTTTATCTAAAACAATTCCAGTAACTCCCGCATCACCTTTAATTTCAAGAACATTTGTATTAGTAATAATTTCTATTTTTTTATTTTTTTTAGCTTTTTCTAAATTTGCTTTTTCTGCCCTAACTTTCTCTCCTCGATAAATAACATAAACTTTAGATGCATGTTCAGATAAAATCAAGGCATCTATAATTGCTGTATCTGAACCCCCAACAACAACCACAATTTTTCCTTTATATAAAGGCCCATCACATAATGCGCAATAACTCACTCCTTTGTTTTCTAATTCTTTTGCACCAGGAACTTCCATCTTTCTAACTCTTCTTCCTGTAGCAATCAAAATTGTTTTAGCCCCATAATCCGCTTTAGAAGTTTTAAGATTAAATCCAAATTTAGATTTCTTCACCCCTTTTACTTCTTCTTGTTTTATTGTAACTAAATCATAAGCTCTCGCATGTTCTTCAATTTGTTTAGCTAAAAGACGCCCCGAAGTTTTCTTAAATCCAGGATAATTTTCGACTATATGTGTTGTAGTAATAAGTCCTCCAACAGGCAACTCAGAACCATAAGAATGCCCAAAAACAACAGTCTTAAGACCAAGTCTTGCACCATACATTGCTGCAGCTAAACCTACTCCTCCTGCACCAACAATAGCAAAATCATATTTTTCCATGATAAAAATCAAAAAACAAAAAGAGTATAAAAGGTTATCTAAAAATAATTTTTTTAAAATTGATACCATCTTGTAATTCGATAATTTTTCTCTCCAAGTTCATCAGAAATCTTTCGTTTTATTACAAAAAAAGAAGAAGAACCATACCAACATCTAGTATCAAGTCTGTTTTTAAGCCCTTGTTTAGCGCTCTCAAGATTATCCCCAAATCCACAATCCACTAAAATCCCAAGTAATTGTGATTCTGGAAGAACTTTAGCCACTCGCCATTTTCCCAAAATTCTTCTCTTAACAGCCTTCATAATTCCTTTTCCATAACTTCCTGGCCTAGGTCTTGGAGCATACATTTTTTCTGGCATAAATCTTAACATAATTCAAGGTTTAAAAACTTAACTAAAAACTGCGTTGTTAAATTAATTGGTTTTTTTTATTAGTTGATTTTAAATAACTTCAACATTCATTCTATTAAGTTCTTCTTTTAATAATTGGATAATTTGCCTTTTATCCAATCTAAGTTTTTCATCTCTTTTTTCTTCTTTAACTTGTTCTATTTTTAATAAATCTATTTCTTTAAGAATTTCTTGTATTGTTTCAGATAATTTTCCAGTTTCATCTGGTTTTAGTTCTTGTTCATGTTTTTTTATTTCTTCCATTTTAAAAAAAATGAATTGCATTTTTTCCATTATTTTTGGGGTTTTTAATTTAGATTCATCCAACAAATCCATTATACTTTTTCCATTATCTTTAATAAAATGGGTTTGAAAATCTTCTTTATGATTTTTCAAAATTATCATTTGATCAGGATTTATATGAAAAAAATTGGCTAAAATCTTAAAATTAATTAATTGCTTTAATTCTAGAATATGATTTTTCGATTCTTCTTTAAGAATTTCTATTTTCTTTTGTCTCTCTAAATTTTCTAAATAATTCTGACTTTTTTTCATTTCTTCTAAATCTTGTTTAAAAGTCTTGTGTTTTCCTTGTTTTCTATCTATTTTTTCAAGCAATTCTAATTTATTTTTCTCAATGCTTGCAATGATTTTATCTAAAGACTCAATTAAGTTTAATTTTGTTTTAATCATTTCCAAATCATTAAAACCCTCAATAACAAATTGATTTTCATTAAAAGTTTTTAACAAATCTTGGGAAAAAGTCTTTAAACTATTTTTTATATCTGCCATCTCTTTTCCAATTAAAATTGTTGTTCTCTCGTAATTTTTAGATGAACTTTTATTAAAATCAAAAAAAATTTTATTTATTTTTTCTATAAAATTCTCTAATTTAGTTTCTTCTAAATTATGCAATTTTTCAATCAAATCTTCTACAGAATCTATATATTGCTCCCGACTGTCAATTACAACATTCTTAATTTTATCTTTTTCTCTTTTTGATGCAATATCAATTCCCTGCAAAATAATTATTTTTTCCCCGAGGTCCTTAATAAAATCTTCAACTCTTTGCTTTACAACAACAATCACTTCCTTTTCTTTAGATTCATTTTCCTTTATTTTCTTATTAATCCAATCTCCTATTTCGGCAAAAGAAATCCTTTCTATTTCAACTTCTTCATTTTCTTCTTTAGCTATTTTTTTAAAAAAATCAAAAATCCCCATTATAATCTCCTAGAAACTCCATTTTATAAACATAATGGAATTAAAATCCTCCTATTTCTTAAAAACAAATTTAAACATACTTCTTATCCAAACCCAATTCAAAATAAGATGAACAAGAATAAAAAATACTAAAAGAACTGCCCCCCAATCATGCATTGCTAACCAATCTTCTCTCAAAAACCAAAAACTATTCCCGGCCTTACCACTCCCCCTAGGAAGAATTCTCCATAATACAAATCCAGACAAAGCTACTATTAAAAAATCAACAAACATAAGCACATCCACAATAAATTTTATTTTATTTCTATTCATGTCAAAACCTCATTCGTCCTTCAAGAACACTAAAATCAGTTAAAACAGCTGCTCCAAGTGCCAGAATAATTCCAATAATAAACTGGGTTGGATTTTGTTTTTTCATAAATAAGATAATAAAAAAGCATATTTAAAACTAATTATTTAAGAACCTCATAATTTATGTTATATCAATAATCTTTTTAAAGAAAAAATATTTGTATATCCAATGGTAACATATATAGTAGAATCTAAAACAATCAAGTATAATACTAAAAAAAGACTAGAATTTGTAAACATAACTAAAGATGTGCAAGATTTTGTTAAAAAAAGCGGAATAAAAAAAGGAACTATTACTATCCAGACCCATCACACAACTTGTGGGGTATGGGTAAATGAAGATGAAAAAAACCTTATTGGGGGGGAAGGAACAAAAAATAAAATTCCAGATCTCAAAAGAATTTTAGACAGATTTGCTTCTCCAGAAGAAGATTATGGTCATAATGATATTCAAGATGCTAATAATCCAAAAGGAAAAAGGGACACTCATTTATGTGAACCGGATGAAAAAGGAGTTTGTCATGAATGTATAAATGGTCATTCGCATGCACAAGCCATGATTTTGCAAAATTCAATTACCTTAATTGTAGAAAACAAAAAACCACTCTTAGGAACATGGCAAGAAATCATGTTAATTGAATTAGATCATAATAGAGAAAGAACTCTAACTTTTCTTGCCCAAGGGATTAAGGAAGAATAGGCATGGAAATAGAATATGATGAAAAAAAATCAGAGACTTATTCTCAAGAAATGAAAGTAGATGTTCTCACATTAAAACTCATAATCTTACCTTTAATTATTTAGCAAAACAGAATAAGTTATACGTTCTTATTTATTTGTTAATAGATAGAAAGGGCCGATGTTTAAATAATTTTAGTCTTCATCAACTTGTCCAGGATCTCCAGGCCCATCATCTATTCCATCGTCAATATTATCCCCCCCCGTATCTCCAGAAGTCCCACCAGAAACTACATTGTTCTCAACAACATTATTAGAACTATCTTCATCCATTCCTCCTTCAACAACATTATTCTCTACAACATTGTTTCCATTATTATTTCCTTGCCCAACATCTGTTTCAACTTCAGGAGTTAAACCATCATCTCCAGAACCGTTTCCTTCTTCAACAACAATATTCCCAACATCATTTGTAGAATCTCCTGTATCATAAGTTCCGGGAGCAAAAGTTCTTTCCACTATTTGATTCTTAATTTGATTCATTTCTTCTTTTATTCCCCGGGCTCCTTCATCCACTACCCACTCCCCATCAACCATCATCCATCCCTCTCTAATTTCCATATGTGCAGTTCCATTAGCATCCATTGTTCCGTTAGCATAAGTCCCGGGGGCATACTTTCTTGATTTATTTTCAAATTCCTCAATAGTCTTTTCAACTTCTTTTTCAATAATATAATTTATCATCCCTTCTTCATTTTCCACCATTGTAATTTTGCCACATTTTTCTTCTAAGAAAGTATCACCCTCAAAACATTGAGGAATCGATTCTCTCATTGAGGGAGTTTGCCCTTCTTTTCCACATTTATCTCTTGTTCCTATAAAATTCCCATATTCATCCCAATCCTCTTTTGTTTCTTTAAACTTATCATATTGTCTACATTCTGGTTTATCATTATTATCCCAACATTCTTCTGGAACACAATCTGAAGGTTCTATATCATATTCTATCATATAAGATTTTTCTTTAAACAAATTTCTTAAAAAACCAGGAACAAAACTTTCTGCAAAATTATCTCCTTGCTTGGGTTTCATAGATTCTAATTCATCGCAAGCTCCTTCATCATCTTTATATTCACATTTAAGAGCAAGAGCAACCATCTTTTCGCATTTTGCTTTTTGATCTCCATCAACATTCGCTTCACAATTACAAGTTCCAGGGTCATCTATACAGCTTCTAATCTCTAACATTAATTGAACAAATAATTTCATTTGAATATCTTTTAATTCCTTTAATTCTTTTTCAAGTCCAGGAATAGCAGTATCTGGATTGCATTCTTCTTCTTGTATCATTAAAGCAAAATCTTCTTTTGCAAGTTCTTTACAATATTCATAAGTTTTTTCAGTAAGTATTGCTGTAAGCTGTGTTTTTTCTTCCTCTAAAATATACTCCTCGAATTCATCTGGGAGATTTTCTTCTTCATTTACTTTGTTTACCATTTCATCAACACTTGTTTTAATTTCTTCTGAAGTCTCTAAAGAAACTTTTTCTTGAACAATCTGAAGTCTTTCTTTTGCTCTTTCTAAATTTTTAATGGCTTTATCTTCTTCTTGATTCTGGATATTATTTATCGCTGAACTTACTTCTTTTTCTCTAATTTCTAAAGCTAATCTAACCTCATTATCCCCAGAAGAAAAAAACATTTTAACATTATCCATAAATCTCCCAAAACCAGAATAAGTTTGTGATTGCTCCTGAGCCAAGACTAAAGGCGAAACTAACAATATCCCTAATAAGACTAAAACTATCACTCCTTTTTTCATAATTTAACTAATGAAAAAGAAGTATAAAAACATTCCCTTAAGGGAGAAACGCCCACGCCGGATGTTCAGAGGGCACTTAGAATAAGTTATACGCTCTTATTTATTTGTTAATAGATAGAAGGAGTTGATGTTTATATAATTTTACATTTGTGCTCTACTATTTTGTGATAAGTTAATTTTCCCATATTTAATGTTAGCCCAAATGAATTTGTTCTAGTTAGAATTCTTTCTCCCAAAGGGTTTGATAAATCTATGATTAAATCAATTTTGTATTTTTTATTTTCTATTCTTAATATGTTTCCTTTTGGATCAATATCTTTTATCTCTTTGGAATATGTAAGATCGTTGCAATAAAAATAGTTTATATTTTCTCCTGCCCCGGAGCCTCTATGGCAATAATAATCAGTTTCAAAACCAAGATATGTCAAACCAGAAGGCATTCCAAAAGGAGTTCCATCTTTCCACACAGGGTCTAAGAGAAAAAGACCCGTAGTTTTCATTTTTTCTTCATCAATCCCAGAAATCATCTGGTTTTTATAAAAAGTAATGTTATCTGGAATAATTCCTTCAGGACATTCTATTTCATCAAATACCTTTTGAATTAAACTCCCCCCATTCTCTGAAGATTCCAAAGAATTTCCCTTCAAAGTCTCGGAAACATCTGGATTAATTACAAAAATAAGCAAAATAATAATTCCAACTACAATTAGTACCCCCGCCCATGAAGACATTCCCTTCTTATTTTTCATTTTAACTCTATAATTCTAACCAAGATTCCCCATTTAAAAAGGTTTTGGGAAGGTTTTTTAAAGGAAAATACTTGTGAGAATTATGGGGAAAAAAGACTGGCACAGAAAATATACTAAAAAACATTTAGGAAGAAGATGCATAGATGATGATGAATGGAATAGTTGCCCAAAAAGCAAAAATACAGGAACCAAAGTAGTTATAGCTATTTTT
>Ga0272443_10002241_pt1 | contig 25250 bp, 21 predicted proteins | sample SSMAcet12_FD_193581 | JGI IMG/M metagenome (GOLD analysis project Ga0272443, IMG submission 193581) | Marine sediment archaeal communities from Little Sippewissett salt marsh, Falmouth, MA, United States - SSM-Acet-12 | ecosystem: Environmental > Aquatic > Marine > Wetlands > Sediment ...
TCTCGAACAACTGATTCTGACGATACTTTTGGACTCATTGATAACTCCTCATTTAACAATTAAAATACCAAAAGCATCTCTTAAGTTAAACCACTAATCTGTCCAAAAGGTTCTGACGGGAAACACGATTCCGGTTATTAAAGAACTTCTCGGACACTCGGATATTTCAACAACTATGATTTATTCGCATTTGGCTCCGAATTTACATCAAACGGCCGTAGACAAGCTAACATTTTGACCGTGACGAAATCGTGACGTTTTATATTGTAAGTTATTGATAATTATTCAAGGGTATTGCCGTATGGATGGATGCAAATCCCCTGTATAAGAGGTGTTAGCTGTTTATTTCCAATGATTTAGATAGTACAAAATAAAATGGAGCCGAGGGGAGTCTGCCCCCAATACTCATTAAATATCACAACAAGAATAATCACAAAAGATATTTAACATTTGTATCGCTGATATATATCGTTATTACCGAGATGAAAAGTAAACAACTCTTGATTAGGCGAATATTTAACTTAAAAATAAAATCACTAACGCTTTCTTATTTGAAGTATTATACTATTTTTAATTTTCAAGTGGGAATACAAAAGGGATAGTTTATGCCTATTGAAAAGCGACCAGCAAATCCGCTAACTAAGGATTTCGTACCACCAAACAGTAAAAAATATAGAGTCAAAGATAGGGATAGTTGGATTACGGTGGCAATGAAATATCGTATGGATGTCAACGACTTAATCTATTATAATTTTCAAACGAAAAATGTCGCGGAAATTAATTGGTATTTACGCAGAAATGTTGGATGTAATCAAACATGTTCAGATGGATGGAATTGGCGATTCAGCTCCAGCGCCAATCCAGGAATTATATATATTCCTGTTCGTATTATAAAAATGCCTCCATTAACTATTATGGGCAATGCACCAAGTAAATGGGATACGATCTGGGCAGGTTTGGGTAAATATCATTCGGGAGATTTCTTTATATTTGGCGCTCATGATTTAACTGCTAGGATATACAACCTTGGAAATGAACTAAGTGGAATAAAAAACGCAACAATCAATCGCTCAGGCTATAAAATTGGACCTGGGCTTGGTGGCAGCGTGGGTGCCGTCTTTGTAATAGCACATGGATATAAAGAAGCTTGTCAAATAAAGGGAGTTTCCGGCGGATTTGATTTTGATGTAGCGATTATGGCAAAGCTGGGAGACTTTCTTAAGGGGGTCAAGGGTTTGGGGAAAGTAGTAGATACTATTGAAAAATACAAAAAGTTAAGATATTTAACGGAAAACGCAGTAAAAAATATTGGCATAACGAAACCTGGGGTATATACAATACCAATACCGCTAGCAGGTACAGGATTGCATCTATGGGCCGGCTTTAAATTCGGAGATATAACATTGGTCAGTACCGGTGAAGGTATACCATAGTGAAATTGGTGTTTATAGCCTTTTGAGTCGTTATGTTAACATAAAATTATTAAAAATTATATAGAGATAACTATGAACGCAAAAAAATATTATTATTTTCGTTTTATTATTGTGTTTTTATTAGTATCACTGTCAATATCATGCGAGGAGAAATCTCCAATTAATGATGATAGCAAACCAATTACATGGGAAAAAACTATGGTTCTGGATTGGATGAAGTAGGTCACTCAATAGTAGTGAATACTGATGAATCTATAGTTATTGTCGGTAGTAGCGGATATTTTGATGGTAGTGTTGGTCATATTTTTAAATTTGATAAAATGGGTAGTTTTATCTGGGAGTATGCTCATCCGAATTGCAATTTATTTGATCTCACTATAGGTTTGGATGGTGGTTATATTGCCGTAGGATCCTATTGTATAGACCTAATGAATTACGATTCGTATTTACTAAAGATTAATGACACCGGAGTCTATTCTTGGTCAAAAAGGTTCGATTTTAACACAATGGAAAGTGCTCATTCGATATGTCCATTCAATAATATTGGATATATGATATCAGGGCATGCAGGCGGTTATAATGGTCAAGCCTACGTGATAAAGTCTAATTCGCTGGGAGATACCTTATGGGTCGGGAGGTATAGAAAAGGACAACATGATAATCATGGCTATTCAGTTATACCAACTAGCGATAATGGATATGTTGTTGCCGGAATTACATCAGGGGTCAGCTCTATGGATGTCTTAGTATTTAAAATAAATTCAATTGGTGATACACTTTGGGTAAAGAACTATGGTGGCGATGATTTTGAAATAGGTTATTCAATTATCGAATCAAATAATGATGGGTATATTGTTTTAGGAAATACTAGTTCTTTTGGAAACGGTGATGTTGATATATATATGTTAAAAATAAATAAGAACGGAGTTATTATATGGCAAAAGACCTATGGTGGTCTAAATTCTGATAATGGATATTGCATAATTTCTTGCTCGGATGGCGGATATATAATAGCCGGAGAAACAGAATCATATGGAGCGGGGGGAAGAGATGCATATATACTTAAAATAAATGAAGCGGGAGACTCCTTGTGGGCCAAAACCTTCGGGGGAACAAACGATGATGGATTTAATTCCGTAGCGATATGCCGGGACGGCGGATTTGTTTTAACGGGATACACCGACTCTTTCGGAAATAATCGAGATCTTTACATTGTTAAAACCGATGCGAATGGGAATGTGTATAAATGATGATAATAACACCGAGTAGTTTTACCAATAAATTCGTTTGGATATTTTGATAAATAGAAATACGCGACATTGCTTACTAATTTATCATATATTGTAGGATGAAATGGCTAGAATACTAAAACCGGTAAACCGTAAGGCTGCACGACGGGCTGACAAGGAATTTCACAAAAGGCACCCGAATCGTAAAAATAAACCGCTTACAAAATCTTCTGATGATATGAAACTAAGGGCGGAGTGATTGGCTTTATATGTCAAACATGGTGGCAAGATTAAAAAAAGGCGGCTTCTTTGTACGAAAAAGACAACGTTAGAGGCATGTATGAAATCTTCTAAACCTCTACCCGAAGTCTATGTATACATAACAGAGATGCGTGATCGTGATGAAGACCCTTATGGTCACGTGGGTTTGGTCCTTCAACAGAAGGATGGATCATTCATTCGCTACAGACCGGAGCGATCAAGCTTATAGCATGGAAGGTCGTTACATTCAAAGCATACCGCCGGTTTGTAAAGATTTTTGGATAAAGCAGCATATCAATCCTTAACACAGCGAATTGAGAAACCATCTTGATTATAAACGTAATTACTTATCCAACGACCAATTTTTGATTGGTCACTATCCAAGTAGCGATATGTAGACGTGGTAGAGCTATTCTTGGTAGAAGACCAAAATCCTGCGTAGGAACCTATAGAATAAAAGTAACCGAAATTACCTCGAATACCGCCGGGAAGTGCCGTAAAGCCACTTTCATTAGTTGCCCCTATATTTGGACTGAGCCAATGTGTTGTACCATCCTCTTTTAGCTTACCACCCTCTTCAGTTCCACGCCAATGTGTATTATCAGCATCGGACTGATTCATACCCAGATACATTTCCAATTGTTTCCATTCTTCATCGGTAGGCACATGCCAGCCTAATGGCGCTATATTCCGATTGTCATCCACTGCGTACCAGTTATATAAGCGACCATAGGTTTCTATATGTAATTCATCGTTATCATAGTTGCAATAAGCCCCTGTTGAAAGCCCGGCCCAAGTTACGTTATCAGTCACAATGGGTATTTTATCACCGTTACGATATCGCGTGACTTTCAAATTTTCCGCCATCCACCATTGATTGCCAATGATAACCGTCTGATAGGTATTGCCATCTATGTCAGTAACCGATCCTTTTCCGGCGGTAAATGATACAGTGTCGCCATAACCGGTGCCGGCACTGTTAGTGGCATAGGCCCTAACAAAATATGTAGTGAATTTCGACAAGCCGACAATATCGCTTACAAAATCTCCGGTGCCGGAACCTTCATTGGTGAGATTATCCTCGATTGTCGGCATCGGAGATGTACTCCAACATACACCACAGGCGGTTACTGTCGCTCCCCCATTAGAGGTAATATTTCCGCCGCACTGAGCTGATGTTTCGGCCGTTACAGTAACCTCCGAAGTAGCGATCACTGGAATCCCTATCGGTGCATTTATGGGATCTTTGTCGCTGCATGAGATAATAATTGCCATTACAAATGCGGAAAAAATCCAAATATCTATTGGGATTAATGCGACAAGATTAATTTCTTTTTTCACAAAATTATCCTTTCCGTATCGAAGGAATCGATTTCATATCAGGCGACCAATTTGACTTTCTTTCTGAAAAAGACAAAATAATGCACATCTCCTGCGGCGACAGCGCGCCATGGAAAAGAATTTGAAAGTTTTCCCTGACGGCATCCAGAACCTCCCAGAGTTCCCCAGGACCCTATCGGCCTCGTCCCGGGTTTATTAATCCCCGTAACGATGGCCAGGTGACCATTTTTATATTCGCCTTGTTTCCTTGTAATATTATATTTTTTCAAAGCGGCGTTTAGTTCTGCCATTGTCATACCGGCAATTACCAGATGACCGCTTTTCGCGTTTTTTGCCGCGTTTTTCATTTTTTGGGGACCGGTACATTCCAACATCGATGGATACGTTTTTAACATCTCGATTTTGGCCTTTTTTATCATTTCAAGAACCATTCCGTCGGCCTGCAAATTTACCCCGGGAATACTAATATTCAGACTCTTAGAGACTTCTCTGACGAATCCGGAGCAATCATCCCGTTTTCTGGGAAAATTCTTTTCGATGGCTTTGTCAATATCTTTCGGGTTAATCTCAGACATTGTTATCCTTTCCCTGATTAAAAGGCGCTTCTATAATAATTATGGTCCGGTCTCACCTGAGCGCCTGCCCTATATAGAGGTCGATCCATCGGTAATCCTAACCCATGAGTGTCCGACCAGTCGACTGCCAGTATTCCGACCGGTTTTGCCTGACTTTTTAATATATGCTTCTCCGCATGAATAATCAAATCCCATTGTATCAACTTTGATAGTAAAAATATATCTGCACATTGCCGGATTATTACCGTATTTCGCCCAGAGGATTACTCCAGTTGCAAGATTTGGTGTATTATAAGGCATCTATTCTCCCTTTAAATTATTGATATGGTTAGTTCTACTCGTTGTGGTCCATACTATTCGCGGATATACCCACCAAACCGGAATCAGCCTGAGCACCAGAACCACCGGGGTAGCCGCCAGCGCCACCATTTCCCGGATTGCCCGGATTATAATCATTTAAGCCCTGCATCCATGGAGTACTATATACTTTATATATACAAATGCTGTGACCACCGGGACCTCCCCGGCCGGCACCACCATGTCCGCCCCGACTTCCCCTACCTCCGTCGCCTCCATCGCCTGCATCCCCATCGGGAGCTGTGGCACCAGATCCGCCCGGTCCTCCATCGCCTCCATCACCACCGTTTCCTCCATTCCCACCATTCCCGCCATTCCCGGAAATAAATGTACATGAATAGAATGTGGGTGACGAGTTAAATAAATAACAAGCAAATGAAGCACCACCGCCCTGGCCGCCAGTCCCTTTTGCACCGCCATAACCTCCACCGCCACCTCCGCCACCTCCGACTCCGTCTTCATCTTCACAGAAAATAAGATAAAATTCGCTATAGTCGCCGCCGCCGCCGCCACCACCACCGGAGCCATCTACACCATCTTCTCCATCGGGCCCTTTGGACGGTACCCATTCATTTCCTACGATGGTTCCGCTGTTAATTCCTCCAGAACCGTTTTCTCCATCCTGAGTTGAATCAAATATTGCAGAATCACCATTATTACCGTTAATTTCTTCATTACGACAATCGCCTCCTATTAAATTACCCGGCGCACCTCCTGATCCGCCATGTGGACCGTAACCGTTGTCACCGGCTGTTGGATCATCACCTGTGCCACCACCCTGACCGCCATTGCCGCCGTTATTTGCTCCCGGGCCCCCCGGAGCGGTAAACCACGTGTTTTCCTGGCCGTCATCACCCGTCCCTCCCTGATATCCGTCTGCACCGGTTATTCCCGAATCGCCAATACCGCCACTACCGGATTCGAACCGACATTCATTGAATAAAAGCTGGTTAGAACAATAAAAAAGCTTAAGTGCGATTGAATTTCCTGATGGTGTCATGTTTTGCCCAGCTACGAAATCTATTCTTTGAATTACCGTATTATTATTTATACTATTTCCAACGGCGGAACTATTTTCTAATTGAATATGCGAGTACCCTGTATCGTCCTGCTCCCAAGTAAGTGAATTATAACCACCGTAAATAGAGATATCGCTAACAAGCTCTAGTGCCGTATCAGGGTAAACTCCCATTGCCACATATATGATTGAATTTTCTGCACCTATGATTACCGCCCTGTCAAGTGCCGATGTTACCGTCGGGAGGGGATCATCTTTAGTTCCGGAGGGTGAAGGCCCGGTGGATGAGTTCGCCACGTAAAATACATTTTGTAATTCTGTATTGAATGAGAAAGTATATGAATTAAACAAAGGATTGTCTGAGGTGTCTTTAATGTCAGTAGTTACTGAACAAGTATATGTAGTATCATATATTAGCAGCTGACCCGGTGTAAGGGTAACGATTGAATCAGAAATCGAGAAATCTCCAGATATATCCGGTTCGAACAAAATAGTAGATTGGTTTATGGTTGATGGATTTACCGGCTCGCTAAATACTATTCGTATATTTGTGTCGACCGGTATATTTACAGCCAAATCGGATGGATAGGTAGATAAGACTGTCGGAGCGGTTGTGTCCGGAGCCACTTCGGTCTCAAATGACCAAGTGTAATCAGCAGATATAGAATTCCCGGCTATATCTTGAATGTTGGTATCTAAGATTACCGTATATTCAGTTAGATAATCAAAATCATTATCAGGCGTAAACTTGACCGACGTATCAGTTTTATCAAACGAGCCATTCATAAAAGGATCAAGATAAAATGAAGATAAATGTATAGTTGATGTATTCATTTTTTCAGAAAAAACGACTGTAATTGTTGTATCAATGGGGACGTTGGTAACATTCGAACCTGGATAATGATTGATAATAGTCGGCGGTATTAAGTCCACGGTCGTAAAACTCCATATATGTTCAGACGACATGAAGAGTCCTCGGTTGTCGGCTATACCAGTAGTAAGAGTACAAACATAGGTAGTCTCAGATATTAGCGGCTGACTTGGTGTAAACGTAACGATTGAATCAGAAACCGAGAAGGCTCCAGGTATATCCGGATCGAACAAAATGGTAGATTGGTTTATAGTTGATGGATTAACCGGCTCGCTAAATACTATTTGTATGTTTGTGTCAACCGGTATATTTTCAGCCGCATCGGATGGATAGGTTGATAAAACTATCGGGCCGGTTGTGTCCGGAGCTATTTCGGTCTCAAATGACCAAGTGTAATCAGCAGATATAGAATTCCCGGCTATATCTTTAATGTTGGTTTTTAAGGTTACCGTATATTCAGCCAAATAATCAAAATCATCATCAGGCGTAAATTCTACCGACGTATCAGTTTTATCAAACGAGCCATTCATGAATGGGTCAAGCTGAAACGAAGATAAATGAATAGTCGATGTGTCCATTGTCTCAGAAAATATGACCGTAATTGTTGTATCAATTGAGATGCCGGTAGCATTCGTATCCGGATAATGAGAGACAATAGTTGGCGGAAATGTATCCAAAGCTGTACTAAATGACCAGCTGTAAATCGCTGATAGAGGGTTACCTGCTGAATCACGTATGCTTGTATCCAATGTTACTGTATATATGGTATTAAAAAGTAGTGAATCTGACGGTTTATATTCTGCCGAAGTATCTGAGAATAGAAATTGTCCGTTTGTCGCCGGATTAATTGAATAAGAGCTACTATTAATAGTCATTGTGTCCATTTTTTCTGAAAAAATAACTATTATTGAAGTATCAAGCAGTATCCCGGTAGCATTCGTATTTGGATAATGAGAGATTATTGTTGGTGGAAATGTGTCTTGAATTGTAGTAAATGACCAAACGTAATCGGATACCATGATATTCCCTGATTTATCTTTAACTCCAGCAGTTACGGTCGCGGTATATTGTGAATCAATAATTAGATCACTGTCAGGGGTAAGAATCGCAGAAGTATCTGTATATGTTATTGTTGCTGCGAAAGATGAGTCGAGAAAGAAATCGGATGTAGTTATACTTGAGGAATCGATTGGTTCAGAAAAAATGGCGGTAATTGTGGTTCTTATATCAACATCTATGGCACTATCGACCGGAATTGTAAATATTATATTAGGGGGAGTTCTGTCTTTTGATTCGGTAACTGGCTCCTTGTCGCTACAAGAAATGGCCAATAACGTAAATGTCCCAAATATGAATAGAAGGATTGTTGCAGTTAAATAAGATATGGGCCTAATTAAACTATGTAATTTCATACTCAAACCTCCATTTTATATTATTGACACATCTTAATAAGGCTTACTACCCTAATATTTCATAATTAATTTACCCAATTTTTACCCCATGACGACCAATATTCGGTTTCACCGGGTGTATTTGTTATATTCTTTAAGCCCGCACCATCTAGATTAATAGTATAAATATCTGATCTTGGAATTGGAAGATTATCAGATAAATTAAAATCATTGGCACCGGTAAAGGTCAGTTTATTTCCATCAGGCGACCAAGATGGAAACATCGCATATGTTGATTCGGGTGTAATTATCCTATAATCAGTACCATCTGCATTGATTATACCAACCTTACTTATTATATTATCCGGATCTGACGCTTCGACAAACCAGAACGCAATCTTTTTATCATCAGGCGACCATTTGGGCATATAGTACATCACGTAATTATTCGTTGTTGTTAAAATAGCTTCAATATGAGAACCATCATAATTGGCCTTGTAAATACCTCTATTGCCATTTATTGATGCAAAAAACGCTATTTCGTTTCCATCGGAAGACATATCAGGATTCATACACCATCCATCTCCTAGGTCGAGCCGCAATTTATTCGAACCGTCAATTCCCATAACGAAAATTTGACGCGAATATGTATATTGGCCCGTTTGTACAATGGCACTATACGCCAAAATCTCACCGTTTTTGGACAAAGAAGGCTCATTCTCTGAAAGAGTATCTATGCTGGTAATCATAAACGTGGATTCAACACTTCCGTTTTTAATCATATATATATTAATGTTCGTAGAGTCTATCCACGGATCCGGATCAACATTATGATTGGCGACTGTCACAAGTTTGGATCCATCCCAGCAAAGGTCAAGTGTGATTTCGTTTATTGAATTCGATGTCAACTGACTTATCTCGCCCGAACCGTCTCCGGAGACCATAAATACTTCGTTGTCAGTTCCGGATATTTCAGCCAAAAATGCGATTTTACCGGGATCAGACTTGCTTGATACTGGGTCTTTAGTAGAGCACGATATGACTAAAATGATACCAATTAAAATATAAAGGAAAATTCTTTTTCCATACATCATTTTCCTCCAATTATAAATAATGATAAAAAAGTATAACATTCAGTATTATTATTGTCAAGATTGATGATCCAAAATAGTAAGAGGATTCGATAGGTTTTATCCAAAATATCCTAATTGAAATTCAATAATTATCGGAATGTTGATTATTGATTTTAGGATAAATCGCCGCGGGATAGAGTTCGTAACTTGTTGTTATTATGCAGCTTTCGCATTAAAGATAAACCACAAAACATAGCAATATCACTGCATAAATTCTCTGTCAATCTTGACAATTCGCACCGACAGGATTAAATTACATAACAGAATAATATAATTCAATATCATGTAAGTCTTGGACTGAAGGGAGATACTATAACGGCATTTAATAGATCACCAATTTAGATGAAATAGGAATTAATCAATATTTATTAAAGGACGTAGTATGCGTACATTTGTTTTTCTCAAATCGATATACGTCGTTATTTGTTTCAGTATTATTCTATCCTGTTGTGAGGAATGCCCGCAGTGCCCGGATAATTCCGGTACAAAGTCCTCACTTGGCAAAATTATTTACGTCTCCGATCGCGACGGGGAGGCAGAAATTTGTAAAATGTTTTCAGATGGTTCCAACCAGCTATATCTTACTAATGATACAATTAATTGTGGTTCTCCTGACGTGTCATCAGATGGTAGCAAGATTGTTTATGATAAATATATAAATGGCAACTGGCAAATTTTTATAATGAATATTGATGGAACAGGAGAAACACGAATTACAAGTGGCTCATATGAGAATTGGAAACCACGCTGGTCTGCTGGTGATTCGCTAATTTTATTTAGTACGACTCGAGATGGAAATGAAGAAATTTATTCAATGAAGGTTGACGGCAGTAATCCCCAGAATCTTTCTAATCATGATTCATTGGATACGGACTTTGATGTTAGTAGTGAAAATGAAATTGTTTTTATCAGTCGAAGGGATGGTCCAAATCCACGCGTATATACAATGGATATTTACGGAAACAATGTCGTCGAAATTACGTCTGATGAAGGCCGTTATCATGATCCTGTATGGTCACCAGATAATCGTTATATTGCCTATGCTAGAGGTTATGATGCTGCATCAGAAATATATAAATTGGATATTACCAGCGAAACAATAAATAAATTGACTAATAATTCATATTGGGATAATGATCCTTATTGGAGCCCGGATGGTATTAAAATATGTTTTTCGTCCAATCGTTCTGACAACGATGATATATATATAATGAATTCCGATGGTTCATCACAGACTAACATAACGAATACACCATATAATAATGAATGGCGTCCTATCTGGACAAAATGAACAAAATCAAATACTTATTTTACTGGAGGAGAAATGCGTAAATCGTCGATTATTAAAGTCCTACCACTAATTCTTTGCTCTGTTATCTATGTATCATGCAGTGAAGAGTGCCCGGAATGCCCGGAGGATTCCACACCGAAACTGGCAGTATCTGTTAATACCCTTGATTTCGGTAACAATCTAATTACAAAAAACCTATATATCGTAAACAGAGGTGATGGTAGTCTAAGTTGGAATCTATCAAGGGATAGCACCTGGATTGGTCTTGGGGATACCACCGGGTCCGTTGGGGAAGAGGTTGATACAATCACTGTAACCGCGGATAGAACAGGCAGGCTAGCCGGAGATTATTCAGGAATAATTGCCGTTACTTCTAATGGTGGTTCAGATGCAGTGACATGTATTATGACTGTACCCACCGAACCAACTCTGGCTATTTTAACAGATAGTCTTGATTTTGGATATATGGACTCGGCAAAATATTTATATATTTTGAATACTGGAAAAGGTACATTAAACTGGTCAATGACTATGGATAGTTCATGGTTAAGTATCGACCAAAGCAGCGGAACGATTTCAACAGAAGTAGATACAATCAGCATAACGGTAAATCGTAGCGCTAAGGATCCCGGAACGTATGTTGAGAACATTTCGATAACTTCTAATGGCGGTTCTGACAGTGTAAAATGCGTTATGACTATTCCCGGTTATACAGATCTTTTGGTTTCAACAGATTCTCTTGATTTTGGCGATTCTGAAACGCAACTTACTTTCAATATATCCAACGCGGGAAGTGATACCCTGTACTGGCTGATAGATGTTGACAGCACGTGGTTAAATATTGATGCATATAGTGGCACAACTACGACTGAAATTGATTCAATTACAGTGATTGTTGACCGCACTGGTAAAGCGCCCGGTGATTATTTTGAAAATGTAATTGTATATAACGGAAATAATGTTAACGATAGAGATACAATAACGGCATCTATGAACGTCCCGGCCGTTCCAATATTGTCGGCATCAACCGATAGTCTGGATTTTGGGACGATAGATTCAATATCCATATTTAATATTTCTAACTCAGGCAGCGGTTCGTTATCGTGGAATTTAGCGGCGGATAGCAGCTGGATAACGCTGGAGCCGACAAGCGGCACAACGACTACGGAATCTGATCCGATTACAGTAACAGTAAATAGATATTTATATGGAATGTTGCCTGATATTTACTCTGGCAATATTATTGCCAACGCTGGTGGTTTTTATGATACCATTAAAGTCGTGACCGAAGTCCCGTTAGGTAAGATAGCCTTTCAATCTAATAGAGATGGAGATTACGACATCTTTGTGATGAATGAAGATGGAAGCTATCCAATCAATCTAACCAATAACGATATTGATGATTCACATACACACATTTCGATTGATGGGAAAAAAGTTGTATACCGATCATTGATAGGTACCGACTCGCTTGAATTATTTATTATTGATGTGGATGAACCTGGTACACCGGTTCAATTAACATACCATGGTGCACTTGTAGGTGATCCAAGAATATCACCCGATGGTACGAAAGTACTGTATTATGCAAATTATGAAGGAAACAATGAGATATATTGGATAAATACTAATGGGATATTTCCTCCAGATCCAAATCTAACAAATAATATAGGCCAAGATTATGATCCAATTTGGTCGCCGGATGGTAGTCAAATAATGTTTGTTTCAGATCGTGATGGCGGTGATGATGATATTATAGTAATGGACTTTGCCGGCGGGCCTGCAACCAATTTAACGAATTCATATTCTTCTAATGATTTTACACCATCTTGGTCACCTGATGGAAATAAAATTGCCTTTTGTTCGGACAGGGACGGTAATTATGAAATTTATACAATGAATGCTGATGGAACAAACATCGTCAGGTTGACTTTTGATTCGGCATCTGATACTGATACATGGTGGTCTCCGGATGGATCGAGAATAGTGTTTCAGTCTGATCGCGATGGCGATACAGATCTTTGGATCATGAATGATGATGGAAGTAACCAGCAAAATATGATGAATAACACGTGGCTTGATGTCCAACCATCATGGTCGCGGTAAGTATTTAAATATAACAGGAGGCTAGAGATGCGATTTAAATGGAAATATTTGATTATGGGATTATGCCTAATAATCCCAATATATTTCTTTATTTCTTGCTGTGAAGAATGCCCCCAATGCCCGGAAGTGGAAGAATTTACTCAGCCCGGGAAAATATATTTTTCATGCGATAGAGATGGGGATGAAGAGATTTGTGCGGTAGGTGAAGATGGAAAACATCACGAAATATTGACAAACGATAAATATGATAATAGGTATCCTGATGTCTCACCCGATGGGACTGAACTAATATTCTATAGAGATATTGGTGGCGATTATGAGATATTTAAAATGGATATCGATGGCTCCAATATCGTCCAGCTAACTGATAATATTGGTATTTCCGATATACTGGCGCGGTGGTCCCCTGATGGATTACAGATTGTCTATGTGCAACGACCAGGTTACAACAGCACACTCGATGATATATGGGTCATGAATGCCGATGGATCACAGAAAGAGCCTTTACAGGAGTGCAATGATGCTGATAGCCAAGATTCTGATCCCCACTGGTCACCAGACGGCAACACCGTTGTATTTATTAGTGACCGTGATCGGACAAACAATGAAAAAGATATATATACTTTTCATATTCCTTCAAAACAAGTAAATCGCTTAACCACTACAACGGCAAATCATCAAGATCCAATTTGGTCGCCTGATGGTTCACAAATTCTTTTCGCATCAGATAGGGATGGTAGTGACCTTGAAATATATATAATAAATATTGATGATGAGGGAACAAACAGGTTAACAGATAATAATTACGATGATGACAATCCTTACTGGTCACCGGATGGCAGCAAAATCGTATTCGATTATGATAGTACAACAAACAAGGATTTATATATTATATATGCTGACGGGACAGGGCGTAAAAAATTGTTAGATTGTGACAGCTCAGAAGCCTATCCTGTTTGGGTCCGATAAGTAATCATATTGGAGGATAAACATGTTTAACAAGAAAAAACTGAAATTGTTGATTGTATGTCTAACAATTTCTTCAGTTATTTTTATTTCCTGCGAAGAAGAATGTCCGCAGTGCCCGGTAGAGGAGAATATAACATCCGGCTGGCCGCTGGCCGTGGGAAATTATTGGGTATATAGATTTAATCCGGCAAATACGACATGCGATGCAATATACAGAGCAGAAATAACCAACTTGGAATTAATTAGTAATGAAAACTGGTTTAAAATGGTTGAAGATACAAATGATGTTGTAACAAGCACCTTATACTGTATAGAACGAGATAGTGGTTTTTGTGCCAGGGATTCCATAGCATCTCCTGTTTATTTAAAATTTAAATATCCCGCAGAATTGTCAGACCAATTCGTATATAAAGCTGCTACCTATACGGTTATGTCAATAAATGAACCTGTAGAAGTGTTTGCAGGTAGTTTTACATGCTTCTATATCTATTCCGATCAAACGACAAGTAAAGTACATATCTACTATGCTCCAGAAATTGGCATGATATTAGAAAAAATTTATTATTATTCAAATGAAATATTAACAGACTCAAGTTCCTTTGAACTGCTGGGATATAAACATTATTAGTGGATTAGATTATATACTGTTTTGGGGTGGTTAAAATTTCTTAAGGAGGTTAGCATGTTTAGTAAGATAAAGCGGTTAATTGCCATTGGCTATTTAGTCAGTTTAATTTTTTCATTTATATCTTGCAGTGAAAAACCGCCTGAGCCTGATAGGACTCCGCCACAAGTCGTATCGACTTTTCCAGCCAATGGTGACACCCTTGCACCAATTGATATGCCAATCATGGTTATCTTTAACGAAGCTATAGCACCGGTATCAGTAAATATCGGAACCTATTATTGTGATAGCACTTTACCTGGAACAGTATCAGTTTCAGGTTCCGTGATATCATATACGCCAAATGATTCTTTGGAATATAGAAAAACTTATTCTTTTACCGCTACTTCAAATATTTCAGATGTAGCCGGAAACAGGCTGGTAGAAGATTTTAACTTTTCATTTGAAACCGCGTGGTCACCGGCCCCACACATTAGAGGAATTGATACAACACGAGCACAACCTGGTGATACAATAACGATTTATGGTATTAATTTTACTGATACCTACAGCGTAAAGTTCTTTAATTCGATTGATACTAATCTTTTCCAAATAGAATCGGATTCCGAATTAGTAGTTGAAGTTCCCTTAGACGCTGAAACGGGATCAATTACTGTAACCAATAATTATGGTAGTGATACATCGTCTCTATTTATAGTCCTGTGGAGGACTCTTAACTCTGGAACGTCCGAAGATTTGTATGGCGTAACATGGAATGGAGCGAAATATGTTGTGGTTGGTTCTAATGGTACTATACTAGTTTCAACACTTGGTAACACGTGGGATCAAATACCTCTTCAAACGGGTCAAACTCTATATGATGTGTGTTGGGATGGTCAATTGTTTGTTGCTGTCGGTGATAGCGGTGTAATCTTTACATCACCGGATGGGAATGGCTGGACTTTTAGAGAATCCGGGTCAATTAACTTATTAAGAGGCATAATAGATGCCTGGGGCAGTTTTTACGCCTATGGAAATAATATAATTCTTAACTCAGACAATGGCTTTGATTGGAATACTATTGATTCGACACAGGAATATATCCATTATGATTCATTCAGGAGGTTATTCAATAATGGGATGTATCTAGTCATTCTTGGAGCGCCTAATCAGACTAAATATATTTGGGAATCTAATCCAATTACTACTATTTACGGAAATTTTCTTGGAAACTCGCCTGCTAACATTAGAGGTGTAGTGTCATCCGATACTACGCGGGATGCTTATGCGATTGCAATTGGGGATGAAAATGTAGTAAGCGTGCTCCCAGGTGATGTATGGCTTGATGGCAGCAATTGGATATCAGGGAATACTGGTGTTTCAAGAACATTGAATTCAATAGTATGGGCTGGTAATAAATTCGTTACCGTTGGTCAGGAGGGTACAATATTAAATTCTACTGATGGATCGGTCTGGCATTGGGAATACTCAGAATTTATTATATCATTAAATGATATTGAATATACCGGTACCAGGCTAATTGCAGTCGGTGACGATGGCAGCATAATCATATCAGATTAATTGAGTGTACTATAATTCGTTAATAGATTTAGTGTATTATTATATATGATGAAAAAAATTAATAGTAAAAGAAGGAGATATTAAATGAACAGAAAGCAATCATTTATGGCCGCAACCTTAATATTCACGCTTTTGGCGTTGCTGTTATACACAGGCTGTGAAGACAAAACTATTGTAGAGTCTGAAGAACAAACGAGTCTATCGACACGAGGCGGTATAGGCATAACCTTAAGAACTGATGGTATCGATAGCGATTCAGGAATATTTTTGGGATATAATCCTGATGAGATAATGATTGGGGCATTTTCAAGTGCTGGAAATACACATGGATTTATCTCTGCAGGCAGACCTAGCACGCCTAGTTTATTTAGTATTGGGACTACAAGTAATGATGATTTCTCACTTGCAGCATTTAATCCCGGCATCACATATAATTCTCAAACCGGGAATATCGGAGTTAATAATCCGTCTCCGAACTACGATTTGGATGTAAATGGAAATGCAAATATACAGAATGACTTATTTATTACAGGTAATGTCGGTATTGGGACGACTAATCCGGGAACGAGTTTGGAAGTTAATGGAAATACAAATATACAGAACAACCTTATTGTTTCCGGTAATGTCGGTATTGGGACGACTAATCCGGGAACGAGTCTAGATGTCAATGGTTCAATTACGACTAGAAATATTTTTATCGAAAATGTCAGTGATCCGCTATATTTACGAGAAACAGGTGAGACAGGGGCAGGAAGTCTATGGAGAATGCCTTTGGATGGCAGACATCTGCGTTTTGACGCCAGTATGAATGGAAATGATTTTAGTAGCTACACAACAGCAATAGATATGTACAGTAATGGTGATGTTTTAATTCCTGGCAATCTTTCTAAAGGTGGGGGCTCATTCAAAATCGATCATCCGCTCGATCCTGAAAACAAATATCTCAGTCATAGCTTTATAGAATCGCCGGATATGATGAATGTTTATAATGGCAATGTTATCCTTGATGACAAAGGTGAGGCGATTGTAAAATTGCCGGATTATTTCGAAGCGTTAAATTCCGATTTCCGCTATCAACTTACCTGTATTGGTGGATTTGCGCCGATCTATGTCAAAGAAGAAATAAAAAATCATCGATTTAAAATCGCCGGCGGTGAAAATGACATGAAGGTCTCCTGGCAGGTTACCGGCGTTAGGAAAGATGCCTATGCAGAGGTGAACCGAATCCAAGTTGAATCTGATAAGGATGACGCTGAAAAAGGACATTACTTGCATCCAGAAGCTTTCGGATATGGTTCTGATAAATCTATACATAATGCGACCAATAGATCAGGAAATATTGAATTAAGCAAGAAAGAAAACTAAGTGTATATTGTTAATTTAAGGAGGTTTATGATGAAGAAGTTGTTAATATTTTTGTTGGCAGTTTTCTTTTGCTTGTCTGTCTTGTTGTATACCGGCTGTGGAGATAAGACCATTGTTGAATGTGAGGATCAAACGGATTTGGTAACCCGAGGGGGGATAGGTATTACTCTAAGAACTGATGGTGTCGAAGGGGACACAGGTATATTTTTGGGCAAAAATCCAGATGACATTTTAATAGGTGCTTTCTCAGAATCAGGCGCTACCCATGGTTTTATTTCAGCAGGTAGCCCGGGTTATCCCGGATTATTTAGCATTGGTAAGATTAATGAAGTCAATTTTTCGCAAGCATCATTTTCCCCTTCATTAACATATAATTCGGAAACTGGAAATATTGGTATCGGGACTACTAATCCAAGTGTCTGTTTTGAGGTAACCTGCGCTAAAGATATAGGGAATAGCACCTTTGTATCTGCGCGATTAGGTAATGGAAATGACCACTGGACTTATTTTGGCGATGGAAATTCAGGAAGAATAAGGGGCAGCGGAGAAGGATATCTTTATTTATCGAGCAACCCGGATGGAAGTGGCGATAAAAATCTCTACCTTAATGCAAGTAGTAGCAAAATTAGGGCCTTGGATACATTGCAGGTTGATAAATGTATCCGCGGGGCAGGATTTGGGTTAGTCGTGAATTGTGCGGATTTTTATATGACGTGGCCCGATCGGGGTAGTGGAGGCAGAGCCTTGGTTCATGATGTGGGGAATATTTTGGCAATTAACTATTTTAACGATTTTGATGGTGGTACCAGAATTTACGGTCAAATACAAGCATCTGGGGATCTGCAAGTAGATGGTGATATAACTTATGGTAGCTTAAGCGCTCGTTCCGATATTCGACTAAAATCGAATATAAAAAGCCTAACAAATTCTTTGGATCAGGTAAAACGACTTAGGGGAATTAGTTTTAACTGGAAAGAAAAGAGTAATATTAATAATGTCGATAGATGCAATCAGCACATTGGTTTAATTGCCCAAGAAGTTGAGGAAGTAATCCCTGAACTAGTTAATACGGCACCTGACGGCTATAAATCAGTTGAATATGCTAATCTAGTGGCGGTTCTGGTTGAAGCCATTAAGGAACAACAAGTTATGATAGACAATCAAAAGAATGAAATCGGTGATCTTAAATCGGAAATTGAGGATTTAAGGAACATTAAAATAGAAATAGAGAATCTTAAAAATATAATCAGTAGTGGGTCGATTTAAAAATTTAAGATGGTAGGAGAATAAGAAATGGGTAAAAAGCGATTAATTATGGTATCAACCATAGTCGTAGCTTTATTGGTCGTTGTTTTTTACATTGCATGCGACGAAAATCCGACTTGTCCCCCGGATGTCGATCAGACTACATTGGAAACCCGGGGCGGCGTAGGGATTACATTAAGAGCCGATAGTATTAGCGGTGATTCCGGTTTATTTAAGGATCATGATCCGAATGATGTGTTGATTGGTTCCTTTTTGGATGGGTCAATGACTCATGGCTTTATTTCGCTCGGTGAGCCCAATACGGAGTGTAAATTCAGTATAGGAACGGCCAGCGACTGGAAATTCGATACCGCTTCTTTTGTACCGCAGTTTACCATTGAATCCCAAACAGGTTATGTTGGTATCGGAACAGAATCTCCAGATAATAAACTCGAGGTTAATGGTGACGTCCTTGTAGATAGCAATCTTTATATTTCCGGTAATTTGGATTTAGCGGGCGATATAGTTACTTCACGGAATATTTTTGTCACTGAAAATATCGGATTGGGAACAACTCAAACAAGATCCAATCTGCATCTCGAAGAAAAAACTTTATTGGTTCACAAATATGGCGAATCTGACGATCCAATAGTGCGAATAGAAAAACATTCGAATGTGACATACCCCAATCAAATAGCTTTGGAAATTAAGGCCGGAGTTATAGATACAGATCCGAAGAAGTTTTGGGTTGGTACCGCGGACGGCGATCCGTGGACATTGAAAGCTGCCTTAGAGGGAAATTTCTATTGTACTGGAAATATATCAGCTGGCGGAAATTGTTGTAGTGCATCCGATCGTCGTTTTAAGAAGAATATTGATAGAATTTCCGGCTCTCTCGAAAAAGTGTCGCAATTATCGGGGATCAATTTCGATTGGGATAGGGAGAAATTTCCGGAAAAACTATTTTCGGATAAAAGGCAAATCGGCCTTATCGCCCAAGATGTACAGGCTGTTATTCCGGAAGTCGTTACTCAAGATGCCGAAGGCTATTATTATATTGCCTATAATAAACTGGTCCCGATTCTAATCGAAGCCATCAAAGAACAGCAAATGATGATTGATGAACTAAGGAAGAAAGTTGACGAACAGGGGAAAGATTAGCCGAATTCATAGATATGAGGCGTCACACGGCTCGCGACCTAAGTTGTTGATGGGTGATTACTTGGCTAATAGTGGAATAAAATATTTGCGATTCCCGCTCTTGACAGCCTTTATAAAATTGAATATATTTGTTTCCCTAAGCAATTCAGGGAAGTCACTTATTATGGAGGAGTTAAAAGCATGGCACAATCTGAAATAGAAGACTTCCTCTCGGTAAAATGGTGCGACGGCCTTCTCGTAAACTGTGATCATCTGCTTCATACTGACAAAAGAACAGATATACTTCTCGGTGAAATCTGTAGTCTTACATTCGATCAGCCCGGATTAATCGATGTTGACACCAGTTCGAGTATTGTTTCGCAATTGATCGAGATTGAGAGTTTTCGTCAGAATGGTGATGATTCCTATGAGCTTGGCATTAATATTCTTAGGCCGTTTAAGTTTATTACTCCCAATGGCGGGCTTTTGGTTGCTATTCCCAATAATGAAAGCAAGTTGGGAATTCCGAACTCAAAAATAAAATGTCAGATTTCGCCCCAGACTCGTTCTCGGGAGGATTACCTGGTCTGCGTGCGACAGAAATTTAGCGAAGAGTTGCATATTAAAAAGATGTACAGGCGCGACGCCGCAACTGAATTGACATATCCCGGATTGCAGATTGAATTATTGACAAAGGAACAGTACCGGAACAATATCTTTGCCGACTATATTGATTACTCACCAATTGCTTCAATAAGCATTGAAGACGAAAACGCGGAGCTTGATGCATCTTTTATTCCACCATTGGCAAAGCTTAGGAATACCAATCTATTTGAAACTGGACTTATTAGTTCAATCGGGAATTTATTGGAGGAACTACGAGTAAGTTCCTCGCGCTACATTATCGCCGGCGGGAATATTTTATCACGGAAAGATGTTAATCTCAGAACCCGTTATAGTCATTATCTTATTCTTAATAGTTTGCTTCTCGCCAAATCCGGATTGATCAAAGATATGGCTAATATAAGTCCAATTGGTTTCTATCATGGCTTATTATATCCTCTTGTGAAATGGCTTGATCAATATCAAAATAGCCTTGATAAACAGCAGTCGGCCTTGTCGGATATTTTGGCGTCCCATACGAAAGTGAAGGAACTTTCGTGGGAGGATATTTTTATCGGAACCGGTGATCTGTTAAGATTAGGACGAAATATGATATTTCAACTAAACGATTATTTAAAGGATATTGGATAATTCGATTTATAGGGATATAATATTATAGATGGGAAAAACTACTTATATTTTGCATCACAGGGGTAAGGAATTTCCTGCCATTTTTAATAACGATGAAACCGCTATTGAAAACCTGTCTAGGATATTTCCAATTGGAATCAGAAAAAGCCTCTTGCCTAATAATATTTCTGTAGACCATATAGAAGTGGATTATGGAGAAAAGACACTCAATCTCGGTTTGCCGTTAAAGGAACAAGGGGTTAAGGAATTCGATGTTTTAAAATTAAGGGACTTATCGCAAAATATCAGGCTCTCGGTTCGTTTCAAGCCTGATAAACATGATGAGTCGATTGAATCGGTAATGGTTAAGCCGAAGGAAATCCTTTCGAAATCCAATTCTCTTATGGATTTTAGTGGAAAACTAAGTAAAGAATATACTTTTTATGGGCGCAAACTTAAAAAATTCAATCTCATTTATAATAAGAAGAAGATCGATTTAAAAAGCTCGCTAATATCACAGGGTATAAAAAAAGATATTGAGGTATTATTCAAACCAATGATCTGGTTTGAATGGCCGCCCCGACTAATATGGCCCCCTCCACCGATTACGACTTATTTAATTGGTCTATTCCTCATAGCAATAATCGGAGTTATGGTAAATTTCTATTTCATACATCCTATTACGGATTTCGATGTAACTATAACCTGCAAAAATTGCAGGATTTACATGCAGAATGGCGACTTTCTCAGTGAAGATGAATATAGTGGTCATCTCAATGCCGGAAAATTTGAACTGAGATTATTTCCGAAAGATTACCCTATTGTCGATACTACTCTGGAACTAAAACCTAAGAGGCGATTATTGCCTTTTTGGGATGATGAGTTATCACGAGTTGATAGCACTTTCGATCCCGGTTTAAGTTATACCAGTTTGGATACGATCAGTGTTAATATAATCGGATTGTGCTACTATAAGGATAAAAAATTACCTCGCACTAACATCCTCGTAAATGGTTACAAGATCCAATCATCGGCCCAAGGCGACACCCTAATCGTTCTTTATAGAGGAAAATACAAAATACAATTTGACATTAGTACAAGTAGACTGAAGGAAATTTATTATTTGAATAATAGAATAGTATTTAAAAATAATAGAGCAAATGAAAGAGATATATATTTTGATTTTGAAGACCCAATATTCAAAAGTGAAGTAGTGGACATAGAATTTAAGTATCAATGTGATTAATAAATTGGAATAAGGAGAATTACTAAAATGTCTAAAATAATGCGAAAGGAGAAATTCATATACATTTTGCAATTGGTATTTTTATTATTAGTAATACTAATTTCTCCGAATATCGGCAATTCTCAATCATCAGTTATAGATACTGATAATCAGGAAGTATTTCTTGATTCATTAAAAAGGGCATATGACAGGGCTCCGGAACGTATTGAGGCTATGAGAAGACTATCCTCTCTTATTGATTCGGGTCAAATACAATACAACCCTGATATTTTAGATAAATATATTTTATATATGTTGGATTACTATGATAGAGAAGGTGATCTAAAGAGTTTTTCCGAATCAATTTATAAAATAATCGATTATGACTATATCAGGTTAATAAATTCTCATTTCCGGAATACAGATAGACTTGGGAAGGTGGTCGATGAACTAATTCAAAAATGGAAGACACCTGCTTCAATTAATATTTTAGAATCTGGGAAGTTAATTCAATTAGAGCGAAATGATAATAAGGGAAAACCCTTAAACATTTATGTTAAGAACGATATTGGCAAAGTACTCAGCGAGGCTGACTTTACTCTTGTAGCGAATCCCAAGCCCAAGGATGCTGTTTCATTCTCAAATGGGAAAATAAAAAGCGGAAAAGAATGTTGTACCGGAACGTTAGAAATATATATCAAATCGAAAACGAAAATAAGTGCGAGTGTGGATTATGAAATTTATGGTTGTCAGGATACGACAGTTACACCAATACCGGATCCCGTTATTATCACGGGCGTCAATCCCCCCTGCGGATTTCCTGGAACACAGGTAGAGATTGAGGGCGAAAATTTCAATGCGCTTGCCGAATCGAATATGATAAAATTCGGCAATGTAGAGGTTGATTCGATTTTTATCGAAGCCGGTATATTGTATACAAAGGTACCCGAGAATGCAATAATTGGTAAATTGCCTGTGACCCTTACAACCCCGGTTGATACGGCCATATGGTCGAAGAGATTTCAGGTTAAGGAATTACCAACTAAGCCATCTATGAAATGGCCTTTAATCGCCAGCGGTGTTTTTGCGCTTTCGGGTTTGGATTTCATTCGGATTCGTATAAAAGCGTTGAATAAGTGGGATGAATATTTAGATAACAATAAAGATCTAAATTTATATAATGAATATACGAAAATCAATAGACCCACAACATTGACAGGCGAATTAACCATAGTTACCTTTGCCAGTGGGCTTGCGACCGGTTATCTTTGGTATAAATATTATAAATCTCACAAGGAATATAAGAATAAATTAAACGAACCGTGTATAACAACCGAAATAATTTGGGATGACGATTATATTGGTCTCGCGGCCAGTTATAATTTTTAAATTGACAGTATACCAGAGGATAATTCATTTGGATTATGGTGAATTAAATAATTGGATAGATACAGGCGCGGTAAATCTTATTGATAAAGCCCGGATTCGCTCGATTGAATTCGGACAGAAACATTTTCGCGGAAGTCATATTCTGTTGGCGGCGTTTAATCTTGGGATGTTTGACACTTTCTTTCAAAAGGCCAAGGCCGGTTTAAATGATTCGATAGAATGGTGCGAAATGATATCGCAAAAAGCATCATTGAAGTATTCAACGTCCGATGATTCCACAATAGATATGGCTATGTCTTCGGGGCTCATTGAAAAAGGCAGAATCCTTGGTCAACCGCTTTCCGAATTCGATATTGTCTGTTCCATCCTCGAGGATAAAATAGGATTCTACGGGCATGAAATTCAGAAATGTCCGTTTTCTTTTGATGAGTTGGGGGAGTACGTTCGTAATCTAATGGCCAAAACATCATATGAAGAATCCGAAGATACCGACGCAAGTCCGACAGGGATTATGAAGACATCTGTAGTTCCCGGACAGAGTAATGTATTTACAAAGTACGCCGTAAATCTCTCGGAAATAGTAAAACATAAAGATTACATTAAACCGTATCAACGGATTGACTTAATTACAAAAATAGTCAATATTTTGGGCAGATTTACCAGACCGAATCCTATTATAGTCGGCGAACCGGGTGTTGGGAAAAGTACCCTTGTCGAGATGGTTGCCGATTGGCTTCAGAGTGAAAACCGACCCCAGTGGTTTAATCTGGGAGATATTTATTCGGTATCGTGTGCGTCATTGGTGGCCGGTTCAACGTATAAAGGTCAACTTGAAGAAAAACTACAAAATTTGATTGATGTGGCTATATTGCGCAAAAATGTTATTTTATTTTTTGATGACATCCATCTTATAGCCGATCCTGGGATGTCGGGGTCAAGCAATTTGTTAGGTCTTTTTAGTACTTTTATGGCGAATCGTAGTATAAGGATTATCGCCGGAACCAATACGAAGGAATTCGATTCCAAAATCAGGCCTAATGACACTTTTATTCGTCGATGCGAAATCGTCAAGATCCCGGAACCATCATTGGATGAAATGGATAGTATTTTGAATTCGCATATACCATCGTTTAAGAATTATTATAATCTGGAAGTCAATGAAGAAGTATTTCAGACGATAATAAATAATTGCGAACGATATATTTCTTCATCGAGATTCCCTTCCAAAGCTATCTCGATTCTTGACAGCGCCTTTCAAAAGGTTCGGAGTAAGTTGGGTGATGATACCGATAATAGCAACCGGGTAACATCCGAAAACGTATTGGATGTAATCGCGGATGAAACCGGTATCCCGGTTTCACAATTAAATGAATTGGAGCGTACCAAACTTTCCGGTTTGGAGGATTATTTAAAATCCAAAGTGTATGACCAGGATTTGGCGACCGCAACCATGGCCAAAGCGATTCAATCGCTTCGTTTGGGTTTGTCCGACC
>Ga0272443_10002242_pt1 | contig 25245 bp, 17 predicted proteins | sample SSMAcet12_FD_193581 | JGI IMG/M metagenome (GOLD analysis project Ga0272443, IMG submission 193581) | Marine sediment archaeal communities from Little Sippewissett salt marsh, Falmouth, MA, United States - SSM-Acet-12 | ecosystem: Environmental > Aquatic > Marine > Wetlands > Sediment ...
TCGACGTCCGCGGAACGGTATAAAAAATTGTACGGTTCGATCTTTGGCGCAGGTGATAACCATACAGCATGAAAGAGGAGTGCACATGACGGCCTGGCTCAATTTAGGAGAAATCCTCAAGGTCAACGCAAAGAAGTACCCCGATACCGTGGCGCTGAAGGACCGGGAGCGAAGTTTCAGCTACCCTGCGGTCAACAAGCGGGTGAACCGGCTCTCCCACGGCCTGTTGTCCCTCGGGTTGACGAAGGGAGACAAGGTCGCCGTTCTTCTGGAAAACAGCATAGAGATCATCGAAATCTATCTGGCCGCGGCCAAAACCGGCATCGTCATCGTGCCGATCAACTTCCGTCTGGTCGGGGGCGAGGTGGCTTACATCGTCAACGACTCCGACGCCAAGGCACTGATCGTTCATGACATGTTCGTCGAAAACGTCGAACCGGTCCGCTCGGAACTGGTCAATATCTCGCCGGAGCGGTTCATCGTCGTGGGGGAAAAAAAGGACGGCTACGCCCCTTACGAAGCGATGATCGCAGGCGCGTCGGAAAATGAGCCGCCCGGCTCGGTCGCCCCGGAAGACACCTGGATCCTGATCTACACTTCCGGAACCACGGGCAAGCCCAAGGGGGTGGTCCGCTCCCATGCGTCCCACATCGCTTTTTATCTGATCAACGCCGTTGACTTCGGCTTCACGGAAAGCGACATCTGCATGAACGTCATGCCGCTTTGCCACATCAATTCAACCTATTTCACCTTCACGTTTTTGTATATCGGCGGGAGCGTATACGTCCATCCGGCCCGGTCCTTCCGCCCGGAGCAGATCCTGGAGATCGTCGAGCGGGAAAGGATCACCTTCATCTCCCTGATCCCGACCCATTACAACCTGATCCTCAACTGCTCCGAAGAGGCCAAGCAGCGGGACCGAAGCTCCATCCGAAAGCTGCTGTGTTCGTCCGCGCCGGTGCGAAGAATCATGAAGCAGGCGATCATGGAGTTTTTCCCCGGCGTCGAGCTCTACGAGGGATACGGGTCGACCGAGGCGGGGATCGTCACCGTCCTCAAGCCCCAGGACCAGATGAGAAAGCTCGGATCCATCGGCTTCGAGTCTTTGGGGACCGATTTTGTCAAGATCCTCGACGAGGACGGAAACGAGGTGCCCACCGGGGAGGTGGGAGAGATTTACTCCCGCGGGCCGATGCTCTTTACCGAATACTACAAGCTTCCCGAGAAGACCGCCGCCGCCTTCAAAGACGGATGGTTTTCCGCAGGCGATCTGGGTCGCAAGGACGAGGAGGGCTACTATTACATCGTCGACCGCAAAGACAACATGATCATCACCGGTGGAGAACACGTTCACCCCAGCGAGGTGGAAGAGGTCATCGGCAGCCATGAATGCGTGTTTGATTGCGCCGTGATCGGTCTGCCGGATGAAAAGTGGGGTGAGCGCGTCGTCGCCGTGGTGATCCCCAAGGAAGAAGTCGACGCCGATACGATTCTCGAATGCTGCCGACAGAAGGTTGCCGGATACAAGCGCCCCAAGGAGATCGTATTTCTCAAGGAAGATGAGATGCCCCGGACGGCCACTGGAAAGATCCTGCACCGGAAGCTGCGGGAAAAATTCGGCGGACGGGGCTAGAAACAGTTGAGCCAGTCAGCCAGTTTTGCCAGTTTCGCCAGTAGGGCAAAAAGCCGGTTGTGATTCCATAAACTGGCTAAACTGGCAACCGGCCAAACCGGTTAACGATATAGAAAACAGCCCCAAATTTCTTTACTTAACAAAACAACGGAGGTCCACTGCATGCTGACAAAAGCCTACATCCCCTACGGCGGATATTACAGCTCCCCTTTTGCCCGGTGGCAGGGCAGCCTTGCCAATGAAAACGCCATCGTGTTGGGCGCCAACACGGCCAAGCGATGGATGGAGTCAAAGAACCTGGATCCGAAGATGCTCGAATACCTTTTTTTGGGCATCACCGTCGGTCAGCACTACGTCTTTTACGGCAGCACCTGGGCTGCCCATCTGCTGGGGGCCGGGCACATTCCGGGCGTGACGCTGATGCAGGCCTGCTCGACGTCTACCACCTGCATCTTCCAGGCGGCGAGCGGCGTGGAAACCGGCCTGTACACCCACCCCTTCATTCTTGCCGTCGACCGCTGCTCCAACGGCCCGCATACCGTCTGGCCCAATCCCAAGGGGCCGGGGGGACAGGTCGAATCCGAAGACTGGGTCATGGACCATTTCGGCTTCGACCCTTCGGCGAAAAACGCCATGATCCAGACCGCCGAGAACGTGGCCGCCGAAAACGGGATCACCCGAGAAGAGTGCGATGCGGTGGCCCTGCGCCGCTACCAGCAGTACACCGATGCCCTCAAAGACGACCGGGCCTTTCAAAAGCGGTACATGTTTCCGGTCGAAGTGCCGGTGTCCAAAAAGAAGATTGCCACCATCGAAGAGGACGAAGGCGTGATGGAAACCACCGAAGAGGGGCTGGCCCGCCTCAAGCCGGTGCTGCCAAACGGGGTGCACACCTTCGGCGCTCAGACCCACCCGGCCGACGGCAATATCGGCATGCTCGTCACCACCCGCGACCGGGCCAAGGAGCTGAGCAAGGATCCGGCCGTGGAGGTGCAGGTGCTCTCCTACGGACACCACCGGGCCAAGTCGGGCTTCATGGCCGCGGCGGTGGTACCGGCCTGCCGGATGGCCCTGGAAAAGGCAGGGGTGGACATCGCCGATGTCAAGATCATCAAGACCCATAACCCGTTTTCGGCCAACGACATTTTCATGGCCAAAGAATTCGGCATCGACGTGATGGGCTTCAACAACTACGGAAGCTCCATCGTCTTCGGCCATCCCCAGGGACCCACCGCCGGCCGGTGCATTATCGAAGGCATCGAAGAGGCGGCAATGGCCGGCGGAGGCTACATGCTCTTCGGCGGCTGCGCCGCAGGAGACACGGCAGGGGCGCTGCTGATCAAGGTCGGGTAAGGTATAGAAAAGGGCCGGGCAAGTAGCCTCGGCCCAGCCCTACTTAATCGTCAACATAAATCCGAAATCCGAATATCGAAATTCGAAACAAATTCGAATGACCGAAATTCAAATGTTCAAAACCATAGTTGCCGGCTGATGCCCCGTTTTGGTCATTTGGAAATTAGAATTTTGAATTTGTTTCGGATTTCGTGCTTCGAATTTGCCCCATTTTTATCTCCCGTTGGCCGGATAACTCCCCAGCCGTTTCAAACTGATGGTCAATTCCTCCATCTTTGCCAGCACCGGTGCCACCTTTTCGTCGTTTTCATCCCCTTCGAAGTCGAGAAAAAAGCAGTAGTTGTCCGGGTCCTGGCGAAGCGGCATCGAGGCGATCCGGGTCAGGTTGATCTTGGCGTCGGCAAAGAGGCGAAGGACTTCGAACAGCCTTCCGGCTTCGTGCCGGGTGGCAAAGACGACGGAGGTCTTGTCGCCGCGGCCGTCGTAGATGTCTCTGGCCAGGAGCAGAAACCGTGTCGTGTTGGAAGGGCCGTCTTCGATCCCCTCCTTGACGATCTCCAGGTCGTAGAGTTCTGCGCACAGGGCGCTGGCGATGGCCCCGGCGGCGCGGGGATTTTCCCGGGCGAGCATTTTGGCGGCGCCGGCGGTGTCATAATAAGGCCGGGGTTCGAGACGGTTGCGCGCGAGAAATCCGCGGCACTGGGCCAGGGCCTGGGGATGGGAAAAGACCTGGCGAAGATCCCGGTAGTCCCTGACATCCGTGGCAAGCAGGCAGTGGTTCACCGGCACCTTGGCCTCTCCGACCACCTTCAGCGTCGTGCCGGTCAGCAGGTCGTTGACCTGGGTGACGGCCCCCTCCAGGGAGTTTTCCACCGGTACGACCCCGAGATCGAGTTCTCCTTCCTCCACCCCGCGGAACACGTCGACGAATTCCAGGCAGGGGATATAAGCGCCGCCGGGGATCAGTCGGCGCGCTGCCACCTCCCCGTAGGCGCCGTGCTCTCCCTGGAAGGCGACCAGGGGGCGCTCCTCTTTCTGCAGGCGTTTGCTTTCGTCGATGATGGTTTTCAGCAGGTGCCGGGTAAAAGACCGCTCCACCAGGTCCAGGGCCATTCGCTCTGCCCGGGCCAGCAGGTCCGCCTCCCGGGCCGGGTCGCTGACACTTTCCTTGAATTTCTTGGTGCGCAGGGCAAGCCCCATCCGCTCCTGGAGCAGCACCAGCAGCTCCCGGTCGATCTTGTCGATTTTGATTCTGATTTCTTCCAGTTTCATGGGTCACCTTTTTGAATGCCTGAAATGCCTGAAATGGCTAAAATGCCTAAAATTGTAGAAACGCTTCGCGCTGTCTATTCCAAGAACGTCATCCATAAATTTACCGCCACCGTTTTTTCATTCCACGTTCATCCTTTTTCCCCTTCCGGCATTGCTTCCAGAAACGCCTGCATCGGCCTGATCTTTGCCATGATCCCGGCAAACTGCTCCGGGGTCAGGGCCTGGTCGGCGTCGCACAGGGCTTCTTCAGGCCGACGATGGACTTCCACCATGATGCCGTCGGCGCCGGCGGCCAGGGCCGCCAGGCTCATGGGTGCCACCAGCTCCGGACGCCCGGTGCTGTGGGTCGGGTCGACGATGATCGGCAGGTGGGTCAGCCCCCGGATGGCCGGCACCGCGCTCAGGTCGAGGGTGTTTCGGGTGTAGCGCTCGAAGGTGCGGATCCCCCGTTCGCAAAGGATCACGTCGGGGTTTCCCTCGCTCAGGATATACTCGGCGCAGTTGAGCCATTCTTCCAGGGTCGAGTACATTCCCCGCTTGAGCAAGACGGGCCGGCCGGCCTTTCCCACCTCCTTGAGCAGGGCGAAGTTCTGCATGTTGCGGGTGCCGATTTGCAGGACATCGGCGAACTCGGCCACCCAGGAAACGTCCCGCGGGTCGATGACCTCTGTGATCACCGGAAGTCCGGTCTCCCGGCCGGTCCGGGCCAAAATCTTGAGTCCTTCCAGGCCGAGCCCCTGGAAAGAATAGGGCGAGGACCGAGGTTTGAAGGCTCCTCCCCGGAGCATGTCCGCGCCGGCTTTTTTGACCGCTTCGGCGGTTTCCATCATCTGGGATTGGCTTTCGATGCTGCAGGGGCCGGCAATGACGCAAAACCCTTGGCCCATCGTCACACCGCCGATCTTCACGGCCGTTTTCTGCACCTGGCTGATGGATGTCAATTTCAGGTTCTTCATGATTTTCTTCCTCTCCGCGAGCGGTTGATATCAGCCGGCACAGGAAACGGGGGCGGACGGCCGCTCCAGTTCGTTTAAATCTGCGGCGTCAAAAAGGCGGATGCCCGCCTTTTCCAAAATGGCCGCGCCCGGTCGTTTTGAAAAGAAAAAGCCCCGGGACGGCCCCGGAGCTTTTTCAAATAAAAAACCCCGGGCGGACATGCGGTCCACCCGGGGCGTATTGACGATTGAACGACTACACGTCCGGATGGACGCTTCTAAAAAAGAAGCGCCCGAAAATAAACAGCCTGTTGGATCGTGCAGTGCATCCCATTATCATACTCCCGTAAACCAGATTTTTATTCCCATGCCCCAGACGATTTTCATTGTCAACCTTTTTATCGCTGATGTGCCGAAAGCCGTTTTCTTCTGAGTGCTGGGTTCTGTGTTCTGAGTTCTGCAACCGACCATTTATCGGGTTTTTCCGGCCACATCGGAGGCGGCCTGGGTGGCGTTTTGCATATCGACCATCACGCGAAGGGCCTTGAGCCCCTGCACGCCGGGCAGGTCTTCCAGATCGAGGAATTCGAGCCGGCCGGTCAGCTCCCCTTCTTCCATCAGAAACTCGATATGCTGCTGCATTTCCCAGGCTTCGGCGGTGCTGGTATACACAACCGCGATTTTGCCCGGCTGGGTCAGGCGCTCGCCGGTTGCCTTGACCCGGGCCTTGTCGATGCGGGATTTGATGATCTCGTTTCGCACATCGTAGGCGCCGTCTACGTCAAAGCGGCGTTCGTCGTACCGAAAACGGATCGACAGCGGGGCATTCTGGACCAGGATCAGATGGGCGGTTTTCAGCGGAAACCTCAACTCCGGCTCCATTGCCTCTGCCAGCCGGGCCAGCCCCGCGGCGGTTTTGAGCTGCCACAAACGCAGGCTTTTCAGGTGAAGATCGCAGAACCCCCCGTGCTCCAACAGGGATTCGCCGGCGTAGATCAGGTAGTCGACGCCGTCGGTCCGGTGCCGCTCGAAGTAATGGGGGATCAGCCGCTGAAGTTCGGCCTCCGCCCGATCCAGGTAGGCGGCCATCTTTTCGGTCAGCTCGGATAGACTCTCTTCGAGATCCTTTCGAAGCCGGTACAATGTGCCCGCGGCCGGATCGAGCGCTTCTTTGTAGCGATCCACCGCCCGCGCCGTCTTAGGGCCGTAGCCGCTGAGCTCCGGAAAATGCTCCTCCACCTCTCTTTGGAGAAAAGTCGACACCGTGGCCTCGTCGTCGCTGCCCAGACCGGCCTTCAGCCGCTCGATGTGACCGCCGATGCGCTTTTCCAGCTCCCGGAAAATTATCAGGGGCCGAACCGCGCCCGCCTCCCGGACGATCTTCAGGGCCAGGCCCAGTTGGGCCGACAGATCCTCGGAGATCGACCGGTTTCGTTCCGCAGCCGAACCGCGGACGTCGGATATGCCATAGATCGGAAAGACTTCCTTGAATACGATGGGGGCCATCTGTGCATTTTCGTCGGTGCGAAGCGCCTCCAGATGCGACAGAGCTGTTTGTTCAAAGCGCCATTCCACCACCGGATGGATCGGGGTGCACTTTTCCTTGATTACCCGCTGGATCTGGCCGTGGAAGTCGTCCAGTGCCTTGTTGACCGCCATGGCAAACAGCGGCTGGATCTGGGACATGAGCACGGTGTCCATGGGACAGAGGTCTCCGACTTTCGGAGAGCCCACGTCGAGGGTGCCGATGACCCGCCCCTTGTAGGAAAGCGGAGCAATCATCAGCGAGCGAATTCCCTCCGGGGCCGCTTTTCCCGGATCCTTCCGAAACCAAGGGTCTTTTTCCACATCGGCGACCCGGACGATATGACCGCTGTCGACGGCGCGCTCAAAGGGACTGCCGGAAAACAGGGACAAGCTTGCATGGCGGGAGCCGGCAAAGATGCAGTTTCCGCTCTTGTCCGTTCCGGAGTTGAGCAGCAGGATCTGGTTCTGTTCGAGAGCGGCAAGGCCGGCCGTCAGCTCCGGTCGGTGGAAAAGGACCCGCAGATGGTGCTGGAGCCGGTCGAATCCTTCCGAAGAAACGATCGACTCCTGGTCGATCAGATCCCGTGACAGGGCCGCAATCATCTCCGTTTCGGTAGCGTCGTCTGCCTTGAACACGGTCAGCCCCTGCAGACCGAAGCGTTCCGGGGGCAGAATTTCCCTGAGGGCTTCAGGATCAGTCAGGTGGTCCAAGACCCATTCTTTCTCCGTCTCGCCAAGAAGCGGGGCTTCGTCAACCGCAATCGCTTCAACGAACCGGTAATCCGGATCGATCCGGTAGTGGCGCTCCAGTCCGGTTTCCGGATCCTCCACGATTCGCACCAGCGGGTATTGCAGCTGCTGACGGATTCCGTAGAACCGGTCCAGAATGAAAAGGTAGGCCCGAATCGCCAGGCCGCGGTCGAACCCGTCATCGGACTCCATCATTCGCGCCTGAAGGGTTCCATCTTCTGCAATGAAAAGACGCCGAAAGGCGTCGGTGGCAAATACCGGGTGGCGGGAAAAAGGGGAAAAGGCCGCAACGGCTTCTGTTTCCGTCGCGGTCGGGGAAAATGCGAGACGAAGTAGATCCGCTGCCGAGCGTTTGTGCTCTTCTGTCAATTCTGCGTCCTGCACCGGATCGGGCAGGGCCTCTGCGGCTTCCAGAAATGAGTCGATTTCCATGCTGCGGCAGGCGCCCTCTTGTCCGGCCCGGTCCAACGAGACCCGGATGGCCTTGATCAGGGGGCCGAAACTCATGCGGCAAAAAAACGGGTAGTTGTCGAGGAGACTTTGCATATCGGCTCCGTTTGCTTATCGATCGCCATCTCAACCATCAACCCGGATAATAAAATCACGGTTTTGATGAATCGGCACAACCTCTATTCTTTGTAGGGTTGTGCCGATTGTCAAAGAGCAATGCTATTTCTTAACAATGTCGTTATCTTGAGTTAATCCGTGTCTTGCAAAAACCAGATCCGGACTTGAATTTTGGGCATACCGATTACCCCAAAATTTCTTCTTGACGTTAAACGGATCAACTCGCCGGTGAGTGCTCTTTGATCCGGGACACGTCACCGAAAATGTACCATCAAACAGTAAGATTCGTCTTCCGAAGAACCACTGTAAGATCAATATAGGGACGCCGGAGAAAAAGTCCAACTTTTTCGGCTTGTTTGCCGAAAGATGGAAAAATGAGGTAAGCCAGCCGGCTTTCTTTTACGCTGCGGACGGCTGGACATTCTCGATCGATCGTGCCAGAGTCGGAACCGCACAGGCGGGAACCGATGATCGAACACCGGAAGCGGCGGTATTCGGTTTTTCTTTTTTTCAACCTTCAACCCGACCGGATGAGGTGTTTCATGAAGCGATACCGGCCTGACAAACAAGGGATCAAGGTGCTGATGGCCGCTGCGCTGGGGAAGGTGCCTGCCGACCTCGTGGTAAAAAATGCGCGGCTGGTAAATGTGTTTACCGGTGAAGTTCTTCCGGATACGGCGGTCTGCGTCAAGGACAAGTGGATCGCCTACGTGGGAACCGATGCATCGGAGTCGATCGGCCCGGAGACCCGGGTGATCGATGCGGCTGGCAAGGTTCTCGCGCCCGGGTTCATCGACGGACACACCCACCTGGCCTGCCTGTTCACCCCTGCCGAATTCATCCGCCATGCGGCCCCGGGCGGAACGACCACGGTGGTTTCCGAAACCATGGAGGCGTATCCGGTGGGGGGGCTGGAGGGCGTTTTTGACGTGATGGCCTCTTTCGCCCACCAGCCGATCAAGATTTTCGGCACCGCACCGGCCATGGCCTCCACCAGTCGGGCGGCCGCGGGCGTCGATGCCGCAGACCTGGCAAAGATTCTGGACCTGGAAGATGTACTGGGTCTGGGCGAGTCATACTGGCAGGCGGTCCTTCAGGAGCCGAACGTTTTCGTTCCGGAGATGGTAGAAACCGCCGGGCGTGGGAAAACCCTGGAGGGCCATTCGGCCGGGGCCCGGGGCAGGAAGCTTTGCGCCTACCTGGCGGCCGGAATATCCTCCTGCCATGAACCGATCAAAGCAGAAGAAGTCTTGGAGCGGATTCGGCTCGGCATGCACGTGATGATCCGCGAGGGCAGCATTCGGCGGGATTTGGCCGAGATTGCAAAGATCCGGGACCTGTCCATCGAGACCCGGCGGGTGATTCTTTGCACCGATGGAATTTCCCCCGGGGATCTTTTGGAAAAAGGATACATGGAGTACGTGGTGCAAAAAGCGATCGACAGCGGATTCGATCCGGTCACGGCGATTCAGATGGCCACCCTCAACGTGGCCGAACACTTCCGGATCGAAGGCATTGTCGGAGGGATCGCTCCGGGAAAATGTGCGGACATGATACTGCTCCCGGCACTGGAGACCATCTCCCCGGAGATGGTGATCAGCAACGGCCAGGTGATCGCGGAAAACCGCACCCTCCTTGTAGAGCCCCGCGTCCATCGATACACCGCGGCCAGCCGCAGGACCGTTCATCTCTCTGAACCGGTAGCCCCCGATCTTTTTGCCATTGCCTGCGACGCCGGCAAGGAGAAGACCGAGGTCCGGGTGATCGAGATGATTTCCGATCTGGTGTCCAAGGAGCGGCACTTGCCGGTTTCCGTGCACAAAGGTCGGATCAACGCCGATCCGGGCGCGGACCTTCTCAAGGTGTCGGCGGTGGACCGCGCCAAGAACCCGGGAAAGGTCTTTACCGGCCTGATCCGGGGCTTCGGGCTGAGAAACGGCGCACTTGCCGCCAGCAGTGCCTGGGACACCTCCGACATCATTGCCGTCGGCGCCTCAGACCGGGACATGGCCGGAGCGGTCAACCGCGTGTGCGAACTTCAAGGCGGAGCGGTGCTCTGCGTGGACGGAACGGTTGTCGAAGAGATTCCCATGCCGGTATTGGGCATTATTTCAGAGCTTCCCATGGAAGAACTTGTCCGGCGGCAGGCGGCCATGAACCGCACCCTGGCCGAACTCGGCTGCCCCCTTGTCGATCCGCTATTGACCCTGGTCGCCCTGACCGGAGCGGCGATTCCATTTTTCCGGATCTGCGAAGAGGGGCTGGTCGACTTCAAGACCGGAGAAACGGCGGGGGTTTTCGTGGACGAAAACCCGTGAACACCTCTCTCTTCTTTCTTTGCTGGACCCCGGTGCTGCTGCTGACCGTGCTGGCGGTTTTCTTCAAGCGGCCGGCCCTGGAGCTTTCCATCTGGGGATGTTTGTTCACCCTGCCCCTGGTGGTGTTCGGCTTCGACACCCCCGCGGCCATCGCCCTGCTTGCGGCCGCAGATGGGGTGCTGACCACCCTGCCGCTGCTGCTGGTGATCTTTGCCGGGATTCTGCTTTCCAGCCTGCTGATGTCGACCGGATCGCTTGCCCGGATTGTCTCCTGGTTCAAAGGGGCGGCCGGAGACGCCTTCGGCCGGAACCTGCTGATCACCATGGGGGTGGGCAACTTCATGGAAGGCGCCGGCGTGATCGCCGAACCGGTGGTGGCGCCCATGCTTCATGCCGCCGGGGTCTCGCCCATGGGATCGGCGGCGCTTTCCATCATCGGCTATGCCGGGCTGATGACGCTGGAGATGGCCGGCATCATCGTCACGGTGTTGTCCCTGGTCACGGGGATTCCGGTCCAGGAACTGGGGGTGGCATCGGCCTGGATGTCGATTCCGGCGATGCTGATCATGGCCCTGTGTGTACCGATTTTTCTGCCGAAGCCGTCCGGCGGGCTGCGGCGGCTGGCGCTGGCCGGCGCCTGCGGCCTGTTTCTCGGCTTCGTCGCCCTGGGATGCGCCGCCTTTGTCGGCATCTCGATTTCGGGGATCGTCGCCGGGCTTGCCCTGATTCTTGTCTTTATTTTTTTCGGCCCCCGGGGTCTCAAGCTCAGCCGGCCGGTGTTCATCGACCTGGCGCCGTTTGTCTTCATGCTCTTGGCGCTGCTGGCCGTGAACACCATCCCGGCGCTGAGAACCCTCACCTTCGAAAAGCTGGTGGTCAAGGTCAGCTTGGTGCCGGTGCACGCCATCACCCTCCGACCGCTGTTTTCGGCTTACTTGTATCTGGTTGCCGCCTTCGGTCTGGCAGCCGTGCTCCTTGAAGTGCCGAAGGCGCAGCTGGCCCAAGTTCTTCGCCTTGGATTTTCCAAAGGGTGGCGGGCTTTCGTAGCCATGGGGCTTTTCGGGGCCATGGGGCAGATGATTGCTTACTCCGGATACGCCCCCGGTTTTGCCCAGATTTCCGAAGGCCATAACATTCCCTGGGTGCTGTCAAACGGGCTGAAGCTGATCACCGGGGGATGGTATCCGGTCTTTGTCCCTTTGCTGGGCTGGGTCGGGACGTTTTTAACCGGCTACGGGGTGGCGTCGCTGATGCTTTTCGGCCAGCTCCAGGTGCAGGCGGCCGGCATGCTGGGCGTTTCGGCCACGTGGCTGTCTGCGGGGCTCGCGGTGGGTACTTCACTGGGATCGATTTCCAGCCCGTTCAAGATCGCCTTGGCCACCCCCATGTGCGACGCAGTGGGCCGGGAAGGGGCGATTTTGAGAATTACGATCCCCCTGGGCATCGGCGCCTCATTTCTGATCGGTGTCATATTGTGGATGGTTGTCTGAACGCAGAACAGCGCTTGTTCTCGCTGGGATGCTGGGATGCTGGAAGGCTGGGATGCTGGGAGGCTGGGAGGCTGGGAGGCTGGGAAGCATGAAGCAAAATAATAGCCCCGGGATTTCCTTTTGGTTTCTGCCTCATCGCTTCCTGGCCTCCCAGCCTCCCAGCCTCCCAGCTTTTCTGCCGCACCCGCCTCTTGCATCGAAACCCTTCGGCGGATAAGATGAGATCATAACCCCCATCGACTTGGCCGGCTCTTTGCCGGCAGGGAGACGCCATGACCGCCGTCGAAAACCACACCCCGTCCGCCTCCTTGGAGGATTTGCTCAAAGACGTCCAGCACCACATCGTTTCCTATCTCGGAAACGACTACGACCCGCCGCGTCGGAACACCTATTACTACGGCCTGTCGCTGAGTGTTCGTGACCGCCTCGTGGCGCGGTGGCTCAAGACCCAACGCAGCTATTACGAAAACAGCGCAAAACGGGTCTACTACCTTTCCATGGAATTTTTGCCCGGACGCTTTCTCGTCAACACCCTGCTCAACATGGGGCTGTACGAAACCTCCCGCGACACGATGATGGGCGTCGGATTGAACCTGGCCGACCTGGAAGAGGAGGAATGGGACCCGGGGCTGGGAAACGGCGGCCTGGGGCGGCTGGCCTCGTGCTATCTCGATTCGATGGCCACCATCGGAATTCCGGGCTATGGCTGCGGCCTCCGCTACGATTACGGAATTTTTTACCAGACCATTGTCGACGGCTACCAGGTGGAGCGCAGTGACAACTGGGTGCGGCACGGCAGCGCCTGGGAGATCAAGCGCCGGGGATACAACTACGAGGTCAACCTGTACGGTCGAAGCGAACCCTTTGTCGACGAAGACGACGGCCACACCCGATACCGCTGGGTCGACACCGAAAAGGTCATGGCCATGGCCTGCGACTTTCTCGTCGCCGGATACGGCAACGAAAACGCCAACAACATGCGGCTGTGGGCGGCCCAGGCCAGCCGGGAGTTCAACCTCGACGAGTTCAACGAGGGAGACTACATCGGCGCGGTGGAGCAGAAGGTCTGGAGCGAGAATATCTCCAAGGTGCTCTATCCCAGGGACGAAATCTCCGCAGGAAAGGAGCTTCGCCTCAAGCAGCAGTATTTTTTCGTCGCCGCCACCTTTCAGGACATGCTGCGGCGCTTTCTGAAATACCAAAACGATTTTGCCCATCTGCCCGATGCGGTTGCTGTTCAGCTCAACGACACCCATCCCTGCATCGCCATCCCCGAACTGATGCGGATCCTGTTGGACGAACAGGATCTTGCCTGGCAGGAGGCCTGGGACATCTGTATCCGAGTATTTGCCTACACCAACCACACCGTTCTGCCCGAAGCGCTGGAAACCTGGCCCGTGGATCTTCTCGGCCGGGTGCTGCCCCGCCACATGGAAATTATCCGCGAAATCGACCTGCGGTTTACCCGGGAACTTAAAGAGGCCTACCCCGACGACCGGGACCGACAAAAGCGCATGGCCATCGTGGCAGACGGTCAGGTCCGCATGGCCCATCTGGCCGTGGTGGGAAGCCACAAGGTCAACGGGGTGTCGGCCTTGCATACCCGCATTTTAAAAGAGCGGATTTTTGCCGATTTTCATGCCCATTTTCCGGATCGGCTGATCAACATCACCAACGGAATCACTCCGAGACGGTGGCTGCTCAAGGCCAATCCCTTCCTGGCGGAGCTGATTACCGACACCATCGGAGACGGGTGGCTCCTCGATCTGGACCGCTTGAAAGAGCTGATTCCCTACGCGGAGGATTCCGGTTTCAGAATGGCGTGGCAGCAGAGCAAACGGGCCAGCAAGGAGCGGCTTCAGCGCTATGTGCGGCGAAAGCTGAACATCGAGATCGATCCGGCCACCCTGATCGACGTTCAGGTCAAGCGTATGCACGAATACAAACGCCAGCTGCTCAACGTGCTGCACGTGATCTGCCACTACAACCGGATCAGGGCCGGGGTCATGGAGAATGTCGTTCCCCGGACGGTCATTTTCGGCGGCAAGGCCGCGCCGGGCTATTTCATGGCCAAGCTGATCATCAAGCTGATTCATTCGGTGGCAGACGTTGTCAATGCCGACGGTGGCTTAAACGGTTTGCTGAAAGTCGTTTATCTCCCCAACTATTGCGTTTCCCAGGCAGAGAAGGTGATTCCCGCAGCGGATCTTTCCGAGCAGATCTCCACGGCGGGAATGGAGGCCTCCGGCACCGGCAACATGAAATTCGCGCTAAACGGCGCCCTGACCATCGGCACCCTGGACGGCGCCAACGTGGAAATCCTGGAGGAAGTGGGAGAAGAAAACATTTTCATCTTCGGCCGCAAGTCCGACGAGGTCGAAGCGCTTCGCTCCCAGGGCTACAATCCGCGCGATATCTACAACAATGACGAAGAGCTGAGAACCGCCCTTGACATGATCGGTTCGGGGGCCTTTTCACCCGGTAACCGGGAGCTGTTCGTCCCGGTGGTCGACAGCCTTTTGAACCGCGGGGACAAATATCTGGTCCTGGCCGATTTCCGGGACTACATCAAGATGCAGGAGGCCGTGTCCAGCTGCTTCCGGGACCCGGAGCGATGGACCCGGATGTCGATTCTCAACACGGCCAACATGGGCAAGTTTTCCAGCGACCGCGCCGTTCGGGAATACGCCGAGAAAATCTGGGAAGTCAACCCGGTGCTCGTCTAGCGAAGGATGCAGGCCGACGTTGTATGCCGGAAGGATCGGAAGCTGGAAGACCGGGGAGGCAACATTGGAAGCCGACGGGGTTTTCGACCGCATGTATCAGCGGGCCGTGAGGCTCAAGCAGGACACCCTGGCCCTGTACCTGGCCTACCGTGATCCGCGGGTGCCGAGCTATGCGCGGATCTTTATTCTCTGCGTGGTGGCCTATGCCTTCAGCCCTCTGGACCTCATCCCGGACTTTATCCCCATACTCGGGTACCTGGACGACCTGGTCATTTTGCCGCTGGGCATCTATCTGGCAGTGAAGATGGTCCCGGCCGACGTTTTTGCCGAATGCCGGGAACGGGCACAGGAAATTTTTACCGACAGAAAGAAGCTCAGCCTGTGGGCGGCGGCGGTGGTGCTGTTGATCTGGCTATTGCTTCTCATCCTTTTCACCTTCTGGGTCCTGAAAATGTTTCAGATCGTCCCCTAGCCGACCTTAGGAAATACACACCCATGATTCGGAATCAAACGGCAGGTGAAATGGAAATCCGATATCACCCGAACCGGAACCGGGCGCCAGCCCCCACCGAGGAGGCTCTTCGGGCGGTCCCCGCCGATCTTCCGACGGCTGTGTGCCGGTTCCACGAGAGCCTGCCCGGATACCGGGAGACCCCCCTTGTGGCCCTAAAATCCCTTGCCCGTCGCTTGGGGGTGCAGCGTCTCTGGGTAAAGGATGAAAGCGCCCGCTTCGATCTGAAGGCATTCAAGGTGTTGGGAGCAAGTTATGCCATCGCCGTCACCATTGCCCAGGAGAGGGGGATCGACCCGGCCGACTTGACTTTCGACCGGATCCTTTCTACCGCCTCGGCCATGAGGAAGCCGACTTTCGTTACGGCTACCGACGGAAACCACGGCCGGGCGGTAGCCTGGACCGCGGAAAAACTCGGGTGCAGGGCGGTGGTCTATCTGCCCGACGGATCCTCCCGCCACCGACTCGAGGCGATCCGCAGATTCGGCGCGGAGGCCGCCCTTGTCGACGGCAATTTTGACGATGCCGTCCGGTTTGCGGCGGAGCAGGCGATGGCAAATGGATGGGTGCTGATGCAGGACACCGCCTGGCCTGGATATGAGGCAATCCCTACAGCCATCATGCAGGGATACACAACGCTGCTTTCGGAAAGCTATCGGCAGCTGGCAGACGAGAGGCCGACCCATCTCTTTGTCCAGGCCGGGGTGGGCTCGTTGGCGGCGGCCCTGATGGCCTATATCTGCCGGTTTCAAACCGATCCGAGGCCTTATTTCGCCGTTGTCGAGCCGGCTGCCGCCGCCTGCTTCTATCGATCGGCCGTCATCGGAGACGGAAAGCCGCATCCGGTTTCCGGTGCCCTGGATACCCTGATGGCCGGTCTTGCTTGTGGTGAGCCGAGCCGCCTTGCCTGGGCGATTCTGAGCCGGAATGCGGACGGCTTTGTTGTCTGCCCCGATCGGACGGCGATCAGCGGAATGAGGCTGCTCGCCGAGCCGGCGCCCGGCGATGCGCCGCTGGTGTCTGGAGAATCCGGGGCCGTCACCGCAGGTCTTGTCGCCGAGCTTCTTTACAGTCCCGTCTGGAAAAAGACCGCCCGGCAGATGGGACTGGGCCCGGATTCGAGAATTTTGGTTTTGTCCACCGAAGGCGACACAGATCCGGAACTATACCGTCGCATCGTGGACAGATGACCGCATCGGTGCTTCACCGGAACTGTTCACAGAAACTGCGGAGGCCTGCCGCATGCGGTTGCCTTCAGAAGGGACTTGCATGAACCCGAACGACCCATCCCAGAATCGCCTTGCCGTCCTGATCGACGCGGACAACGCTCAGCCGTCCATTACAGAAGGTCTGCTCACCGAGGTCGCCAAGTACGGCGTGGCCAGCGTCAAGCGAATTTACGGGGACTGGACCACGCCGAGCCTGGGCGGCTGGAAAGCGGTGCTGCTGGAGCACTCCATCCAGCCGGTGCAGCAGTTCCGGTACACCGTGGGGAAAAACGCCACCGACACCGCCATGATCATCGATGCCATGGACCTTCTCTACACCGGCCGGTTCGACGGGTTCTGCCTGGTCTCCAGCGACAGCGACTTTACCCGGCTGGCCTCCCGCATCCGCGAAGAAGGGCTGCTCGTGTACGGCTTCGGTGAGAAAAAGACGCCCAAGGCGTTTGTTTCGGCCTGCGACAAATTCATTTTCACCGAGGTCCTCCGGTTTCAGGAAAACGCCGAACCGACGCAAAAGCGCAAAAAACCTGCAGAATTGAAGCAGGACGCCAAGCTGGTCACGCTTCTTCGAAATGCCCTCCAGGCGGCCTCAGACGAAAGCGGCTGGGCCCACCTCGGGGCAGTGGGCAGCAACATCGCCAAGCAGTCGCCGGAGTTCGACCCACGAAACTATGGATACGGCAAGCTCGGTGAGCTTGCCGCGGCCACCAAGCTCTTCGAGATCGACGAGCGGGTGCAAAGCGACGGCCACTCCAAGTCGATCTACATCCGGGACAAGCGCAAAACATCCGGGAGCTGAGCGCTCGATAGCATAATTGCGTCGGCGTATTCAGGATCAAAGGATGCTCACTGCCGGGACACAGAGGGCGCAGAGAAAACTCTGTATATCTTCGCCTGCGCATCCTCTGCGGCCTCGGCGCCTCAGCGGTGAAGCCATCGCCACCCATGCGGCCACAGGTACTGAATGCCGGGAAAACCGCCCTCCAGGCGAAGGGCCTACTTTTTTTCTTCCATGAACCGGCGGGGATCAGCCATGAAGCGATGATACAGTCTGAAGTGGTCGGTCTCTTCATAGGCCACGGCCCGTATGGGGCTTTGATCGAAGCTGTAAAGAACGGCGTCGGGGCAGGCCATCAGAATCGGCGAGTGGGATGCGATGATGAACTGCGCATGGCCCTGGGCGGCCAGCTGCGCCAACAGGTTGAGCAGCTCGACCTGAGTCCTTGGAGACAGCGCGGTTTCAGGTTCATCCAGTAGGTAGAGCCCCTTGATTCGGTAGCGTGCCTTGAAAAAGGACATGATCGATTGGCCATGGGAAAGCGTCGTCAGGGATTTTCCGCCGAACAGGGTGAGCTGGGCCGGTTCTTCTGCGGCCCATTCATCCAGCATTCGCGCAAAGTCCCGAAATACGGCGGAACCGAAAAAGGACCCCGGCACCGGTCCCCTTTCCCACGCCGCGGAAACATAGGCGTGAAACCTCTTTTCGTACGGGTTGTGCACCGGCCGTCTGCCGACCTGCTGTTCCCAGATGTGGATGCCGCATTTGCGGGCGATGGTTTCCAGCAGGGTGGACTTTCCGGTGCCGTTTTCCCCCACGAAGAATGTCACCGGCGTGTCGAACACGAGCGATTCGGTTTCCCGGAAAACGGAAAGGCTAAACGGGTAGTGCTCCTGGGTCGGGTAGCGGTCGGCGTGAAGCACGATGCGCTGAAGATGCATGACAATCCCCGATAAAATCACTGGCGCGATTTTATTTGAAATGACCGCTTCAAGTGATTCGACAGTCATGGCTTTGGGCCTTGTCGGCGGCCATGACTCTATAGCAGCCTTGTTTCAATGAGACAAGATCGATGCGATGATGAAAAACCGGCATCGGCATGGAACGGCGGACCCGGGGTTGGATCCTGCCGCGCTCCCGGAGCCGGGACCGCCCGACAACCAAACCGATCCGCCCGCGTGATCACATCGCAGGCCCTTATATTCATTCTACTTTTTATCAACCCTCCGATATTTTACAAAATTTGATGAAACTGATACAAGAACCGTTTGATAGAACGCTTGTCAGAATACGGTTCCAATTGCAGAGGCTGAGGCTGGATTGAGCGCATCGATTCAGAGCTATAATCTGCGCCCCAAGCACTAAGTGGTTCTTGTTTTACATGTCGGGATTGTCAAACAGCCGCTCTATGACCTTGAGTTCGATGGGCGCCAGTGCATACAAGCTCTTTCAAACGGAACGAAAATGTGACAATCCCTAGAAATGGAACGAACCATGGCAAGTCCAATACCAAGGATCATTTGATGAAAATCCTGCTGGTGGACAGCGATCCGACGCTTCTCAAGTCTCTGCCGCCGCGACTGGAAAAGGCAGGCTACGAGGTGATCACGGCCTCCGACGGTCTGCGGGCACTGGATATCCTGTCGGACCTGGCCCCGGATGCGATCCTCGTTGGTCATATCATGCCCGATTTGGACGGAAAGTCATTATGCACGGTGGTTCGTCAGAACCCGCGCATGTCGGCTGTCTTTATCGCCGTTTTGTCGGCAGCCGCCGCCGATGAAGCGATCGACATCCAGCGTTACGGCGCCGATTGCTGCCTTGCCAAGGGACCGTTGGACCGGATGCTCGTCAATATTCTCGATGCCCTTGAGGCCCCGAAAGCCGCCGCCGACCGATGCGCCGGCGGGGAGGTGATCGGCCGGGCGGCGGTGTCTCCACGCAGTATCCCCCAGGAGCTGCTGGCCGCCAAAAAGCACTTCGAGATGATCCTGTCCCGCTTGAGCGAAGGCATCCTGGAAATCAATGCCCAGGGAAGAATCGTTTACGCAAATCCTGCGGCGGTCGTGTTCAGCGGGATCAGCGAAAGAGACATTTTAGGAAGGCGGTTTGTCGAAGTCTTCGGCGTCGCCGATCGTTCGGCTGTAGAAGAGGCACTGAAACCGTCCACAAAAAACAAAGAGGCCGCAGAAGGCCGGGTCGTGGTCCACCGCAACGATCACCGGTATGGGATGAAAGTTCTATTTCTCGAAGAAGGCGCTTCCGCAGCGTTGGTCATCCTCACCGATTTCACCGAGCAGCTCGCTTTTCAGAAGGCCCTGGTCGAAAGCGAGGTCAGGTACCGGCATCTGATCAATGTGGCCCCGGCCGGCATATACGAGATCGATTACCGGGTGCCGGAACTGCTCAGCGTAAACGATCTGCTCTGTGAATACAGCGGATACAGCAGACAGGAGCTTCTGGAGATGAACCCGCTCGATCTGCTGACCGAAGAAAGCCAGCAACATTACTTGGCGCGGCTTGAAAGCATCGCCGAAAAGCAGCAAATTTCCGACACGGTCGAATACGAAGGCATCCGGAAAAACGGCGAACGGATCCTGTTCAGACTCAGCGCCAACTACCATTACGAGGAGGGCCGGATCGCCCGCGCCACCTGCGTGGTTCACGACATTACCGAACTGCGAAAGGTCGAAGAAGAAAAGAAGCGGTTGGAAAGACAGCTGCAGCAGGCCCAGAAGTTGGAGGCGCTGGGCACCCTTGCAGGGGGAGTATCTCATGATTTCAACAACCTGTTGATGGGCATCCAAGCCCGGATCAGCCTGATGCTCATGCAGGTCGATCCGTCTCATCCCTTTTACCGTCATTTTAAGACGATCGAACAATACATTGAAAACGGGGCTCGGCTGACCAAGCAGGTCCTCGGATTCGCCCGCCGCGGCAAGTATCACGTTCAATCGACCGACATGAACGATATGGTAAGGCAGAGCTTGAGTATGTTCGGCCGGACCAAAAAGGAGATGATCATCCACCTCGATCTGGATGAGACCCTGCCGCCGGCAATGGTGGACCGGTCCCAGATCCAGCAGATGCTGCTCAACCTCTACGTCAATGCCTGGCAGGCCATGGACGGCGCCGGGGAGCTGACCCTCATCTCCGGGGAGGTCTTGGTCGGGAGCAAAGAAGCTTCATACGGGGATCTGGAACCCGGCCGTTACGTGGAACTGCGGGTATCCGACAGCGGGCCGGGGATCGATCCTGAGATTCATCAGCGAATTTTCGATCCGTTTTTTACCACCAAGGAAAGAGGGCGGGGAACCGGCCTGGGGCTGGCCTCCGCCTACGGAATCGTCAAGAGCCACGGCGGAAGCATCTCCGTCGAAAGCGAACCGGGAAAAGGGGCTGTTTTTGTCATTCGACTTCCTGTAACGCAGGATGCGGTCGTCAAGGATACCATTGCCTGTGACGAGGCGGCAACCGGAAAGGAAACCATACTGCTGGTAGACGACGAGAAGATCGTGCTCGAATCCGGCTGCGAATTGCTGCAAAAGCTCGGCTACAATGTGGTTACCGCTGAAAACGGGCAACAGGCCTTGGAGCTGTTCAGGCGGAAGAAAGGCCTGGTTGCCCTGGTGGTCTTGGACATGATCATGCCGGGCATGAGCGGCGGTAAGGTATTCGACCAGCTCCGGCAGATCGATCCTGAAATCAAGGTGCTTCTGTCCAGTGGCTACAGCATCGACGGCGAAGCCGCCGAAATTCTGGATCGAGGCTGCAATGGATTCATTCAGAAACCGTTCCGGGTGGAGCCTTTTTCCCTGAAAATCCGTGAAATCCTGGAGCCATCCGGTGGTTTTCCGGCCGAGCCGCTGTAGCCGCTGCTCAGTGCCCGAGGACATAATTCCCGTGACGTATCTCAACGTAAAAGAAAGCTCAATATACGAGGCGCTGAGATTGGAAATGCCTAAAATGCCTAAAATGAGCTTAAATGCCTAAAATTATGGAATAATAGCAGTTTCATATGAAAGCCGGAGCGAAGCGACACCACTATTTTAGGCATTTTAGGCATTATAGATCATTTTAGGCATTGATTACGATCCCCGCGTATTCTCCTTCAACATACGAGACGCCGAGGGCGCAGAGAAAATCTTTACTATGGAATCCAATACATCGCCGTCAAACGGGACTAGAAAAGAGCCGGTCAAGATACGCCAGATGGATATCGACGACGTGGCACAGGTGTTTCATCTGGGAGAAAGCCTCTTTGAAGCAGAGAGCATGCCGAACCTGTATCGAACCTGGGACGAATTCGAGGTAATCGAGCTTTTTCACGGGGATACGGAAAACTGCCTGGTGGCCGAGGTCCAAGACGAAATCATCGGCTTTGCCCTGGGCACCACCATCAGCAAGAGCCGTTCGGCCTGGAAATACGGGCACCTGATATGGCTCGGTGTCGACGAGAACTATCAGCGATACGGGGTGGCGGAAAAGCTGTTCCACCGGTTTCGGACAGTGATGCTCGGCCAGGGGGTGCGCATGCTCATCGTCGATACCGAGGCGGAAAACCTTTCGGCCCTTCGGTTTTTTCGAAAGATGGGCTTCGGAAGCCCGCAGCAGCACATTTATCTTTCCCTGAACCTTGCCGCCGAGCAGCAGGCGAAAAAAAAAGCTGCCCAACTCAGAAACTGGGATTTCAAAGACGATGACTGACCCGGCCGCCGCCATAGCGCCGCAGCGGCTGAAAAACCTGCTGCGGCAAATGATCGACATCTACAGCCCCTCGGGCAAGGAAGTCGAGCTTCTCGATTTTCTGCATCGATATCTGAAGCGGCTCGGGCTTCCCGTGCACCGACAGGAGGTGGACGACCGTCGATACAACCTGCTGGTGATGCCTGCGACCGAAGATCCTCAGCTGTTGTTGATCGGTCACGTAGACACGGTGGCGGCCTACGATCTGGACCGGTATGCCGCCGAGGAGGAAGGAGACCAGATCCGGGGGCTCGGCGCCGCCGACATGAAGGGCGGATGCGCCGCCATGGTCGAGGCCTTTGCCGCCGCCTTCCATCAAGACGGCGAGCCTCCGCCGGCGGCCCTGGCCCTGGTGGTCGGAGAAGAAGAAGAGGGCGACGGTGCGCGGCGTCTGGTCGAGGAGTATCACTTCCCCTGGGCGGTGGTCGGCGAGCCCACCGATCTCGGCCCATGCCTGAGCCATTCCGGCTACCTTGAAATCCAGGTGAGGACCCGGGGCCGGCGGAGACATGCGTCTCTGGCCAGCCGGCAGGAAAATGCCGTTGAGGTCATGCTTCATGCCATGCTGGAGATGACCCGGTATCTGGAAGAGCGCCGCCCCGATGTGGTCTACAACATACGGGACCTGTTCAGCTCTCAGGCCGGTTTCGTAGTCCCGGATCGCTGCGAGGCCTGGCTGGACCTGCATCTGCCGCCCACCGCGCCGGTGGGTGAAATCGCCACCGATCTGGAGGAGATTTTTTCATCCTACTGCCGGGCGCACCCAAGCGGAGAAGGCAATTTTCGCCTGTCCACCGTGGACGCCGGCTACGAACTTCCGGAAAAAGGACCCGTGGTCGAGTCCCTTCAAGACGTCTACCGGAGCAGGGGCATCAAGTGGAAGGCTGAGGTCTTCAGAAGCCACTCGGATGCCAACCAGATCTGGGCGGCGGGGATCAAGCCGATTCTGCTGGGTCCGGGCCGCCTGGAGATGGCCCATGTCCCGGAAGAGTCGGTGTCGTTTGCCCAGGTCTGCGATGCAGCGGAAATCTACTTTGCCATGATCAAATCGCTGCCACGATTTTATTAGGAGCAAGCCATTGTTTTCATGAAAAAGAGGTGATCCATGACCAATCGACAGCTGACGATTCTGACGGGCAATTCGGCCTCCGGCCTCGGCGGTCTCATCGATCGTCTCGGCGCCGAAGGCATCGACATCCGGGCTCATTGCCTGGTGGACAACCGGGACGACAACTGCAAACTTCGGATGATCGTATCCGACCCGGAGCGGGCGGTTTCGATCCTCCAGGAGCACAAGGTGGCGGTCGTCGTAAACGACGTGGTGATGGTCGAAACCGACGACAAGCCCGGCGGACTGAGCCGGCTTTTGGCCCTGTTCGGCGATAAAGACGTACCGATCGAGTATTCATACAGCGCCGCCAGCGGGCGGTCCGGGGCGGCGGTCATGGTATTTCGTTTTTCGGACAACCAAACGGCCGCAGCCGTTTTTGAACAAAACGGCGTCAAGGTGCTCAGCGACGAAGCCTGACGCATCGTTAGGGGCGTCTCCGAGGGGAAAGGGCCGAATCGATCCGGCATTGACTGGCACGGCAGAAGCGGGCCAATTCCGTGGAAACGCCGTGGTGGTCCCGTCCTAAATAAAAGTTGAGCCAGGACGGGGTGCGGTCGAGCTCCCACATCCGGGGCGGAACACAGCCATCGGCCATTTTGTCGGCTTCGGCGGTAGAGGCCCATCGCCGGTAGGCCCGCTCCCACACGCAGGGACGATCGGGGAAGACTTCGCACATGCCGTCACGGCTGCCCCCGCAGGCGCCGTTGCGAATATGCTTGGCACAGCCGGACTCCGGGCATAAAAAGCCGACGTATTCGATGGCGCAGTCGCCGCAGCGCCGGCAGCCGAGCAGAAGCTTTTTCGACGGGTCCTCGGCCAGCCGGAACAAGAACCTTCCATAATGCTTGCGGTCGATCCAGCGGCAGAATCGTTCCATCAGCGGGACGGCCGGAGACATCGGCTCGAAAAAAAGCCTGTGGGCCCTGCGCATGAGTCGAAACCCGAGTTTTTCTCCTGCCGCGAGCCTCTGGGGTCGAACCCCGAATCGGGGACGATCCTCCATCCCCTCCTTGTTTAACTCAAAGGCGTAGAACCCGTTTTTCAGGGGAAAATCAAAATCGGCCAGGAAATCCGTCCATCGTTCCTGGATCTGGGCCATCCGGTCGAGGATCTGCGCGACGGGCGCAAAGCTCCGGTGTACCCCGCCGATGTGAATCCCCCGGTATCCGAGCCCCTTGAGCACGGCGGCAAGCCGGGCCGCCCTTTCCACAGCGGCTTTTCGGCCGGTGTTCGGATCGGTCCACTCCCGGCGGACCCGGGCAAGCAGATCGTCGGTCACCACGGCGCCGGGTATCCTCCCCTGGTTCATGATGCGGGCCACTTTCGGGTTGAGCACATACACCGAGCCGAGGACCGGAAGATCGATGCCGAGAAGCGTCTTGATCCTCATCAGCTCCTCGAACTTGCGGGCGTCGTAGCCGAGTTGGGTGATCACGAATCGGGCACCGGCGGCCGTCTTCCTGCACAGCTTGGCATACTGGGCAAAGGTTTCCCCTTCGGTCCGCTTGAAGGGAGACACCGCACATCCGGCAAAAAAATCGTCCGGATCTCCGGCCTGGCGCATCCGCTCGCCGAGGAGCCGGAGCATGGCCAGCAGGTTGACCGAGTCCAGATCGAAGACCGGCGCTCCCTGTCCGCCATACCCATGGCCCGTGTAGTCGCCGGTCAGGGCCAGGATGTTTTTCATTCCCATCATGGCAAGCTGCAGGGCGCGGCTTTCCATTCCCACCCGGTTGGTGTCTCGGCACGTAAAGTGGATGATGACGTCCATACCGATTTTGAATATCTCAGAGCCGAAGGCGTCGGGGCTCAGCGACGGGTTGCCGCCTGGATTGTCGGTCATCGACACCGCTGAGATGCGGCCGTCGGCAAATGCGTCTTTGGCAACGGCCATGACGGTTTCAATGGTCCGGCCCGTCGATTCACGGCCCGGTACCAGTTCCAGGGTGACGACAAACCGGCCGGGGGTGAGCAGATCGTTTTGAAAAACGCGCAGCATCGCTTTTCCTCCTGCGGCAGAGTATAGGAGTTGCGGCGGGATTTGACAATACGATATGAATTTTGGGAAGTTACCTGCGAGCGTCGCCGTCCCGTTTTCGAACGGGATTTGATCAAGAAAAAAACCATAACTCGGCATTTTCTCTGCTGCCGCAGAGAGAATTAGGCGCCCTGCGGGCCCAAAGGGCAAGAATGACAAACAGTTTCTTGAATCTATAGACTCGATGAATGGGCCCGCGTGTTTGCCTGAAAACCGTTTCCAGAACACGACAGTTCAGGGAGAAACCTATCCATGAAACAGTTC
>Ga0272443_10002243_pt1 | contig 25238 bp, 21 predicted proteins | sample SSMAcet12_FD_193581 | JGI IMG/M metagenome (GOLD analysis project Ga0272443, IMG submission 193581) | Marine sediment archaeal communities from Little Sippewissett salt marsh, Falmouth, MA, United States - SSM-Acet-12 | ecosystem: Environmental > Aquatic > Marine > Wetlands > Sediment ...
CCCGCAGGGAAATGCCACCGTAAGCGTGGGAATAAAGCTTAAACCCGAAGATTTGACAGTTTCAGAGTTCATCCTTGAAAAAACGCGCATCGAAGAAGTCATGGTCGACAGCTACCTCGGAGACCTTTCTGTAATCCCATCAAACACAACGCTGGCACATGCAGAATTTGAACTTGTTACAAAAAACAAGAACCAGTTCTTCCTCAAGAAGGCCCTCGAAAACAGCAGGGATATCATTGATTCTTTCGATTTCGTGGTTATAGACTGTCCGCCTTCACTTTCCCTGCTTACGGTCAACGGGCTTTGTGCATCCGACTATGTAATCGTTCCGGTACTCTGCGACTACCTTTCCCTCGAAGGGCTTTCCCACCTCATGGATACCGTATACGAGATGAAAAAGAAGCTCAACCCGGAACTCGAAATACTCGGCATCCTGCCTAACATGATTGACAGGAGGCTTCGCATAACAGAAGAAAGCCTATCCCTCATGAAAAAAGAATTCGGCAGCGCGGTTTTCAAAAACGGCATAAGCGTATGCAGCCGGTTAAGGGAATCTCCCTCTTTCGGAAAAGCCATTTTTGACTATGCAAAAAGCTCTTCGGCTTCCGAAGACTTCTTTTCGGCTGCCAGGGAAATTAAAAGGAGAACAAAATGAGCAGACTCGGCCCGCAGGCAAAAAAACTTTTTGATTATTCCTCCAGGAACACGGATGGGAACAAAGCTAAAAAGGAAAACACGAAAAAATACACGTTCATGCTGCCCGCAGACCTCATGAAGCAGGTAAAACACCTCGCGGTAGAACAGGAAAAGACAATATCCCGTTGGCTTGCGGAAGCCATTAAAAAAAGCCTGCCCAAAGAGTAGATTTTCGCCGCCGCATTAAATTAACCGGCGCTCTGAAACAGATTGGCCCATACCCTTGACAATATGCCCCTCTTGTGATAACATATTAGTATGCCTACGAAAAAGGAAATAATCAATATCATAAAGAATGTAGGGCTGTGGGATGAAAAATCCATAGAGGGAGCGCTGGAAGAACAGGAAAAAACAGGCGCCCCGCTGAAAGAGATTTTCCAGAACCGGGGCATGCTTCCTTTCGGGGAAATATCCCCTTCTTTTTATTTCCAGATGGGCATAGTCCAGAGAGAACTCCCTGCCCGCGAAATCCCCGCCGAAATCCTTTCCCTTATACCCCCGAAGATGGCGAAAACTCACAGGATAGTTCCGTGGGAGAAAAAAGCCGGGGGCAGGCTTACAATCGTCTCCGACAATCCCATCAACATACTTTCGTCGGAATACTTTGCTTCTCTCATAGACGATGAGAACATCAACAAAGTCGAGGTAGTTATAACTTTCCCCGAAGAAATGGACCAGCTTCTCGATAAATATTATGCTCAGGAAGAGATGGAAGACCTGAGCCAGATGCTCCAGGATGCCAGCAGCGCCACCATTGACATGGACACCCCGGCGGAAGACGTTATCGACGCGGAAGACGAGTCGCTCGCCCTGCAGGCTCCCGTGGTAAAAATCGTCAACCTGGTATTTGTGGAAGCTTTAAGGCGCAGGGCAAGCGATATACACTTTGAACCCCTCGAAAAAAAATTCCGGGTCAGGTTCAGGATAGACGGCCTTCTTTATGAAGTCGTTGCTCCTCCCAAAAGGATTGAAAGGCCCGTGCTGGCAAGGTTAAAGCTCATGGCAAAGATGGACCTGGCGGAAAAAAGGCTGCCTCAGGACGGGCGCATAATGCTTGAGATAGGCGGCAAGCCCATCGATTTCCGGGTTTCTTCCCTGCCGGGAGTATACGGGGAAAGCATCGTTCTCCGAATCCTTGATAAATCGGCCATGATGAAGGGGCTGGAAGAACTCGGGTTCGTAGATGAAGACCTTAAAAAGTGGGAAGGGCTTCTCCAGTACGCCGGCGGGCTGGTGCTTGTAACCGGACCAACAGGTTCCGGGAAAACAACGACCCTTTACGCGTCTCTCCAGACCCTCAATACTTCCGACAGGAAACTGATGACGGTCGAAGAGCCCGTGGAATACCAGATTCCCGGGATAAACCAGTCGCCTGTCAATGCCGAAGTAGGCCTCTCCTTCGCCGCAATATTGAGAGCGTTTTTAAGACAGTCGCCCGACGTCATACTCGTCGGAGAAATCAGGGATTTCGAAACGGCCGATATCGCCCTGAGGGCCGCACTTACGGGACATCTTGTCTTCAGCACCCTCCATACCAATAACGCTCCCGGCGCCATAACAAGGCTTATCGACATGGGAGCGCCCCCTTTCCTCATAGCTTCATCCGTACAGGGTGTAATGGCGCAAAGGCTCGTAAGGGTGCTCTGCTCTTACTGCAAGGAAAAAATAGAGCCGGACGAGCAACTCAAAAAGACGCTGAAAATCAAGCCGGGTGAAGAAGTCAACGTCTGCAAACCGAAAGGCTGCAACGAATGTAATTTTACGGGTTTCAGAGGCAGGAAAGGCGTATTCGAAATTTTTGCGATGAACGACGAACTGAGAGAAATGACCCTCAGGAGAGCAAGCGTGAGCGAACTTAAAAAGGCAGCCATGGCGACCGGCATGAAAATGATGATTGAAGACGGGTACCGGAAAGTGAAGCTGGGTATAACTACCCTCGAAGAGGTTTTAACTGTTACAGGAGACTGAAAATGCCCAAAAGCATAGAAGAACTTCTCGAGATGCAGATAAAAGAGGATGCTGCAGACCTCCACATCAATGTTGGCCTGCCCCCGGTTCTAAGAATGCACGGAGGACTTACCAAGGTAGGCACGGAACCCGTTACCCCCGAAATCGCGTCTAACTACATGAAGGCTATAACTTCGAGGGACCACCAGGAAGAGCTTCAGAAGGTAGGAGGGACAGATTTCGGCTTTGCCTTCAAAGACCTTGCACGGTTCCGCGTCAGCATCTTCAAGGAACGTGGCAACACGGCAATGGCGCTTAGGCTTATTCCTTACGAGTTCCTCTCATTCGAACAGATAGGGCTTAACCAGAAAACCATGGAACACCTTCTCACCAGGCCCAGGGGACTCATTATGGTCGTGGGCCCCACGGGTTCGGGAAAAACGACAACCCTTGCATCGATGGTCGACTGGATGAACGCCAACCTTCAAAGGCATATCATCACCATAGAAGACCCCATAGAATATTACCATTCCCATAAAAAATCCATCATAACCCAGAGGGAGCTCGGCGTTGACGTTCCCACATTTTCCGAGGCGCTGAGAAGAGGGTTGAGGCAGGACCCCGATATATTCCTGGTCGGAGAAATGAGGGACCTCGACACAATAGAAGCGGCCATTACAGCCGCGGAAACCGGACACATAGTTTTTGCAACCCTCCATACTACCGGAGCGTCAAGAACCGTGGACAGGATTGTGAACGTTTTTTCCGTAGCCCAGCAGGAACAGATAAGGGTTATGCTTTCCGTTTCAATCCTGGGGATAATATCCCAGGTACTCCTCAACAGGATAGACAAGAAAGGCAAGGTAGCCGCATTCGAATTGATGCTGGCGACCACTTCGATTCAAAACCTGATAAGAGAAAGAAAAACATACAGGATAATATCGGAAATTCAGACGGGCGGAAAAATGGGCATGGTCACCATGGATTCCTTCCTTGTGAATCTTTTCAAGGAAGGGAAAATAGCCCTTGACGATGTTTTGACGTACGCATACGACCCCATATCTACCCAGGCGGAACTCGTAGCACAGGGATTGATAGACGAAGCGGTGACAATCAAAAAAGAAGACATGGCAAAAAGATAAGAGGGATAAAGTAAATGGATGAAAAAAAGCTTTTGGGCCAGATGCTTGCAGACGAAGGCCTTATCACGGAAGACCAGTTGAAAACGGCCCTTGAAAGCCAGAAGCAGACGGGACATTTTCTGGGAAGGATACTTGTCGACCTCGGGTATATTGACGAGAAAGAGCTTAAACGGGTTTTAAGCGTGCAGGCCGGGATAGAAATGGTGGACCTCAAGAATACCGTAATAGAAAAAAGGGCGGTAGAGGTCTTCCCTTCCGCGCTTGCCAAGAATTATAACGCAATACCTTTAACCCTCGAAAAGAATATCCTTACCCTGGCCGTGGGAGATACGCTGAGCCTTAACATACAGGATGATATATCTTTTGTTCTCGGTTACAAAACAAAGATGGTTCTCGCCGACGAGAACGACATACAGGAAGCAATAGAAACCCATTACGGAAAAGAGATAGAAACAATTGACGACCTGGTAAAGTGGCTGGCGCAGGACGTGGAAGAGATGGACGAACTGGAAGCCATAGCAAGCCAGGGAGAATACGCCACGATTACCTCCCTCGAGGAAATCGCTTCGCTGCCCCCGGTCGTCAAGCTTTTCGACCTCATCCTCCTGCAGACGGTCAGGGATAACGCGTCCGATGTCCACCTGGAACCTTTCGACGAAGATTTCAGGGTACGGTACAGGGTTGACGGCGTTTTGTACGACCTCGTGCATCCGCCCAAGGGGCTTTCTTTCGCTCTCTTCTGCAGGTTCAAGATTATGGCCGGCATGGACATCGCCGAAAGGAGGCTGGCACAGGACGGCAGGATAGAACTCTCCATTATGGGAAGGGCCGTTGACCTTCGTGTCAACACGGTACCTACTGTCTTCGGCGAGTGCCTTGCCATAAGAGTCCTCGACAGGGGAAAAACGATTTTCGAGATGGCCAACCTGGGACTTTCGGCCGATAACGAGGAAAAGGTTAACCTGATAGTGAAAAAACCCAACGGCATAATCCTTGCAACAGGGCCCACGGGATGCGGAAAAACGACGACCCTTTACGCCATACTGCGCCATTTAAACACCCCCGACGTCAAGGTAATCACGACAGAGGACCCGGTGGAATACATGCTGGAAGGCGCGCTGCAGGTTCCGATAAAAGAGCATATAGGACTGACCTTCGCAAGGTGCCTGAGAAGCATCCTCCGGCAGGACCCCGATATAATACTCGTGGGGGAAGTAAGAGATTTTGACACCGCGCAGATGGCCATACAATCTTCATTAACGGGCCACCTTGTGCTCAGCACCCTCCATACAAACGATGCGCCGAGCACTATAATGAGGCTTATAGACATGAAAATCGAACCTTTCCTCCTGTCTTCCACTATAGAAGGAGTTATAGCGCAAAGGCTTTTAAGAATCCTCTGCCCCCGCTGCAAAGAAGAATATGTCCCATCCAAAAAAGAGTTGTTTGAAGTAGGCTTGTCAGCGGACGCAGAGGAAGTGAAGAATAGAAAATTTTACAAACCCAAGGGGTGCCCCTTTTGCAGAAGCGGGTATAAGGGCAGGACTGCAATCTTCGAAATCCTTACTCCAAACGAAGATTTCTGGCAGGCGGTGCTTGATAAAAAACCTCTCGGCGAGATAAAAAAATTAGCCACGGAAAGCTGCGGGATGAAAACCCTGCTGAAAGACGGACTTGAAAAGGTAAACGAGGGTATAACATCTATAGAGGAAGTGGCCAAGGAAATCCACGGGTATTAAAAAGGCATATGATGCCGGCCGGCGGAAAGAAGAAAGAAAAGAGAAGATGAACAGGTTGCCCCGGGTGTTTACAAAGGGTTTCGTGGACAAATAGGGCAAGGGAGCAAAAATGGCACAGTTCCAGTACAACGGGATGGACACGCAGGGGAAAAATGTAACAGGTACCATAGATGCCGCCCAGATGCAGGAAGCGGTGGCCAAGCTTAAAGGCATGGGTTATTTCGTTACCAGCGTAGCTCCTGCAAGATCTGTCGCCGTGTCAAAAAGCAAGGATACCAAGGCCAAGTCTGCCGCCCCGGCAAAAAAGAAGGCCAAGGGCGGAGCCAAAAGCATCTCTTTTGGCGGTCCCGGGAAGATTAAAACGAAGGAACTAACTATCATCACAAGGCAGCTTGCAACCCTTATCGGCTCGGGCCTTCCTCTTCTCAGGTCGCTGAGGGTGCTGAGGGAACAGAGGAAGGGTGCCGCAAGCAATGTCCTGGCCAAGCTCTCCGACGACATAGAAAGTGGTTCGCTCTTTTCGGAAGCGCTGGCAAAAAACCCGACAAGTTTTCCTAAAATCTACGTGGCCATGGTAAAAGCCGGCGAAGCGGGAGGCGCACTTGAAACCGTGCTGACCCGCCTGGCAGAATTCATGGAAAAAGAGGCAAAGCTGAGAGGCAAGATAAAGTCAGCCATGGCATACCCGGCGGTAATAGTAGTTGTTACAACGGGCATACTTACTTTCATTATGCTGAAAATCGTTCCCACCTTTATTGAGATATTCAAGGACATGGAAGCGGGTGCGCTGCCGGGTCCAACCATCCTTTTGATGAACATCTCCAAAATCATGACACAGAAGTCTTACCTTATCATTATAGCCATAGCGTCAATAGTTATTTTATTCAAGATACTCAACCGGATAAAGTTCACCAAGTTTTACATTGACAAAATCAAGATGCGCCTGCCCGTTTTCGGCCCCGTGGTATCGAAAACGATAGTGGCAAGGTTCGCAAGAACATTTGCGACCCTTATAACAAGCGGCGTTCCCATCCTACAGTCCCTCCAGATAGTAAGGGACACTACGGGTAACGAAGTCGTGGCGAAGGGGATAAACGAGGTAAGAAACAGGGTGCGCGAAGGCGAAGGCATTGCGGGTCCCATGCTTAAATCCAGGGTCTTTCCCCCCATGGTAACCAACATGATAGCCGTGGGAGAAGAAACCGGTGCAATGGACGCCATGCTTGAAAAGATTGCCGAGGCTTACGAAGCCGAGGTTGACTCGGCCGTCGCGGCCATGACCTCAATGATAGAACCAATACTTATCGTTTTCATGGGAGGAATAGTCGGATTTATAGTTATCGCACTCTTTATGCCCCTGATAAAACTTGCTATGGGGATATCGGGAGGGTAAAAGCTATAGGATACCCCCTGGAAAAACGGTTTCGAGGAGGCAGAAAATGGAAAAATGGGAGGAAACGGGAAATACGGGCAGGGGAGTATCTGGGAATACCTCTCCCGGCAGGAAACTGCATGAAGAAGTGTTTACTCGCCAGGAAGAAAAACGTTTTATGTTCTTTCTTCCGCGGCGCTCCGGCTTTACGATGGTCGAATTGCTTGTTGTTATAGCAATTATTGGAATCCTTGCCGCCTTTTTACTGCCTGCTCTCTCTACTGCCAGGGAAAGGGCGCGAAGAACAAACTGCATAAATAATTTACGGCAGATGGCAATAGCTTTTGAAATGTACGCCGAAGACTGGTACGAGAACTTTCCTGCCAATGAATATGCACTCTTTACGGGCAGCAAATGCGTCCATCCGCAGTATATCTCTACAGCGAAAACATTCTGGTGCCCTTCGAGCATTTCAAGGAATAACGCTCCTCCTGAAAGTATAAATGCGGGCAACTGGTATAACTCGTACGCCTTTGTCTTCGGGCTGACTACATCCAACAGCGCCAACTGGCGCGTACCCATGTTAAGCGACAGGGGATTATACAACAATACAAGGAAAAATACCGCGGATTTTCTGGCAGGATACGGCAACCTTCCTGCCGATACGGATGTTGAAACGGGCAACCATGCATGGGGCATAAACGTTCTTTACCTCGACGGTTCGGTGGAATGGGTCAACAAGGGGGAGATAATTTTTGCCGAGGAGATCCCCGCGGGAGGTCCCCTGCCGTCTGCAACGCCCACGGTAGCCTGCCAGAAAGACGGGTTTTCCATTCTCCTTGACAATAGCGACGAACGAGGGTTTTGGGGACAATAAAGCGGAGGTGTCGAATGGATAAAAACATGGAAACGCTTGACGCAAAAAAGCACAGCTTTTGCACCTGCGCGCATGGAGCAGGATTTCGCTTTGACAGGGCGGAGACGGTTCGGCGCGGAGGGAAAAACTTTACGCCTTCCGTTTCCCGGCAGTCAGGTTTTACCCTGGTCGAACTCCTTGTTGTAATGGTCATTATCGCCTTGCTCGCAGCCCTGCTCTTGCCTGCGCTCAGGCGTTCGAGGGCAAAAGCCCTTGTAGATAAGGGGAGTGCGGAAATGGCATCTCTCTCAAGCGTGATGACCATGGCAAGGATGGACGCGGGATATTACGTGCGCCTCTGTGATTTGTCCGAAACCGAAACCTCGAATATCCATGTTTACGATACCTCTACAGACACCTGGGTCAACCCTCCGGGAGCCACTCCTGCCGACCCGTTTTACGTGAGCCACTGGGACGGCCCCTACCTGGTATTCCAGGAAAAGGGGGTGCTGGATACAACACTGGGACACGGTACCATACCTTTCCCGTCCGGGGCAACCTGGGTTTATACCACAGCGGGAGACTTTCCCGAAGGCACGCCCCTTGACCCATGGGGCAAGACTTACGGCATGGCGTACATCTCTTCCGACAAGATAATGGTAATATACTCGGCCGGCCCCAACGGCACCCTTGAAACAGACAAGGGCGTTTCCGTTGCTGCGGGAGACGATATCATATACAAGTTCAGGTAAGAGAGCGGCAGAATAACATCCCGGAAACGTTGCCTGTGCGTTTGTCAGTGGCCTGAAAAAGAAAAATACACCATAACCTTTCCCCGGAGGAGAAGTGAGGATGAGGGAAGTTTTGAGTTTTCAAATAAAAGTGCCGGGTTTTGCCGTCTTCCTGCGTTTCCTTTTGACTGACATGGATACTCAGTTGGCTGAGGCATTACATTACAAAATAAACGGAAGGCTTAAATATTGGAACTTATAGATGCGCTTATTTTAGGCGCCGTGCAGGGGATAGCGGAATGGCTGCCCGTAAGCAGTTCGGGCCACCTGGTTGTCTTCCGCCGGCTATTCGGCCTCGAATCCGGCGTATCTTTCGACATATTCCTCCACTTTTCAGCCCTTCTTGTCATCCTCATTTTTTTCAGAAAGGATATCATAAGTATATTTAAGAAGCTGCCTCAGGGAGGAAGAAGAAGCAGTGAATTCAGGTTCCTTCTCAATGTTGCCGCGGCAACTGCCGTTACGGCCATTTTCGGAATATTTTTAAGGCCTTACATGGCTTCACTTTCCACAATCAAAACCGTTCCCTTTACCTTTCTTTTTACGTCCCTGCTTTTATTTGCGTCACGGAAAAAAGGGAAGACCTCTCATCCGGGGATAACCCTTAAAAAAGCCCTCTTTATCGGAATGATGCAGGGTATAGCCCTTTTCCCGGGAGTTTCCCGTTCCGGGGCTACCATATCAGCCGCAAAAATGGCAGGGGCCGAAAACGAAGAAGCTTTCAGATTCTCTTTTCTCCTGGCCATACCTGCCATATCCGGAGCCATCCTGTTTGAAATGGGGAAACTGAAGATGATGCCCTTTCCCTTCCTTCTGGCTGGATTTTCGGCATCCTTTCTGCTAGGGCTGGCTTCTCTCTCTTTTTTAAAGAAAACGTTGATAAAAGGCAGGTTTCATCTCTTCGGCTTTTACACTCTGGCTTTATCCCTTCTGCTCTTTTTCTTCAGGCTGTAGGAAGGCGCTCGCCTTTATGAATCAGCGGCTCAGGGGATACCGTCCGTATTCGACGCCCGCTTTTAAAAATTCGATGTAATTGGTTTCCATCTCGGCAGAGATGGGACTTGATTCGGGTATATTAGAGGGAATAAGGATAAACCGGCCTTTTCTTCCCCCCTGCAGAATAGCCTCTTTAAGCATGGGCCGGACTTCTTCGGGCGACCTGAATTCCATATCCTCGGCAAGCAGCCCTCCCATCAAGACAATCCTGTCCCCGGCCAGCTTTCTCATTCTCAGTATCCTGTTGGGAGAATCAAAGCTGTTTACAACCGGCTCCAGGATATCTATTCCCATCTTTAAAACAAGGGGCAGCAGGGGCTCGATATCGCCGTGCCAGTGGTAGCATATATGATTTTTGCTCCCCGTTCTGAGGATATCTATCAGCTCTTTGTCGTAATGGAAGACAAAATCCGAAAAAGCTTTTTTCGTATCGCGGAAATATTCCGCCGGAAGTTCGGGGGAAGTGGCATATTCCGCTCCCCTTATCCTGATTACAGCGCCTGAAACAGAGGAAGATACGAACCTGTAAAGGTTAACCAGCCTTTCATTTATCTTGTCGAGAAGCTCCCTTATCAGTGTGGGATATTCCATCGCAAAACGCGCAAAATCTCCCGGAGCGAAAAGCTCTCCCGTAACCCCCATCGGGTCGGGCAAAGCTACCACAACGATACCCCTGTCTCCCAGGTTATTTAACAGCTGGTAGTATTCAGATAAAGCCGGCTGGTAGGGAACGTACGGAAGGGTAAGAAATTTTCTTATGTCCCGCTCATTTTCTATCCACGGTTTTTGAATCCAGTGGTGCATGCTGGTATTCGATGTCCGGGAGGTCCGGGTCATCTGCCCGAGAGAGGTGCCTACGGAAAGCTTCACTGTTTTTGAAAGGGGCGAATCCTGGAACTCTTCCGCCTTCACTTCAATACTGCCGGGAGCAGAGAAAAAAAAGCCGGTTTTGGGCCTGTAGAGATGGAAGGTATCCTGGAACTCCGAAGCTGTTTTTAAAAGGTTGTCAAAGCTTTTATGCTTTGCCCAGAAAGACTCTTTGTCAAAAGGATTGATTTTGTAAAGAGAAACGGGAACCCTGTCGGGCATCCCTCCGAGCACCACGGCCATAATTCTTTCTCTGCTGGTCATCTTTCCTCCCATTCCGAACCCGGAACGGAAAGCATGATACTTTCCGTTCCGGGTTCGGAAAGCTTAAATATAATCCATCTGCCATACGAAAAACTTCAGAGGAAGGAATGATTTCAGCAGACGGAGTATCTTTGCATCTATATTCGAAGGAGCCCAGAAAGAAGTGCCGAATAAAAGCCTGACCATCCCTGTTTCGCTTAAGAGTATCTCGTTTTTCCCTCTACCGTTTTGTATCGAAATTCTGCCTCTTTTTTTAAGAATTGTTGCTGAATCCCCTCCTTTAACCGTAAAGGTAATTTCCTCTCCATCAGGGAAGGAAAAACCGGGGTGTTCTGCAAAAGAACGGAGGGTTTCTTTGAGATTTATTATTTTTAACATGCAGGTGCTTTTGACCGACCATTCCGAGGATGCTGAAAGCAACTCGTCCGGAAGAGTTTCCAGCCCGGGGCAGTAAAGGGAAAAGGATGAGACGGAAAACCTTTCCTGGAGATGCTTCAATATGCCGAGAAGCAACCGTGGGTTCCCGCCGTATTCCTTTATCTCTCCCCTGCCGGAAGCTTCGGTTGCAGGCGCTACAAGGTATGCAAAATCCTTGCCCCGGGAAGCGTAATATGTCGCTATTCTCCGCTTCCTGTACAGGGCGATGAATTCTTTTTCTGTCCGCTCCACCCTGTAATTGTTTGCATTGTATATATCCATTATCCTTTTCAATGCCTGTTTATCCTCGAAAAATCTCTTTGCATCAGCCGGTTTTACGCCCGACCTGTGGAGCCCCCTTGAGCTTATCCTCAAATCTACCGAGGCGCCGCAATTTTCGTAACCGAAGTTTCCGTACCTGTGCCTGTCGCCCCAGAGTACGGACACGGGATATTTTTCCTTTCTCATTCTGGAAAAAGCTTCCGACAGGATTTCAGACATGTAGCCCTTGCCCCTGTGGGAATAAAGGGTAGAAACCCCGCCTATGCCTGCGCTCTTTATCCTGACGCCGTCCTGTACGAGGTACAGGGGGATTATCCTGACAAGAGAAACGATTTCCTTTTTTTCCCTTATCACAAGGGTATTTTTAAAAACAGTATGTTCTTTTTCCCATACCTGCGGCCAGCATTCCCTGAAAGCATCGCTTGCATGTCCGAAGACATCTTCCAGGAATCTCTGTATTTTTTCATATTCAGCAGGTTTAGCGCTTGTAACTTTCATCTGTAAATACCCCTTTGATGCGGAGGCCGGACTTACGCATAACACGCCGTGGACCGGCCATCCGCCGGCACATTTTCAGGATGAAGGCCCGGCCTTCGTAGCAATTCTTGCCTCTTATTTAGAATTTCATCTGCAGCTGCCATCTCAGGAACATGGCATCGTCCCTGCCTGCCGCATAGTAATTCCCGGGCTTGAAATATTCAAACAGGATAAGGCTGTCGATATTCTTGTTAAACCGGTGAGTCAGCAGAACCTGGGGCAGGTGGCCTCTCTCGTTTCCCGTTCCGAAAAAGGGAGCAGTAGCCGGATTCTCGTTAGCCCGCAGGTAATTATAAGCCAGGCAAAGCCCGGTTTTTTCCGTCATTTTCATGTCAAATTTTGCCCGCCATACCTGGATATTGCTCCAGTAGCCGGGTTCGCCCCTTTCTATTGCCTGGCTGAATACGTAGAGTTCGCTTATCCACGGCCATTTAGAGAAAACAGGGTTCCACCCCTTGTCGCTCCTGGTAGGGTCGTACGGATTAGCGTCTCCGGAAAGGTAGGCGTACCCCATATCAAGGGAAGGAGAAAACTTTGCATCCTTAAACACCCTTTTAAGAAAGAGGTATCCGCCAACTCCTTCTCTTTCCTTATTGCTTGCATATTCCCCGAACTGGTACGCAAGTTCTCCTCTCAGCGACCAGGGCTCAAAGTTATAAACGGCCCTGTTCCCAACGGTATTAAGCTTCAACTTGGGAACATTATTGCCCTGCCTGACATGGGCATCTTCCGTCTTGTGGATATAATAAGGCTCTATGCCCAGGTTATCTGCCGGCTTGAATTTCCCGTAAAGGATAACCGCCCTCTCATCCATTTCAGGAAATATCAGCAGCCTGTCCTGGTCGTTTATCAAAGGAAGGTATTCCTCCTGGGACCTGTTGTTTACGTATATGACATCGAGGGAATTTTTCCCGTCGAATTTCCACGTTGCCCTGGCCGCATTGAAGTAAAAGGACCTTGAACCGTCATAAGGCGTACCATCCATTATCACAAATCCTTCTCCGTGGGTCATGAGCAAATCCTGCCTACCCAGGCGCAAATCCACGGGCATTCCAAAAACATTTTTCAAGTCCAGGTATAGGCTGTCAACGAATATCTCGTTATCCCTTATGTCTTCTCCTCCCGCAATCTGCCCGTTCGTATCGAGAAAGTATTTGGGTTCGGCAGTAAGTTTTGCGTACAGGCTTGCATCATCGGAAAAATTCCACCTGCCCCACAAGCTTGTTTTAAGCCTGAAATAATTATCATCGCGAATAATGTCTGCCTGGTTATAATCAAACACGTTCTTCAGATACTCCTGCCTGAGCCTTAAATAAAAACCGTGCTCAAAAACGCCTTCCGCAAAAGATGACACGGCAAAACCCAGGCATGCCAGAACCAAAAAGATTTTCCTCATAAAGCCTCCTTTGCTTCAGCTCCGTTACCCGGACGCACGCTCCTTTTTTACAAACTCCGTGCGCTTTGACGGCAAGGGCTCAAGCTTTTGTTTTCAAACTATTGACCTTCACGTTAATAATGCCATGTAAAGAGAGGCTGCCGCGCAAAACCTGCCAGCAATGACGAACGCTCACGCCGTTATCTGTGCGTTTGTCAATAATTAAACGTTGAAATTTTCAATGCTTTTATACCCGTTTTCTTTTAAAATTCCTTCCGCCCTGTTTATATCGGAATCCATGACCTTGAGGATAAGCGCCGCTTTTTTGCCCTCTTCCATGATAAACCCGTATGCGTCTTCGATGTTAATACCGCCATCCTCGAGTATCCTGGCGACCTTGTGGAAAGCTCCCACCTTATCGGCCATCTCCACGACAACGACATTCTGAAGGGAAACAAGGAAATTTTTTTTCCTCAGTATATCGAAAGCTTTAGCGTTATCATCGGTAATGAGCTTTATAATCCCGAAACTGCCGCTGTCGGCTATCGTCATTGCCTTCATGTTGATTTTTGCCTTCTCGAGAATGCCCGTTATCTTGTTGACCTTTCCGGGTTTGTTTTCCACGAATATCGAAAGCTGCTTGCCCATTTCACAATCTCCTTTTATCTACCACCCTTTTGGCCTTTCCTGTGGAAGCAGGCAAGGAACCGGGCTCAACGAGTTCTACAAAAGGTGTAACAAGTATAACATGCCTGAGCTTTTCCCTCAAATCTTCCTGGAGATTCCTCAGCTGTTTAAGGTCGCCTGTAAAATAGTTCCTTTCTATCTCTATCTTTACAGATAATATATCAAGTCCCTCCTTCCTGTCAAGTTCTATCAGGTAATTTTTATCGACCCCGGGCGTTTCCATCAGCACTGTCTCTATCTGCGAAGGGAATATATTAACACCCTTGACGATAAACATATCGTCGCTCCTGCCTTTTATCCTTGCAATCCTTCTGTGCGTCCTGCCGCACGCGCATTTCCCTTTAAAAAATTTCGTAATGTCCCTTGTCCTGTAACGCACTACAGGCATGCCTTCCCTCTGCAGCGTCGTCAATACGAGTTCTCCTTCCTCCCCGTCAGGCAGCGCCTCGCCCGTAACCGGGTCTATAATCTCTGCAAGATAATGGTCTTCCCAAAGGTGGAGACCGCTCTGACGCTCGCATTCAAAGGCAACCCCGGGGCCGTTCATTTCGGAAAGGCCGTAACAGTTGTATACTTTTATTTTGAATATCTCCTCGAGCTTCCTCCTTGTCGCCTCCGAATGGGGCTCGGCGCCCATTACGGCGATTTTTATATCAAAGCTTTCTGACGGGCTCAGCCCTTTTTCCTCCAGCAGGCAACCCATGTGCAACAGGTAGCTTGGAGTAATATGTATAACCGTTGTTTTAAGGTCGGTAAGGAAATCTATCTGCTTCTGCGTATTGCCTGCCCCGATGGGAATGACAAGGGCGCCTATTTTTTCCGCCCCGTAATGCAGCCCGAGTCCTCCCGTGAAAAGCCCGTAGCTCATCATGTTCTGGAAAACGTCCGACTTTCTTACACCGACGGCGTATAGCCCCCTCGCAACAAGCCCCGTCCACTTTTCGATATCCCCGATTGTATGGAAAACCAGCGTAGATTTACCCGTCGTTCCGGAGGAGGCATGCATCCTGACAATATCCCCGAAAGGAGATGCCACCATCCCCGAGGGATAGCTGGCTCTCAGGTCGTCTTTAGACGTGAGAGGGAAACGCCTTATATCCTCAAGGCCGCGCATTTTTAACCTTTGCCCGGCGAAAAGTTTGCCGTAATAAGGGGATTTGGCAGCCCTCTCAATTGTTTCGGCAAGCCTTTCTTCCTGGAGGCTTTTCAACTTTTCCCTTGACGCGGTTTCTATCTTTTCTTCCCAGAACATAAAAAAATACCCCCTTTGTATGGCACTGCCCCGAACCATTGGGCATATAATTTATCGCCGTCAGAAAGCCTTGTTTCCTTCTCCCCCCTGGGGAAGAGAGGTTTTACAGGCATAAATACTTTATTTTCTTATGAACATGCCCGTCTTGCTTTCCGATATAAGTTTCTCCGAAGGCCTCCCCGTTATGAGGCTGACCACTACCATCACGACAATCGATATGAGAAAAGCGTAAAAACTGAAATGGAAAGGCAGCGGGCTTGCAAACTTGTGGTACGCTCCGAACCCGACGGCCGAAAGGTAGCCGGCCAGCATGGAGCAAACAGCCCCGTACCTGTTGGCCCTTTTCCAGAAAAGGCCGAAAACGATGGGGACCACGAAGGTTGCGAGCATTATGCCTATCCCCATCCAGATAAGCCAAGCGAGAAGGACCGGAGGCTTTATTGCGAGCAGGAAGCTTATGATGCCAAAAACAATAACCGCTATCCTGCTTACGAAAGTAACGCTCTCATTGGTTGCGTCTTTCTTTATCAACCTCTTGTAGAAATCCCATCCGCAGCAGGTCCCTATAACGAGAAGCAGCCTGTCGGTTGTCGACATGACCGCTGCCAGTATTACCACGGCGAACAGAGCCCATGAAAAACTCGGGAGGGCATGCTTGATTCCCACGAGAAAAGCGTCGTCAGGCTTCATAACGGAAACTGCCCCCTGTGTTACAAGCGTTCTGACCGCCATGCCCGATATTTTTATCAGGTACATTATTATTATGTACATGACGAAAACAACCAGGGGCGACCATTTGAAATATTTTTTGTCCTTAACGGCAATTACGTTATTCACTATATGGGGCGCAGAACCGAGTCCAAACGCCAGGAGAAAGAAGAAGGAAACAAGAAACATGGGCGTGGCAAAAGCGTATCCCGGGCTCGGAGGGTGCACCTGAGGATAAGACAACCTGAGCATATCGGGGTTGATATTTCCTATTGTTGCGTTGATAGCCGACAGGCCTCCGGCGCTGTTGATTATAATAGGGGCTATTACCAGCACGCCGAAAAATATAACGAACCCCTGGAAAAGGGTCGTCCATGAAATGGCATAGAGTCCCCCCAGCAGAACGTATACCACAACTATTATGGCGCCTAAAAGCAGCGCCTGGGTCTGCGGTATGCCAAGAAGCCACCTTAACACTATCGCAATTGCGGTGTACTGCCCCACGAGGTATATCAGGGAGGTAGTAAGCACTGCAATCGAAGATATTGTCCTTACCGCTTTCGGGCTTTCAAACCTGTATGCAAGATAATCCTGGAGCGTCAAAAAATCGTTTTTCTTGCATACGTCAAACAGCTTGTACCCGAAAAAGATAATCGTGACAGCACAGGTAAGGGGAACAAAAATCTGTTCCCAGAAAGTGGGCCAGCCGGCTATGTAACCGAGGCCGGAAACTCCCAGAAGGGTCATGCCGCTTGTCGTAGAACCGAGTATAAGCATGACAAAAAGCCAGAACCCCAGGCTTTTTCCCGCAACTATGTAGTCCGAAGCAGTTTTTATCTTCTTGCTCGCCACTGCGCCGATAATAAGCATGAATGCCAGGTATAGAAAAACAACGATTATACTGGCGGCTCCCATATTTCCGTTTTCCATTTCTTCCTCCGAATTTTCTTATTTAAATGTAACGGCCCACCAGATTAGCCATGCCAGGATAATGGCGGGCAATATAAAAAAGAACATCAAAAAAGTCGGTAGCGGCAAATTAAACATTTTTTTCTCCGAATAGTTTTTCCCGGGATACCGGTTTTGAAAGTAAACTGCCTGTGAAATATACCAGGCCGCAGCCTATAAGCACCATGAATTCAAGGGTTCCCATCCCTATCTTGCCCCTGGTCACAAAAATGCTTCCTATAAGCGTTGCAGCCACGCCGTAGACCATGCATAGAAAAGCTCCCAATGCCGTGGCCCTTTTCCAGAAGAAGGATACCGCCGTGCAGAAGATAAATATCCCGCCCAATCCTATGGCAGCATACCCCATGAATACGGCCACTATCGCAAAGAACGGAGCCGCAAAGCCCCCCACATAAAAAGTCCGCTGTTCATCATGTTCTGGGAAACATCTGACTTTCTTACCCCTGCCATATAAATGCATCTGGCTGCCAGGTTAGACCAGCTTTCAATATCAGCTGGAGTATGAAAGATTAGAGTTGATTTATCGGTTGTCCCTGAAAAACCGTGCATCCTGACTAAATTATCTGTTAATGAATTGTTTAAAGATTCCAGTTGCAAATTTTCTACTTTGTATCTCGGTCTAATTTCTTTCTCTTTTTCCCAGTACATGCTTACCTTTCCTTTATAAGTAAAACTGTTTTGCTTTTTGGAAACAGCTCTTTTGAAAGAAGAACGACCCAAAAAACAAGAAATATAAATAATGTAGCAGACTGAATATTTTATATTTGGCTATGTAATTTTGTAATTTTTCCTTGTAACAATTCAGTGAACGCCGTATATTTCCCTCTCCCTTAAAGGGGGAGGAAGAACTTGGTTTACTAAGCTTTTTCTCTTACTTTATAGCCAAGGTTAGCTTATTTCTGAATTCCCCTAAAACATTTTTCCACATGTTTTTGGGGTAATGGTTTTCCTGTTTTGTCGGCTAAAATGGTTACAATTACCGATAGAGGTAATGCCACAATCAATGGGTCCACCACTGCCCATTTTGTGCCTTGCGCAAGTGAAGATTTGCCGAACAATGCATTACAAATCAACAATGGCTGGGATTCTGCAATGTGTACGAAGAATATCCAGAAGAAGCTTACAAAAAAACCTACCAGAAAACCGGAGATAGCGGCTTTCCTGGTAATGGTCCTGGAATACAACCCCCCCAGGTACATGGGCAAAAATGCGGAAGCACACAATCCAAAGAATATAGCTGTTCCTCTTGCAATTATAGCTGTCCCTCCTTCGAAGAATTTCGGCAATCCCCATGCCAGCAAAAAACTGATTAAAATTGTTACAAATATCCCTGTTTTGGTAATTGCAACAGAATTACCTTTTCCCCCGAACCCTTTTTCGTATACATCCCTGCCTATGGAAGTCCCCATTGTATGAAACTGGGAACTTAATGTTGACATCGCTGCGGAAAGCAGGGTTATCATAAATACAGCTGTGAACCAGGACGGCATGGCATTTTTTATATAAAGAGGGATTATATCCCCGACATTTTTCTCAGCGGCGACTATAGAAACTGCATTAAATTCGGGATTGTTAAAAAAGTATACATTGGTAAGTGCGCCTACTATGAAAGCAACGCCGGTCATCATGAAAATAAAAATGCCTCCTGCCAGCACGGCTCTGTTTAACTCCACGTTGCTTTTTACGGTCATAAATCGGACTACCAGCTGTGGTTGTGCGAGAACGCCGATACCTACACCAAGAACGATGGTTGTTACCAGGGTAAACCAGAAATTCGAGCCGAAATTAGGGAAAGATGTCCATCCGGTATGTCCTGCTTTACCGAAAATTTCTACCGCTATAGGCGAGAGATTGGTAAGTTGTTGATGGGCACTTACTACTCCTCCTAATTTAGAATATGTGAAAATAAGTAAAATTGCCATACCTATAAACATAATAGATCCCTGAAGGGCGTCAGTGTACATAACGCCTTTCAGTCCACCCATAATAACATAAAGGGCAATAATTACAACAAAGAAGAATAACGCAGCTTCGTAATTAATATTAAACACCCGTGCGATGAATTTTGTCCCTCCCATCAGCACAACGCTGGCATAAAGAGGCATTACCAAAAATATCATCATCCCCGAGGCTCCCTGGAGGAAGCGTGATTGATAGCGATTTCCTATAAATTCAGGGAAAGTGTGAGCTTGTAAATTCAATCCCATAATCCTGGTTCTTTTCCCAAAAAATACAAAAGCGATGAAAATTCCCACAAAAATATTTAAGAATGTAAGCCACAGGATGCCCATTCCAAAAACTGCGGCGGCACCCCCAAAACCTACGATAGCAGAAGTACTGATAAATGTAGCACCATAAGATATAGCCATAACATACGGATGAATTGACCTGCCTGCGATCATATAATCTGAGACAGATTTTGTGCCTCTATAGCCGAAAAATGCGAGCATCCCAAGGATGCAGAGATAAATTAAAACGATTAGAGAAAGCAATAAAATATTCATAGGTTCCCCCTTAGATGTCCAGCTTTTCTTCTATCTTTTTCTCCTCTATTTCCCATTCTTTTTCCTGTTTCTCTTCGTCTATTTCCTGTCCTTTATTCCAGTTTAAGATGCCGTAGATAATACATAAAAGAGAGCTTAATATTACCAGAACGAAAACGAGACTTACTGTAAAATCTCCCAGTCCTAACATAATTTTTCCCTCCTTTCATAAGATAGAAACATCTTTTCTGCTCCAGAATATACGTTTTTTTTTAATATTTTCGCTTTCCTCCATTTAACCCCATCCCTTCAAGATTAAAAGGGCTGGGAATTTTTCACAGTGAGGCAATATCCTTGTCTTCAAGAACCCTGATGCCTTTTTCAACAAAGATTTTTCCTGCCTTTTCCGTTTCGTCCACCCTGAGAACAACAACCGCTTTATCTCCGAACTTCTCCACGAAAGCGTACAAATACTCAACGTTTATAGCGTTCTTTTCCAAAATCTCGGCTATTTCCAAAAGACCTCCGGGTTTGTCTGACACCTCTACGCCTATAACAGACGTAACATTGACAGCAATGTTCTCTTTCTTGAGAACCTCGGAGGCTTTTTCAGTGTCGCTGACAATAAGCCTGAGCATCCCGTAACTCTGCTTCTCGGCGAGAGATAACGCCCTTATGTTTATATTATTATTGCTTAATACGGAAAGAACCCCTTTCAGCCTTCCCGGACTGTTTTCCAGAAATATCGAGAGCTGCATAATCGCCATGCTTTATCACCTCCTTGGCAAATATTCAGCACAGCTGAACATTTTCAGGCAACGGGATTAAAAGACTGCCTGAACCTTAAATTCCCGCCCTGTTACTGTCTCTGGTCTATCACCCTTTTAGCCTTGCCCATGCTTCTCTCTATCTTCCTGGGCTCGACAAGTTTCACGTTAACAGATATCCCGAGCGTGCTTTCAATTTCGAAAACAACCTTTCTCTCCAGCTCTTCCAGCTTTTTAATCTCGTCCGAGAAAACTTCTTCTACAACCTCCACCTGGACCTCAAGCTTATCAAGATGCTTTTCCCGTGTTACAATAATCTGGTAATGGGGCGCAACTTCAGGTATATTCATCAACACGGTTTCTATCTGCGAAGGAAATATGTTTACTCCCCTTATGATAAGCATATCGTCAATCCTTCCCTTTATTTTGCTCATCCGGGGCATTGTCCTTCCGCAGTCTTTGCAGGGTTCGCATGTCAGGGTAACGATATCGCCCGTTCTGTAGCGAATAAGGGGGAGAGCTTCCTTGGTAAGAGTTGTAATGACCAGTTCCCCTTCCTCTCCTTCTTTAAGAACCTCTCCGGTAGCGGGATTTATAACCTCGGGGAAAAAATGGTCAGCCCATAAATGAAGGCCTGCTTTGCCTTCGCATTCCATGGCCACTCCCGGGCCTATAATTTCGGATAATCCGTATATGTCAAGGGCTTTCATGTTCCATGCCTGCTCTATCTGGTCGCGCATCCCCTCGGTCCACGGTTCGGCCCCCAGTATCCCCACCTTGAGTTTCGTTTTTGCCGGGTCCACGCCCGTTTCTTTTGCTTCCTCTGCCATGAAAAGCGAATAGGAAGGCGTGCAAGTTAAAACGGTGCTCCCGAAATCTTCCATGAGCATCAGCTGCCTTTTCGTGCCCCCGGAAGAAACAGGTATAACGGTCGCTCCCAGTTCAAGAGCTCCGTAGTGCACCCCCAGCCCCCCGGTAAAAAGCCCGTAGCCGTAGGCGTTCTGTATAATATCCCCCTTTTGCACACCGGCACAGGCAAGGGTCCTGGCCATTACTTCGGACCAGAGGCTGATATCTTTTTTTGTATAGCCGACAACGGTAAGTTTGCCGGTGGTCCCGGAAGATGCGTGAAGCTCAACCACTTCCTTCAGGGGCACTGCGAACAGGGAAAAGGGATAGTGGTCTCTCAGCGTTGATTTGACCGTAAAGGGAAGGTGTTTTAAGTCTTCGAGGGTTGAAAATTTCGATATATCTATCTTTTTTTCTTCAAAGGTTTTCCTGTAAAAAGGCATGCCGGCAGAAACATATTCAAGGAGTTTTCGAAGCCTCTCCAGCTGTATTTCTTTTAACCTGGAAAGGGAAGCAGTTTCTATCTCCTTGTTGAAAAAGGCCATACACCCTCCTTTCCCCCTTGTTCCGAAGCTTGCTTTAAGGGGATTTGCCTGTCCAAAAGCAAGCATAATCCACCTGAAAACGCACCTTAAAAAATTGCAATTAATTTTTCTTTATAATATAATTTTAGCTTTACTATGACACATTTTAAATTGCGCGCGATTTTATAATTAAAAACCCTATTGAAATATTTGTCAAATTTTTTTCAGCTTTTTAATCAGGCTATTCGCGGGAAAGCAAGCTTCCGGGAACCCGCGAATGACCTCTTGCGAAGGAGCGGCCTTCGCAATTCAGGGGAAAAACAGGGGACAATATTCATGGAGAAAAAATATCTGCTCGGGAACGAAGCCATAGCCTACGGGCTGTTAGAAGGAGGGATAGAAGGGGCTTTTGCTTATCCCGGCACGCCTTCTTCAGAAATAACGGAGAAACTTATCACTCTTTCAAGAGAGTATGACTTCTACGCGGAATGGTCCATAAACGAAAAGGTTGCTTACGAAAACGCCTACGGAGTTTCCCTGGCAGGAAAAAGAGCCGCTGTAATAATGAAGCATGTCGGTTTGAATGTTGCCTCGGACGCGTTCATGACATCCGCGTATACGGGCATAGTAGGGGGGCTGGTCATTATTGTTGCCGACGACCCTTTTGCCCATTCCTCGCAAAACGAGCAGGATTCGAGAAGATACGCTTTATTCGCCAAGGTTCCATGCTTCGAGCCTTCTTCAATCCAGGAAGCTAAAGACATGGCTGCTTTTGCTTTCGCTTTTTCTGAAAAAACGGGCCTTCCCGTTATCATAAGGAGCGTAACAAGAATTTCCCACGGAAAATCTGATGTCATTCTCGGAGAAATACCGGCGCGCAACAGGGTTTCTTCCTTTGAAAAGAACCCCGCAAAGCTTGTCATGATACCCGCAAACGCGAGGATAGCCCTCAGGGAACTCAACAAGAAACAGGAAACCATCCGCAGGGAGATGGAGGAAATCCCCTTCAACATCAAGGAAGAAGGCGGTAAAACGGGAATAATCGCAGCAGGCATCTCCTACCTCTACGTGAAAGAAGCCGTGGAAAAAAAGCGCCTGCCTTTTGCCGTATTGAAGGTTTCTTCTTATCCCCTGCCCGGCGTCCAAACCTCAAGCTTTATAAAGAACATGGAAAAGGTCCTTATCTTTGAAGAAGGGGACCCGGTTGTTGAAGAGTTCATCCACGTGGCGGCAAAAGAAGCCAACCCTTCCCTTAAGATACTCGGCAAGATGGACAATTTCCTGCAGAAGGAAGGAGAGTTTTCCATAGAAAAAGTTGAAGAAGCCCTTGACAGGCTTACGGGCGAAACTCCCGAACGGAAGCCCGAAGCGGCCGATTTGCCCGCAAGGGCGCCCCTTTTGTGTCCGGGGTGCTCCCACCTGGGCTCTTTCCATATACTCAAAAAAGTTTTCGGGAAAAACGCCGTCTTCCCCGGGGATATAGGATGTTACACCCTCGGCATACAGCTGGGAACAATCGATACGTGCCTTTGCATGGGAGCAGGCATAAACGTAGGCTCTGGAATTTCCCGGTTCGAGAAGGAAAGGCCTGTCGTGTCGGTAATAGGAGACTCCACCTTCTTTCACTCGGGCATACCGGGCCTTATAAACGCCTGCTACAACAGGGCAAACCTTGTTATCGCAATCCTCGACAACCGCACGACAGCCATGACTGGCCACCAGCCCCATCCCGGAACGGGAACAACTGCGGCAGGAGAGAAAACCCTCGATATTGACATGGAAAAACTTGCCTATGCATGCGGAGCCTCCGAGGTCGTAACCATAGACCCTTACAAAATAAAAGAGTCGGTGGAAAAGCTGAAAAAACTCAGGGAGGGAAAAGGCGTACGCGTGATAATATCCAGGAGAGAGTGCGTCTTTGTCGGGAAGAATACCGCCGTGAAATTCTTCGTTGATGCGGAAAAATGCACTGGATGCAAACTCTGCATGCAAATCAAGTGTCCAGCCATAACCTTCGAAGACGGCAAGGCAAAAATAACCTCGCAGTGCAGCGGATGCGGGATATGCGCTGAAGTATGCACGTTTGACGCAATAGGGAAGGGGGAAAAAGAATGAATCCTGAAAAATGCGACGTGATTCTGGCGGGAGTGGGAGGACAGGGGATTCTTTTATCCTCCGATATCCTGGGCCGGGCATGCATCTGTGAAAATAGGCCTGTGAAGGGAGCCGAGGTTCACGGCATGGCTCAGAGAGGCGGCTCTGTTGAGGCCCACATAAGAATAGGCTGCCTGTACGGACCAAAAATACCTGCGGGCAAAGCCGATATTCTTATAGCTATGGAGCCTCTTGAGGGAGCAAGGTTTTCTTTCTACCTTAAGGAAAATGGATTTGCTGTAATTAATACCGCCCGGATTCCCCTTCTCGGCCGGATATACAAAACGGAAGAAATGCTGGGCATCATAAAAAAGAAGACGCCGAACATTATCTGCGGGGACTTTACCGTGGAAGCAGTCAGGGCAGGTTCGGCAAAGGTTCTCAATATACTCATGCTGGGAGCCGCTTTTAAACAGCTGCCCCTCAGGAAGGAAAGCCTTGCCGCAGCTATCAGGGAAAACGTTAAGGAAGCTTTCGTCGAGATGAACCTTGCAGCCTTTGACAAGGGATTGACGATGAACGCTTAGCCCCGGGAGAATAAGGACTTCCTGACGCTGACAGATTACAAAAAAACGAACCTGACCCCGTCTTACATCTTCATTCTTTTTCCTATGGATTTCGAGAGGTTCAAGGATATCTCTTCCATGCCCTGGGGCGCCGGATGGACGAGGTCGGAAGTAAGGCCCTTTATGTCGGTTAAAAGTTTTCTTCCGTCGAGGTGTATCACTTTTTCCGAGCCGACACCCTTCACGGCATCTTTTACAACCTTTCTGAATGATTTATGCTTGCTGCCGGTCCCTGCGAAATCCTCGCGGTAGCTGAAGATGTCCGTGCAGAATATATATTTGCCGGGATGGCTTTTTGCCACCCTGTTGATAAAGTATTCCACCCGTTTCCTGAACTCTTCCACCTCGAAGCCTGAGACCATGTTTATGCCTATCTCGAATGATGCGAAATCCCAGTCTTTTCTTCCCGCGATATAATCGGCCATGCCGCTTTCGAAGTGGGCGCCTCCGCCGAACCCCAGGTTGATTAAATCAACGCCCAGCCTCTCCGCCGTCCTCATTATGTAGGTGCCCGAAGGGCTGACCGCGCTCGCTCCGTGGGTGATGGAAGAACCGTAAGCCAGGCAGGTCAGACCCGGAACCTGTCCCCTGCGGGGCAGTTCAAAATCTCCTTCAACGTCAAAAATCCTTACCTCCCTGTACGGCAGGATAACCCTTGTAAGCCCTGCATCAAAAGCCATTTTATGCTCCCTGGAAAGGTTTTTCAAAACCCCGATATTTGCAGGCAGAGAAACTTTTATCTCGCAGGGCTTATCCGAAACATGATGTACCGAGGTCCTGAAATTTCCCTGGAAAACCTCCGCAATTTCCTGGAGACCCGGACAGGCCAGGGTTATCCTTGCCTCCCTGCTCCCGAGGTTGAATCTCATTTCGCTTCCCGCCGAGGCCTTTGCCTTCTCGCAGGCGGACTTGTTGAGGGTTACCCTCAAACTTTCGGGTATCCTGCTTATTGACATCCCTTTTTTCTCTTCAACCATCTCTGAAATATTATGCATCAT
>Ga0272443_10002245_pt1 | contig 25220 bp, 19 predicted proteins | sample SSMAcet12_FD_193581 | JGI IMG/M metagenome (GOLD analysis project Ga0272443, IMG submission 193581) | Marine sediment archaeal communities from Little Sippewissett salt marsh, Falmouth, MA, United States - SSM-Acet-12 | ecosystem: Environmental > Aquatic > Marine > Wetlands > Sediment ...
GATCCGCTCGATCAGCTCGCCCTGATTGTCGATGGCGATCACCGAGGCCCCCTTCGACATGAAGGTCGCGCACAGCTGCCGGCCGAATGCACCCAGGCCGAATACGGCAAATACCTTGTCCATCTAACTGCTCCTTCTCTTTGAAATCATAACATGACATCTCCCCGGGGGTAGGATATTCGGATGCGCTTCTCCGGCTGAGAGGCGGCTGCCAGTATGGTAAGCGGTCCGAGCCGTCCTATGAACATGAGCACCACGATGACTACCTTGCCCGCGGCGGAGAGCAGCGAGGTAATACCGGTGGACAGTCCGACGGTGGCGAAGGCTGATACGACTTCGAACATGATATCGGCCAGCTCCGCTTCTTCGGTGGCGCTCAGGATAATGGTTCCGAAGGTAATGGAAAAAATTCCAAAGAGAAAGACCAGGAATGCCTTGTTCACCTGTGTCCTGCTGAGAGAGTTCCGCCGGATGGTTACGGAGTCCCTGTTCAGAAGAATCGATTTGAGATAGCCGTACATTACCGCAAGATTGTTGATCTTTATACCGCCTGCGGTGCTCCCGGAAGCGGCGCCGATGAACATGAACGGCATCATTACCAGCAGGGTCGTTGTGGTGAGGTTCCCGATGGGAATGGTGTTGAAGCCGGCGGTCCGCAGCGTGACGGATTGAAAGAAGGCTGTTAGGTACTGCTGCCCGACGGGCAGGGAAGCAAGAGTGCTGTTGTGTTCCAGGCCGTAGATGAGCAGCATCCCGGCTACAATGAGAACCGGGGTGATACATGCCACGACGTAGGTGTTGAGGGTCATCATCTCCCGCGCTCCCGCGACAGGCGTGAAGAGGGCTTTTATCCGCAGCTTCAGAATTCTGAAAAAATCCGTGATGACCGCGAAGCTGATCCCTCCGGCGATAATCAGCAGCGCAATAGTGAAGTTCACCGCTGGGTTCCCGAGGTAACCTTCCAGGCTGGTCGTGAAGAGGGAGAATCCCGCGTTGCAGAATGCCGATACCGAGTGGAATGCTGCAAGCAGCAGGGCTTCATTCCAGTTGACTGCGTTCTGTCTGAAAGGAAGCAGGAGAAAGAGGGTTCCTACGGCTTCGATGACGAATGTCGACATGATGATAACCCGCAGCCGCCGTGAGAGCAGGGAGATATTATTCTCGTTCAGCATGTAGCTCAGCATGAGCTTGTCCTGTACCGAGACCTTCTGCCGAATGGAGAAGAGGGTGAAATAGCTGATGGCCATGATACTCAGTCCCCCTATCTGGATCAGGACGAGGATCACGAGCTGGCCCCAGAGTGTGAAATAGGTTGCGGTGTCGACTACTATCAGACCGGTAACGCATACGGCTGAAGTAGCAGTGAAGAGAGCGTCCAGGAAGTTCATTCCGCCGTGGGCTACGGTGGTAAACGGAAGCATCAGAACAAGTGAACCGGTGAGAATCACCATCATGAAGCTCATAAGGATAGTCTGAGCAGGCTGGGTGGTGATGCCCTCGAAGAAGGTGGAAAGCTTCTTGATCCTGCTGAATACCTTCAGAATGATGAAAATATTCCGGAGTACGATCACGCCCCGGCTGATACCCAGAAAGCGGTTCTGAGGAACGGCGATGTCGATGGCTTTGTTGTAGATGAAGAGAACCAGGAAGACGACCAGAAAAGCAGCGGATGCGCCGTTCTGTTTCAGATATGCCTTGATCCGTCCTGCGCTCCGCAGTTCCAGCGTGACTTCGGCGACCAGAAGTGCGACGATTATGAAATCCAGGTACCATGCAATCGAGGAGAGCACCGTGCCGGGGTAGGCGATCTCCATACCAAGGGAGATCAGACTGAGAACAAGGGTCGATACTACGAAGAATACATTTCCCTTCACAGTTGAGAAGAGTACTATACTAGGGGCGCGAATGCAATCAGGTCAGAACAATACCGGCGGTGCTTGATCCTTGGCAGTTTTCGCATTAAGGTAGAAAGGTAGGTCCCATCGGGGCCGACCACACGGGAGGGGAACAGTGGCAGAAACAGTGAAAAACTCATTAAAACCTTTGGGGCGTAAAATTTTCCTGGACAGATACGCCCTGAAGGATGCGAAGAAGGACTCACTGAAGATTGGAGACCTGGTCATCGTGATGACCAATCCGCAGACCGGTCAGCGTGAAGTGGGTTCAGTCAGTTCAATAGATGATACAAATGTTGATGTACTGCTCGAGGATGGAACCATCGTGAAGAAACAGCTCGAGCATATCGATAAACCGGTGGAAAAGACACCTGACCAGATGATCGCCCGGGTAGCCAGCGGTATTGCCGAAGAGGAGCCCGAGGAGGTAAGGGATCTCTGGAGGGAACGGTTCGAGTGGATCCTCGAGGATTGGAAATTCGTTCCCGGAGGCCGGATACTCACCGGAGCGGGAACGGACCAGAACCTGACCTACTATAATTGCTACGTGGTTCCCTCGCCGAGAGACAGCAGGGGAGGGATCATGGAGACCCTCACCCAGATGACTGAAATAATGTCAAGGGGCGGCGGCGTCGGCATCAATCTCTCCAGCCTGCGTCCCCATCACGCCTACGTGAAGGGAGTCAACGGCCGATCGAGCGGTTCCGTCTCCTGGGGAGGACTCTACAGTTTTGTTACGGGCTTGATCGAACAGGGCGGCAGCCGCCGCGGGGCATTGATGCTGATCCTGAACGTCTGGCATCCGGATGTTATCGAGTTCGTCAACAGTAAGCGGGCGGCGGGCCGGATCACCAATGCGAATATCAGCGTCGGGATCACCGATGACTTCATGAAGGCGGTGAAAGAGGACGGTATGTGGGAGCTCTGTTTTCCCGACACCGACGATCCCGACTACGATGTGCTGTGGGACGGAAATCTGGCGGAGTGGCGCGCGAAGGGCAAGAAGGTCGTCACCTACCGCAAAGTCAAAGCACGGGAGATATGGAAGAGCATCATCGAGAGCGCCTGGGCAAGCGCCGAGCCGGGAATTTTTTTCATAGACCGCTACAACGCCCTGAGCAACTCCTACTACTACGCCAATATCAACTGTACGAACCCCTGCGGGGAGCAAGGACTGCCGCCGTGGGGCGTCTGCAACCTCGGCGCGATCAATCTGGCCAGGTTCGTCAGGAAGGGCAAGGTTAACTGGGAGAACCTCGGCAAGGCTGTCCGGTACGCCGTGCGTTTTCTGGACGACGTAATCGACAACACTCCCTACTTCTTCGAAGCGAACCGTCTCCAGCAGCAGTCGGAGCGCAGGGTCGGTCTCGGTACCATGGGACTGGCGGAGATGCTGATCCGTCTGAAGATACGGTACGGGAGCGAAGAGTCCACCGATTTTCTGGACAAACTCTACAAATTCATCGCGGTGGAATCCTACCTGGCCAGCGCCGAATATGCCGGGGAGAAGGGCCCCTTTTCCCGCTTCGATGCGGAGAAGTTCCTCGAGAGCGGCTTCATGAAGGGCATGCCCGAAGAGGTCCGCGAAGCAGTGCGGGAGAATGGCATACGCAATGTAACCCTTCTCACCCAGGCGCCTACCGGCACTACGGGAACCATGGTCGGCACCTCGACCGGTATCGAACCCTACTACTTCTGGGAATGGGAGCGCAGAGGCCGGATGGGCTCGCATGTGGAGCGGGTGGATGTGTACGATGAATGGCGCAGCAGGAACAATGGAGATCAGCTGCCGGAATTCTTCGTGACCGCCATGGATCTGACTCCCGAGGAGCACGTGCGGGTCCAGGGAGCGATACAGCGGTGGGTGGATTCCAGCATTTCCAAGACCAGCAATATGCCCAACCACTACACCGTTGAGCAGGCCGAAGAGCTCTATGAGATGATGTACGACCTCGGCTGCAAGGGCGGCACCATCTACCGCGACGGTTCCCGGGAAGAGCAGGTCCTGAACCTGAAGAAGGAAGAGGAGAAGACGGAGGAGAAAGAAGCGGCGCCCAAAATCCCCGCCGAAGCTCTGAAGTCGAGGGTCCGTCCGACGATCCTGAACGGTACGACCTACCGCAAACATACCCCCATCGGGACCGCATACATCACGGTGAACAGTGACGGGGAACACAAGAACGAGCCCTTCGAGATCTTCATCAACGTCGCCAAAGTGGGCTCCGATGTAGCCGCCGACGCGGAGGGCCTGGGACGGCTGATCAGCCTGATCCTGCGGATGCCCAGTTCGCTGACTCCCGAGGAGCGTGCCGAGAACGTCATCGCCCAGCTTCGGAGCATCGGGTCAGGCAGACAGCGGGGCTTCGGGAAGAACCGCGTCATGAGTCTGCCCGACGCGGTCGCCCAGGCAATCGAGGAGCATCTCGGCAGGGACAGCCAGGAGAACCATGAATATCCGGTCCTTCCTGACGAGGAGGAGGAGACCGCCAGGAAGCAGTACTCGCTCTCCTTCGAGAAACCGGCCGCCGATATCTGCCCGGTCTGCGGGAACGCCACCTTCGTCTCAATCGAAGGCTGCAAGAAGTGCCATTCCTGCGGTCACAGCGAGTGCTGATACTGGGGTGCTGAGGGCCCGATCTGACGAGAAGGGTCCGGCCTCACGAAGGGCAAGCCCTGAATAGGCCCGCAGGCAGCCCCCTCTGCTGCCGGAGGCTTACTGCTGCAGTTCCCCGAGGAACCAGCTGTAGAGGGCTATCATCCGGTTGGTGAATGAGGACTCCATTTTTCTATAAAAAATCGGCAGGTCCAGGACCTTGACCGTGTTGAGACCGTAAAAAAGTATCCCTTCGCGTCCAGGAATAACCAGGATCTGCATGGACATGTTCTCCTTCCCGACGATAGGAAACAGCATGTAGGTCATAGTGGTAAGATTCACGATCCCCATCCGGAAATTTCCGTTCTCATACTGGTACTCGACCCGGGAGATGTTTTTCCCGAAGGTGAGGTCTTTCTGATGTATGTATACCGTGTCATTTGCGGGTACCGCCGTCACGAGAGGGTCCGGAATACGTTCGCGGTTGCCGGGGCCGTCGATGGCCCAGCATTCGGCGAACAATGTGCGCATTCGTTCCCTGCTGGCCGAATAGTACTCGATACCTTCAAGGCTGCTCACGCTCCTCAGGATGTTGTAGATCCGCAGTTCGAACTCGCCGGCCGGGAGCCGGGTGAACTCCGGAGAGACCTCGTCCCAGGGGATGAGATAGAGCGTTTCAACACCGACCGAGTAATCGATGGCCAGGGCGGCATCGAGAAGGTCCTCGGAGAGAGAAACGGCGGGCAGGTGCAGTGCGCCTCCTTCGGATGTGTAGAAACGGTTGATACCGTCATTGCCGTCAGCCCGCTCCTGCAGCAGAGCTGATACGCTGTGAGGGGCGAAAAGGTCCTCGAGGGCCGGCAGTTGTTCCAGGGAATCAGCAGCTTCCTGAGCGATGGCCGGACCGGAGGAGATTGTCAGTACGAGGAGCAGTGCCGCGCACGCTCTGATGATGTTGTTTCTCATAGGATAGAACGTATCGCAGCCCGGCGTTTTCCTCAAGTATCCGTGGTTCATATGCGGGGGTGTGGATAAAAAATCTTATCAGTAGTATAAATTAGGAAAAGGATTATTATGGAGGTAACAGCATGCCTGTAAATCTAAAAGGACGCAGTCTGCTCACTTTGAAAGACTACACTCAGGAGGAGATCCGCTATCTTCTGGATCTGTCGGATGATCTGAAGGCGAAGAAGAGGGCCGGGATCCAGGGAGATCTCCTGAGGGGTAAAAATATCGTGCTGATTTTCGAGAAAGCATCCACCCGTACACGGTGTGCCTTCGAAACCGCGGCATTTGACGAAGGTGCCCAGATCACCTTTCTCACCAACAGCCAGATGGGCAAGAAGGAGTCGATGGAGGACACTGCCATCGTACTCGGGCGCTTCTACGACGGGATTGAGTTCCGGGGATTCAAGCAGGAAACCGTCGAGCTCCTCGCGCAGTATTCCGGGGTGCCGGTGTGGAACGGGCTGACCGACCTGTATCATCCGACGCAGATCCTGGCCGACTTCATGACCATCCGGGAGCACGTCGCGAAGCCTCTCAACAAAGTCAAGCTTGTCTTCGTGGGGGACGCCCGCAACAACATGGGCCGTTCGCTGATGATCGGTTCCGCCAAAATGGGGATGCACTTCGTGGGAGTAGCGCCGAAGGAACTTCAGCCCGATCAGGAGCTGATCAAGGAGATGGAAGTGGCGGCACGGTATTCCGGGGCCAGGATAGAATTCACCAGCGATATCAATGCTGGAGTGAAGGGTGCCGACGCGATTTATACCGACGTCTGGTTCTCCATGGGCGAGGAAGACAAGTACGAGGAGCGGATCAAACAGCTGGAGCCCTACCGGGTCGATATGAAGATGATCGAGAAGACGGGGAATCCCGACGTGATCTTCCTGCACTGTCTGCCTGCTTTTCACGACACCAACACAACCGTCGCCCAGGACGTTCAGGAAAAATTCGGCCTCGCCGAGATGGAAGTCTCCGACGAGGTCTTCAGGAGCCGCCATTCGGTGGTCTTCGATGAAGCTGAGAATCGTATGCACACCATCAAGGCCGTAATGGTGGCGACGATGGGTAATGTTTGAGATAAAGACAGAAAAAGTCCCTATCAAACTGTGGCTCACCACGGTTGACGACGGGGCGCTGGCGCAGGCCAGGAATATCGCCAATCTCCCCTACACATTTCACCATGTAGCCCTCATGCCTGACACGCATGAGGGTTTTGGCATGCCCATAGGGGGGGTGCTGGCGACAAGGGAAGTGATCATTCCCAACGCAGTCGGGGTGGACATCGGCTGCGGTATGAACGCCGTGCCGACCTCCCTCGAGACGATTCCCCGGGACGTCCTCATCCGCATAGTCGCCGAGGTGAACTCCCTCATTCCGAAGGGGTTCAGGCATCACGAGCGGAAACAGTCCTGGGAAGGGTTCTCCCGGGCGCCGGATATAGAGGTGGTCAGAAGGGAGCTGGATTCGGCACGATGTCAGATCGGCACCCTCGGCGGCGGGAACCACTTCATCGAACTGCAGAAGGGCGATGACGGGCGTATCTGGATCATGCTTCACTCGGGAAGTCGGAACTTCGGCTACACCATTGCCGGAGAGTACTACCGGACGGCGAAGAATCTGACTGCCGCCGCCGGTCTGAAGCTGCCGGATATCCAGCTGGCCCCGCTGTATCTCGGAACGAGAGAGGCGGACGAATACATGGCGGCGATGCAGTTTGCTCAGGAATTCGCCGCCGGGTCGCGCCGCAAGATGCTCCAGCGCGTCCAGGATGTGCTGAAGCATTATTTTCCCGGAATCGAGTACGGCGAAGAGGTCAACATACACCACAACTTTGCCTCCGTGGAGGAACACTTCGGGCAGGAGGTGGTGGTCCACCGCAAGGGAGCGACCTCCGCCCGCAGGGGCGAGCGGGGCATCATTCCCGGGAGCCAGGGCACCAGCAGCTACATCGTCGAGGGACTGGGGAACCCGGAGAGCTTCCATTCATGTTCTCACGGCGCCGGACGGTTGATGGGACGCAAAGAGGCCCGGAAGCGGCTTGATCTGCGCCGGGAACAGTCCTGTCTGGAGAGGCGCGGTATCGTGCACGCCCTGCGTTCGGCGAAGGACCTGGATGAGGCGGCGGGTGCCTACAAGAACATCGACGACGTGATGGAGCATCAGCGGGACCTGGTGAAGATACTCGTGAAGCTAGAGCCCCTTGCGGTAATCAAGGGCTGATCAATCAGTCCGCAGCCGGGGCTATAGTCTGCGGCGAGGCGCCGCATGGGCGATATTTCGGCAACCGTGCGCAGTGGCAGATACGGTTGCCCGCCGCTCACTTGCAATAATTTTTTTCAGAGAAGGAAAGATTCATGCTGATAGTATTCCTACAGAAGACCAACAGCCTGTGGCAGGAACTGCTCGAGCCTTTGAGGAGGGAGTTCCCTGATGTCGAGATCGTCACCGATACCGAAGATGCAAGGCTCAGAGTAGCGGAAGCCGACATCATTGTGGGCGGTAAAATCGAACGCCGGGTCTTCGAAGAGGCCGTGAACCTCAAACTGGTGGTGGTGCCGTTCACCGGGGTCAACCATCTGCCCTTCGACCTCTTCCGGGAAAGGGGTGTCAAGGTGGCCAATTCCCACGGCAACGCATGGTACGTGGCCGAACGGACCGTCGGAATGATTCTGGCATTCTATGGACGGATAATAGACTTCCACAACGACCTGCGGGACACACAGTGGCACGGCTTCTGGGTAGGGCAGGGGCTTGACGATTCCTGGGAATCGGTGGAGGGAAAGACCGCCGCTATTCTCGGGACAGGTGAAATCGGCCGGAACCTTGCCCGGCAGCTTCGGACATTTCATGTCCGGACCGTAGGGTACAGGCGCCGGCGGGTCAGCGCAGCTCCGGAGGAGTTCGATGAAGTGGTCTACGATCTGGACGCCGCCGTCGATACGGCCGACATTGTCGTAGTGGCCCTTCCGTCCACTCCGGAAACCCAGGGTCTCATCGGCCCGCGGGAAATCAAAAGGATGAAAGGGAAGTTCCTCGTGAACATCGGCCGGGGGGACATCGTAGACGAAAAAGCTCTGTACGAAGGACTGAAGGACGGAATCCTGCGGGGCGCGGCGATCGACTGCTGGTACACCTATCCCCGGGGAGGGACGAAAGGAGCGCCGTCACGGTACGACATCCACACCCTCGATAATATCATCCTTTCACCTCACGTCGGAGGCTTTGTGCCCCAGGCGGTCCGGCGCGGTATCAATCAGGCCTGCGATAATATTGCAGCCTTTCTCAGGGACGGGGTCCCCAGATTCAACGTGGACATTGACGCCGGATACTGAAGTGTTTCAGCGCCGGATAGATTCTGGAGATACCCGGTATCAAAACAAATCCCCGCAAATTATGAAGTCTCGTCGCTGCCGGGCTGCTTCTGCTGTCCGACAGCCCCTTTACACCTGTAATAGACTAGAAAAATTATAAAAAATCACTGCCGCCGGAGGAAAAATTCAGTACTTTAAAGCAAGCAGGAGAGTACTATGGATAGGGACAACAAAAAAAACGGGACTGCAACCTTCGGGGGCGGATGCTTCTGGTGCATGGAAGCTGTTTTTTCACGTCACAAAGGAGTGGAAAAAGTAACGTCCGGATATGCCGGGGGCTCCTCCGAGGACCCTTCATATGAAGAGGTGTGCACAGGCACAACCGGTCATGCGGAAGTGATACAGGTGGCCTACGATCCGGATGTTCTGCGGTACGAAGACCTGCTCGATATCTTCTGGACAGCCCATGACCCGACTACCCTGAACAGGCAGGGCGCCGATGTAGGCACCCAGTACCGGTCGATCATTCTTTATCACAATGAGGACCAGCGGTTAGCTGCGGAAAGGTCGAGGAAATCCATCGATGAATCCGGCGCGTACCGTGACAGGATCGTCACCGAGATACAGCCACTCGATACCTTTTATCCCGCCGAGGAGTATCATCAGGATTATTTTCAGAAACATCCATACGCAGGGTATTGCACCTTCGTTATAAGACCAAAGTTGAAAAAATTGAATCTGTTGCATTAGACTCCTATACTTGTAATGTAGAACTTCTTGAGAACGGGAGAAAGGGTGCCGCAAGAGCCATTTGAACAATTTCACAAAGATTTCTTTACCCTATCAGAGAACGCCGACGGCGGTATTGATCCGGACAGAGTCGCTGAAAACCTCAGAAATCTCACAGGAGCTGTAGCAGTCGCCTTCAACGAAGTCTCGGACGACCAGAGCAGGACCATCACCCGCGCGGTTGCCGGAATACCGGGAAATCTTGTAAAAGCGGCCGAGATATTGAAATTCCCCCTCGTCGGCACCTCCTACGACCTCGATCCGCAGATAGCTCAGGCCTTCTCTCGGAGAGGCCTGGTTGAATTCGATTCTCTGGAAGAGGTATCGGGATCTCAGCTTCCAGGTTATGTGAGCCGCCTCATTCAGCAGTCCTTCGGATTGGGAAAAATCTACGTGTACGGTATGAAGGACGGCGATCGCTTCCTTGCTGATCTTGTTTTCCTGTTGAAAAAAGATACCGAACTGCAGAATTCGCGGATGGTGGAGATATACTGCGAGCATCTGCGGGTTCTTCTGCAGCGGCAGATAGCTCTCCAAATGTCAGTTCTCAGTGTTTTTTCGGAGAACTGGCAGAAGGACTATACCGAGGGACCGATGCTGCAGGCCCTCTTCCAGGCGACGGATAAACTGCCGGACCTCATCTACCAGCTGGACAATGCAGGTAAGATCGTCTTCATCAATCAGGCTGTTCAAAGATATGGATATATCCGGGAGGAGCTGATCGGGACGAGTATACTGGATATTGTTCATCCCGATGATCGGGATGATGCCCACTGGCACCTTCAGGAAAGAAGAAGAGGCGAACGCAGCACCCGGGATTTCGAAGTGAGGATCATTACCGGCAGCAGACAGACCGCCTATTTTGAAGTTCACGAGAGGTCGTTGTCATCTTCCCCGGTGCTTGCAATTCAGGCTGAAGGCCTCTACGGTGGAGACGCGAACCGGGACAGTTTTTACGGAACTATCGGTATCGGTCATGATATCACGAATGAGAAACTCCTGCATGACGAGCTGGACCACCAGGCGGAGATATTCCGTTCCATGGCGGAGCATGTGGGAGATGCCGTGTGGGTGGAGCAGGTCGAGCCCCGCCGGATCATCTACATAAATCCCGCCGCCGAGCGAATGTACAACACCATGAGGAAACATGCCGAGAAAGATCCGAACGCCTGGATCAAGGCAATTCACCCGGATGATCATGGAAAGGCCCGGGATTTTATCGCTTCGTTAGGGGAAATCAGGAGTGAGACAGCGGTCGAGTATCGGCTTGTCGAAGCCGACGGCGGTATAAAGTGGATCCATTCTCGAATGTTTCCCGTCAGGAAGGAAGACGGTACGATAAACCAGCTGGTGGGAATCGCAACCGATATTACCCGTCAGAAGGAAGCTACCCGTGAACTGGAACGGAAGATCGCAGTCGAAAAGGAATACATACGGGAACTAAATCACCGGGTGAAGAACAACCTCATCATGATCGACAGCATGCTGAGTCTCGAATTGAATGCTCTGGGCGGAGACCGGCAGGCGGCAGCAGAAGTATTGCAGAAGGTGAAAGGCCGGATCGCAGCGGTCCGTCTGGTGCATGAAATGCTGCAGGAAGTCAGCCGTGAACGTATGGTGGAAATCAACAGTTATATCCGTTCTCTCACGAACAACCTGTGTTATACTGCCGGCTGCCGGGATGGTAAAGTGCAGATAAAATATGAAATGGGAGGACCGGTCTGGCTGCCCGTTCAGACGGTCATTCCCATCGGGATGATCATCAACGAACTGGTTACCAACGCTTTCAAATATGCCTTTACCGATAATGCCAGCGGTACTATATGGGTAGGGTTTTCAACTCCGTCGCCTCTGAACTATGTACTGCAGGTGAAGGACGACGGCCGGCAGATGCCGAATACTGTTCAGGAATCCGGAGAAGGACATATAGGAATGGATCTTGTCCGGGCCCTTGCGCAGCAGATCGACGGCAGGTATGAGTATTCGTCCGAGAACGGGACCAAGGTATTTTCCGTCAGTTTCAAGGCAGACCCCGAATAAAAAAACGGGCCGCGCCTCAATGAGGGCGGCCCGTACAATGTTACTCGTTCAGTACGAGAATCAGTCTCTCTTCTTCATGGCGATGGAGATGCACACTGCGGCGCCGCCCCATGTCACGAGAATACCGAAAATCATGAAAATTATTGCTCCACCTGTCATATCGCTACCTCCTTACTCTTCGTCTGCCGTAACTTCGAGAAGCGAAGCATCGGCCCATTTGGATTTCGCGAATACAAATCCAAGGATGAGAGCAGCCAGTGCCACGATCCATCCAAAGGCAATCAGGTTCGACCATGGGTATCCGCCATAGGGAGCGGTGAACTCGGTGTAGAAGTTCTGAATGACAGAGACACCGAGAACGATAGGTGTGATCACCTTGAGGGTGATTTCCCACCACTTGCCGATCTTGAAATCAGAGATCGGCTCGAAGTGGTCGCGCAGTACGGCCAACTTGAACATGTACGCGAAGACGATGACCTCAACGAGACCGGCGATGGTGATGCCGAAGGCATTGATGAAGCGGTCGGCGATGTCGAGGATGTAGAGACCTGCTCCGGTGGCGAAGATCATGCTGACAGCAGCGCCCACGATTGAGAAGACGATAACGGTCTTCTTCCGGGCGATGTTGAACTTCTCACTGAATGACGATACGACTACTTCGTTGATCGAGATGAACGAAGAGAGTCCGGCGAAGGTCAGACAGAGGAAGAAGAGCACGCCGATGACGGTCTGCATAGCCGGCAGCTGGTTGATCGCTTCCGGTATGGTCGCGAAGGCCAGGAATACGCCGCTCAGCCGTGCGGGCAGCTCCCCGCCAGCCTGGTACTTCATGAAACCGACGATGCTGAATACCGCGATACCAGCGAGAACGCTGAATCCGCAGTTGAGCAGACCGGTCATGAAGGCGTTGTTGACGATGTCCGACTTCTTGGGCAGGTAGCTCGAGTAGGTGATCATGATGGCGAAGGCGATACTCAGGGTAAAGAATATCTGGCCGTACGCCGCCACCCACACGCGGCCGCTCAGGATCTGGCTGAAGTCAGGCTTGAACATCATATTGAGGCCGTCGCCTGCTCCGGGAAGAGTAATACCGCGGATCAGAACAACCAGCAGCATGATGATAAGCAGCGGCATGAAGACCTTGTTGGCCTTCTCGATGCCGTCCTTGACGCCCGCCAGCAGTACCACGAAGCTGATCAGCCACGCGATCAGGGTGGTGATGACGATCGGTCCTCTCAATCCGCCGAGAATAAATGCACCGTCGGTGAGACCAAGGTAGTTGCCGGCGAAGAAGCCGACCGTGTCCTCTCCCCATGCCTGGGTAAAGGAGTAGCCGATATAGCTGATTGCCCAGCCGATGATGACTACGTAGTAGACCGCAATGACGAAGCTGATGAATACCTGCCACCAGCCGAGCCATTCCCACTTCTTGTTGAATTTGGCAAAGGTGAGGGGAGCGCTTCCCTTCATCTTGTGCCCGAGAGAGAATTCCAGTATTAGGATCGGGATACCTGCGGTTAACAGGGCAAAGAAATACGGAATCAGGAACGCCCCGCCTCCGTTCTCAAATACCATGTAAGGGAACCGCCAGATGTTTCCCAATCCAATAGCAGAACCAACAGCAGCCAGGATGAATCCTAGTCTGCTTCCCCACTGTTCTCTTTTCATAAGCTATCCTCCTGTTCGATAATATTTTTGCCATTGATTCGGTCTTGCGTCAACCTTTTTTTTCATTATTTACAAATTGGAGAAGATTGTAAACGATTCCGGCGTACTCGTGCAGGGCCCTGTAGCTGCTGCTAAGTACTTCCATGGTCGGGAAAAAACTCCAGACACTGAGTTCGCGGCCGCCGTTTCTATAATCAGCGGGGGCTGGAACAGGCTGAAATCCGGCTCTTTCGAAGAGCCAGACGCTCCGGGGGAGGTGATAGGCTGACGTTACGAGAATTATTCGGCCAAACCGCTCCATCGCCGCGAGCTTGGATGCGTTTTCAGCCGTAGTCCGGCTCTGTGTTTCGGTGAAAATGCGATCCGAGGGGACCCCCAGCTCGAGGAGGACGGCTTTCATAACCTCCGCTTCACTGCCGCCGTCCACATCTTCGTTGTCTGTGTCTTCGCTGTCCGCCTTGTTAGTCTCCGCGCCGCTTTCTTCTTCGGAGCGGCTGCTGGTCTTTTCTTCGGAGCGGCCGCCGACCCCTTTCGCACTGCCGCCTCGGATAGAACCCCCCGACACTACGACAGGAAGCCCGGTGCTCCTGTGGATGAGAAAGCCGTGGACGACCCGGGCAAGGGTTTCATCCGACGGCTGCGGAATCGGCAATGTGTCCGGTACCTCTTCTTCAGCCGGGCTGAACTGAGCCGGAATGCTTGCCGTCCCCGCTCCGAGCACTACGATCGCTTCCGCCTCATCCCGGGTAAAGGAATCGGCGGTTCTGAAGGGATATACCCGCTCGAGGGGCGTGAGCAGCAGGCGGGAGACCGGTTCGATGGAAAGTGCATACACAAACAGTATCATCAGCCCAAGGATTACCCGGGTGGTGGTCCTCTTCGTACGATAGCTCAGCACGAGAAGCACGATAAATAGAAGGATAAAAACACCGGGAGGGAGGAATATGTATGATAAAACTTTACCAACAATGTATCTCATATTTCTGTTCTGCTTCGCATCAGTCCTCTTATTATGGGCCTCAGATACTTATAGGACTTCCGACACTCAGTGTGACGTGACGGACAGGGCCGAGTCAAGCCGAATATCGGCGAATCGGCCCTGCTTCTTAATAGCTATGAAGACGCCTCCGGCAGAAGTGCCATGGTTACTGCCCTGATATTATCTGTGACACTGGGTTCCGTCCCGCCGAGGTGTATCCACCGAGGCGAGATCATTGCCGCGACTTCGAGACCCTCCTGTATGGCTCCCTCGACGACCGGAAGGAACCTGTGTTCATCGGTACGGTGGGAAAGGAGGGAATCCACGATGGACGGCGGGATCTTCCACAGACCGATATCCACGTAATCGCTGTCTCCCTTCCAGGCCCGGGTTACGTGGGTACCGCCTGGATCGAGAGAGACCCGTTCGCCGTGTTCCCGGTCGCACACATGCCGCGCCAGGGTGAGAACTGCCTCTTCCCGATACTCCCTGATGCTTCGGAACAGATCAGCGCTTATGTACGTATCTGCGAGCCATACGACCGCCGGTCCGGAGAACGGATGCTCTTCATAAGCTCTGAGAACTGCATGACCTGTTCCGCCGGTTTCAACCTGGTCGACATAGTGCACCGGTATTCTCCGGTACGCTTCGGTGAAGTAGGAGCGCACCTGCCCGCCGAAGTGCCCCACGACTATGACGAGCATGTCACTGCCCTCATCGAAGGCTCCGGAGTTGAGCAGGTTGTCAATTGAAAACTGCAGGAAGGGAATTCCTCCGATGGGATACATGCACTTCTGAAGGTAGCTGCCGAGTCGATTGAAACGGGTCCCCTTGCCTGCGGCCAGGCATATATACTGCATACTTGCCTCAGATTGCTTGATGATGCAAGTATACTGCGTGCACTTATGCTTTGCAAAGGGAATGTAGTGTCCCCAATCTTGAGGCTTTCTGCGTAATGCCTGAGTATCAGCGCCTGGGCTGCGTGTTGCGGTACTCGGTGAAGAGGTCCAGCAGGATCGGATCGAGCTTCAGCTCGTTCTCTACGAATTCCCGCCGCATCAGCTGCAGGGCTTCGTCAGCCGAAAGAGGTTTCTTGTAGGTACGGTTCGGATCGGTGAGAGCGTCGAATACATCGACGATCTCGAGGACCTTGGCCGGGAAAAAAGCCAGAGTTTCGAAATTCAGGACCGGCTTCAGGGTGTAACTCATCACGTATCCCATACGGTGCTTGGAATGGTCCTTCAGGAAACGGTTGAGCTGGGCGCGGTAGAATCCGTAGCCGGAGGAGTGTCCGTAGTATTCATGGTGGTAGCCGGTGATGAGGGAGACTTCCACCGGGTATACGGTCTTGTTCACGATGGCAAGATAGCCCTGCTTGACATGGTCCACGATCTTCTCACGGTTGTAGCCTTCGTTGCCTTCATGGTAGTCGATATCTTTGGCTTTGCCGACGTCATGCAGAAGAAACCCGGTGGCGAATCGATGAATCTGCTGCGGTGATATGGCCTGCATACCGCTGTAGAAGACCCGTTCGAGCACTATATCGTCGGAGTGAAGATTCGGAAGGAGTCGGGTATAATACGGTTTGTATTTTTTCTTGAATTCGATCCGGATCCGGTTGGGAAGACTGGAATTGAGGATCTTCTTGTTGTAATGAAGCAGGAATGAGACGCTGCGGACGTACGTCCTGGTCATATGCTGAACGACCGTACCGTTGGACTTGTTCACGATCGAGTCGAAGAGTTCCCCATGGAAAATACTCTCATCGATAAGCGAAGTGGAAGACTTTACCAGCTCCTCGGTACGGCTCACCATCTCCTTGGACCGTTCCTTGGCCTCCTGATTCTCGAGGTCGAGTGAGTCGTCGATGAGGGTCTTGTTGATCAGAGAAGCATCCTGGGCGGAGTCGGTGAGGGCGGAGACAACCTGAATCGTGTCTTCCTCCTCCCTGGTGAGAAGCCCGTTCAGCCGGTCGGCGTGTTCGTTGAGAAGGTCGAGCCTTGTCCGGCTGCTCATACCGAGTATTTGATCGTAGCGTCCGCCGAAATTGGTCCTGACTTCGTCGTCAGCTTCGATGGAAGCATCCTGCTCATTGTCTTCGGGAATATAATCAGGCACCGCGGTCGAGTGGTCCACGGATCGTTCTCTCAAACGGGAAATTAGGTTGTTCACCCGATTTGTCTGGAGATAGAACTCCCATGTAGAACCGGGATTCTCCCAGAAGAAGTGATTGTTGTCGTACAGGGCGCGGAAGCTCAGTTTTTTCTTCTTCCCGTTGTCCGAATTCACGCACAGCACCGTCTCCTCCTCACGGCGGAGCAGGTGGATGAGTTCAGGATGTTTCTGTATCGCTTCTTCAACCAGTATATAATTCATGGCAAATTCACTGCCAATCATATACCTGAACGGATGTTTTGAAAAGTCTCCATTTTGTCCATTGACCAGTTTTTACGGCAATATATTAGATTTTTAATAGAAATTGGATGTTTTTCGGTTTGACTTCCTGCCGGGACTCATTATTGACTTTTCATCCTGTACATCCTAACCTCAGCGATAGGCAGTTCAAAGAAATGCCGAAGACGGTATGAGAGACTATAGTGACAACCGGGACAATTCATCTCACAACAGGCCGACAGAACCCGAGGAGGTGCGCCGTGCGCGCGAGTTCCTCATTCGCAAGCTCGGAGGACCTGCTGCTGTTCACAGAAGATCCGGTCCTGTCAATCGGGGATTCCATTCCGGGCGGTCAGGGTATCGCGGCAGGGATACCCGAAGGGCTGACGGGAATGACCATAGTTACCAGTCCGGCATCACCCAGGCTGCTGCATACGAAGATTTTCTCACCAAGCTGAAAAAACTGGTGGCCCGCAAAAGGGTTGCATTCCGCAGTCAGCTCTCCGTATTCGTCGGAGTGAATGGATTCCTCTTCGTACTGAACGTGTTGGGAAGCGGTCCCTTCTACCCCTGGTTTCTCTTTCCCGCCGGAGCCATGGGAATCGGCCTGCTGTCCAGTTATCACGCACTGAGGCACAACCTCCGGATCCTGCAGGAGGCCGAACAGCTCGGTCCCATGAGCGATTCTGCCGCCGAGGAGTTCAGGAGCCTGAAAAAGTATGAACTCCGCAGCCGTTCCAAACAGCTGAATCTCCTCAGTGTCGGCTCGTACCTCGCTATGATCAACGTGATAACCAGCCCCTCCGTTCCCTGGGCTCTGATTCCTGTGGGGATCATGAGTGCTCTCTACATGAGCGGCCGGGCTTCTTCGAGATTGAAGCTGCAGGAGAAACAGGAGCGGTTCGAACTGGCACATCACGGGGACTTTTCTTCCGGTACAGGGGGATATGAAGCTGAAGCCCAGGCAGCCGCGGATGCAATTGTTTCCAGGCTCGAGAAGCTTGCGGATGTACAGCAGCTGCCGCAGGAATCGGAGGAAATCCTGAGCACCTATCTTGAACAGGTAAAGATTCTCGCCGCCCAGGCCCGGGAGATCGACCTCATCCTCCGGGAGATACCGAAGGAGGAGCTGGCCTCCGACCGGGAAGAGCTCGAGGCGAAGATAGGGAGCTCCCCCTCCGAACAGCTTCGGAGAGAGTATCGGCAATCTCTTGAAGAGATCGATCAGCATGAACAGGCCTACCGTGAACTGGAAGAGCAGAGAGAAGTCATCGGACTTCGTATACTTTCCGCTATCAACAATCTGAAAAAACTTCGCCTCGATGTGGCGCGGATAAACAGCATTGCCCAGATCGGTTCATTGACCAACTTCGGAGATATAAAGCGGCAGTCGCAGGAATTGTCGGACTATATTCACGATCTGGCAGAGGGGTATCGTGAAGCTGAAGAGGCAATGGGCTCTGGAAATGGAGGTCAAAATGAATAGGTTCGGCAAAGCCGGAAAACTCCTGGCATACACGGTAGGCGCGGTAACAGGTCTGAGGGGCGGTAAAACCTCCAGCGGAGCAGTCGCGAAGCGGCAGGAAGATGAGAAAGGCAGCGGCGCCGGAGCGCACAAGTCCACGGCAGGAACCGGTCACCCCCTCTCGGGGATCAGCCTGAACAGTGTGAGCGGCGTACCTTGGCTTCAACCGGTCCTCGATATTTTGACCCAGGTTGCTGAGGGGAGATATGTCTATAGCCCGGCGGAATCGTCCGCCGATTCCGGTGACCTGGAGGAGTTCGTTCACCGCGGTGTCGGAACTTTTCTCCAGTATTATTCCCGTCCCGAGCAGGCTGAAAAGGTTGATGCAGTGCTGGAGCTGTTCGACAGCGGTGTCGATCCCGAGCTCCTGGCGGAAGCGATCTCCAAGGTCTGGACGCCTGAACTGGAGATGGACGATGCCTCCATCCTCGAACGGTGGCGACTTTCAGATCTGGAAGAGAACCGGGAGCCTGTGAAGCCCGAACAGGTCCTTCTTCAGTTGAACGCACTCTATACGGTTCCGGAACAGGGTGCGGAGAAGCGGATCTCCCGTCTGCCGGAGAGATTGCAGCAGCAGGCCCGTGAAGTCCAGAGGGATCCCGGGAAGAAAGTGGCGGATTACGATCATCCGGTCCACCTGTATGAAAATGACGGGCAGCACGAACTGGTGAGCTGTCTCCGGGAGCTGGATGAGGAGATCGGCTTCGAAAAGAAGCAGGGTGTGTTGCCGCAGGACCATGCGGTTCCCGTGCTGCTCTCCGTATCGGTCACCCACGAGGGTATCGATCAGGCTGCCGGAGAATGGATCGAGTGGCTCCTGGAAAGCAAGCACTATCATCACCTTGATGTCATCGTTCTGACCGAAACGATGGTCCGCCGAATCAGGGAAGCCCTCGCCGGCGGAGAGGCTGAGAAACGAACCGGAGGAAGCTCCGTTACAGGCCCGGAGGGCGATGATACTGCCGCCGACTCTTTCCCCATCTACTCGGTGTTCGGTAAATACGGACGTCACTTCAATGCACTGAAGTACTCGCAGTTTCTCTTCGAGAAGACCCACGGAATACGCGCGGGGTTCAAGCTGGACACCGACGAGGGGATCAGGTCGAGGGACCTGCATGCAGTCCGGGGAAAGACCTGGTTCCAGATACTCTGCCATCCGTACTGGGGCGGCACGGCGGCGGACTGGAAGGGTCAGCCCGTTCTTCTGGCGGTAAACGAGGGTGAATATATCAACAGCAGCGACATCGACAAGCTCGGCTACGCCGGCTCCCTCCGCGCTCCCGATGTCGCCATACCGAACAGCTGGACGGGACCGAATATGTTTTTTCAGAAAGGGTTCGCCCACGGACGGACCACCGGACTCTACAACACCTTCAACAATGTCGGCGACGGGATCAGCCATACGGTAGTCAAAGGCGGCGGCTACGGTATCACCAATCAGGGACTTCGAAAGGCAGCCCCCTTTACCTTCTCGTGGGTGGGAAGAGCGGAGGACCAGCAGTTCTACTTCTCCGGACTACCCGGGGGTATTCGGGGCATCTTTCATCCCGATCTGCGGATTGCCCATTACAAGGCTTCGGTCAAGGGAGCGGAGGAAAAAACCGCCGCCACCCGGTTTATCGGCGACATGTACCGCTTGATCATTTTTCAGCGACTGGCGGAGCTTCTGGATGTAAAAAGTGACATCGATCCCATGCCGGGAGTCTTCGCGGGGGAACTCGCCCGGTCGCAAGCTGCCTTCGCGACCCTGCTCAAGGCCGTTGAATTCGCTTCCAGGGGTGAAGAATCGACCGGCCGGTACCTTCTGGAGGAGGGGGTCGCGGAGCTTCTCGATCTTGAACGCCGCATCGACCGGGGTGAAGTGGAGCGGGAGCTTCACCGCGAGCGGGAAATGTGGCGTGAGTTCATCAAGGCGGCCGACTCGGTGGATCCTGAACACATGAAAAAAATCTGGGGCGGCTCGAAGCTTGTGTAAACGGGTAAAGGATGCGCTTCTCAGCTGAGACATACTAATACGATAAGATAAGAGGAATTTCATGTCAGTTCACAACGCCTGCCAACTCATCACCTATCCCGACAGTCTCGGGGGTAATCTGGAAAAGCTCTCCTTCAGCCTCGATCATTTTTTCAAGGAGATCATCCGGGGGGTACACATACTCCCCTTCTTCCCTTCCAGCGGAGACCGCGGTTTTGCTCCCCTGACCTACGATGAAGTCGATCCGGTCTTCGGCAGCTGGGAGGACATCGAACGGATTGCTGAAGGCTATGATCTGATGGTGGATATGATGGTGAATCACATTTCCCGGCGTTCGGAGTATTTCCGGGACTTCACTGCCAGGAAGGATGATTCTCCCTGGGCCGACCTCTTCATCCGGTACCGGGATTTCTGGCCCGGCGGCGGACCGTCCCGGGAGGACCTCGACAGAATCTACACCCGTAAGCCCCGCCCTCCCTACGTGGAGGTGGAGTTCGGCGACGGAAGCCGTGAGAAGGTATGGTGCACCTTCGACTACGAGCAGATCGATCTCAATCTGCAGAGTGAAACGACCAGAAAGTTCGTCTGTTCTTTCCTGCGTAACCTCTGCGGTCACGGCGCGAAGATGGTCCGCCTCGACGCCTTTGCCTACACTACGAAAAAGCCCGGGACCTCGTGCTTCTTCGTGGAACCCGATGTATGGGACAATCTCAAACTTGCCGCCGACAGTATTGAAGAGAGAGGCGCACTTCTCCTCCCGGAGGTCCATGAGCACTACACGATTCAGTGTAAAATAGCCGAACACGGCTACCATGTGTACGACTTCGCCCTGCCGATGCTTGTACTGCAGGGGCTCTACGACGGCGAAGCAGGCAATCTGAAGAACTGGCTCTCCATCTGTCCCCGCAATCAGTTCACCACGCTGGACACTCACGACGGGATCGGAGTCGTTGATGTGAAGGACCTTATGTCGGATGAAGAACTGGAGCGGACCAAGGAGAATGTCTACCGCAAAGGCGCCAACGTGAAGCGCATTTACAACACCTCGAAGTACCAGAATCTGGATGTGTACCAGATAAACTGCACTTACTATTCCGCCCTCGGAGAAGACGACGATACTTATCTGTTAGCCAGGGCCATACAGTTCTTCGCTCCGGGGATTCCCCAGGTCTACTACGTAGGCCTGCTTGCCGGAAGAAATGACATCGAGCTGGTGGAAAAGACGAAACTCGGACGGAACATCAATCGTCATAACTATTCGGTGGAAGAGATCGAGGCGGAGGTCCGCCGTCCGGTAGTCCAGAGACTGTTTGCACTGATGCGGATGCGGAACAGCTGCCGCGCCTTCGACGGTAACTATGAACTCCTGCCTTCAGACGGGAATATACTGCATATAACATGGCGGTCCGGAGAGCATACTGCGGAACTTCGGGCAGATCTCCGTGCCAAAACCCACACGATCAGCTGGAGTGAACCGGAGGACCCGGCTCTCATTCACACCCGGTCGTTTTAATCCCCTGGAACGCTCCTGGCTGCGAGGATGCTGATACCGGTACCTTTGTAATTCTCTATCAGTACGTCGCCCGCCTTGACGGGAGTCTCGATGGAAAGCTCGTAAATGTCTCCGAGGAGGGACTGGATGTGCTCGTAGGGCAGGGCATTGTCCGTCCTGACCGGCAGGCGGGGATGCGCGGGATCCCGGAGACGGCAGGTGGCAGTCACGATCCTCTTCGGCGCGAGGATCTCCTCTCGTCCGTAGATCTCGCCCCGCTGACAGCGGTTACCTTCCACCGTAACATCTTCGTCCTTCACGGTGACAGTGAGGCGGCAGCCCATCGGACACACTATACATACCATCTCTCTGGTTTTGTGTTCAGCTTTCATCTTTCAGTGCCACCTCCATCTGTGCCTCCTGCCCTGCTTCGACCTGCTGGAAAAGCTTCGGGGTGAGGGTCATTTTGATCATCTCGCTGGGCTGTACGTGCGGTTTTTTCTGCTTCTTGATGACCTCGCCGTTGAGTGAAATGGTGAGGTAGATGTTGTTCGACACCACAAGCGGGCGAAGATAGATCTCACTCTGCCCGTCCGGATCTATCCGGGTCGGATTGACGTATTTGACGTTGGCTCCCGGTTTGATCCGGATTTCACGCTGCGGCCGTTTCCCTTCGAGATAGTCCGCCACCTTCTCTCCCGCCAGCCGGGCTTCGGCGCTGACGTAGTCGACCAGGTCGTGAACATGGAGAACGTTGCCGGCGGAGAAAACTCCCTCGATATTCGTCATCAGCATGCTGTCGACCAAAGGGCCGCCGGTGAGAGGGTTCAATTCGATACCTACCTGCTTGGACAGCTCGTTCTCAGGTACGAGTCCCACCGAGAGCAGAAGCGTATCGCAGGTGAGCCGGAAGGTCTGTGAATAATCCGGGACGCCGTTCCTGAGCGGAGTCACGTCCACCGCTTCGATCCGGTCCCGTCCGTGGATTCGTGAGATGATGTGGCTCAGGTAGAGCGGGATTTTGAAGTCGTGGAGGCACTGGGAGATGTTGCGGGTCAGGCCGGAGGGGTAGGGCTGGATTTCGATCACACCATGTACGGTGCTTCCCACCCACTGCATTCTGCGGGCCATGATGAGGCCGATGTCGCCGGAACCGACTATGACGACATCCTTGCCCGGGATGTAGCCGTTTATGTTCACCAGACGCTGCGCCAGGCCGGCGGTGTACACACCGGCGGGCCGGGTGCCGGGGATCATGATGTTCCCGCGGTTCCGCTCCCGGCAGCCCATGGCCAGGACGACGGTGCGCGCAAGGAAGCGCAGTACTCCGTGTCTCGAGGAGTAGCCGAAGCACTCTTTTTTCCCATCCTCGAGCAGATTTATTTCCATAATGGTGGTGGAGCAGAAGACCCGGATACTGGTGTCCCCGATGGTGCGGATCCAGCGTTCGGCGTATTCGGGTCCGGTGAGTTCTTCATCGAACTCCTGCAGGCCGAAGCCGTTGTGTATGCACTGCAGCAGGACCCCGCCGAGTTCGTCGTCCCTCTCCACAAGGGCAACGCTGTATCCGCGGCTGTCCAGGGTGGCCGCTGCCGACATCCCGGCGGCCCCGCCTCCGATTACCAGTGTGTCTACCGTTTCCGTTCTCATAAGGATCTCCAGAGCAGAGCGGTGCCGGCGCCCCGCTTCGTAATCTCATCGAAGCTCTTACCGGTTTCCCGCATGATGATCTCGATGATCTTGCCGGTGCAGAAGCCTCCCTGGCAGCGGCCCATGCCTGCCCGGGTAAAAAACTTGATGCCGTCCAGGGTGTGGTGCCCCCTGCGGATCGCCTCGATGATCTCCGCTTCGCTGATGTTCTCGCATCGGCAGATGATGTTCCCGTAGGCCGGGTTTTCGCCGATCAGCTCATCGATGGCATAGGGGGATTTGGTGCGTATCCTGGGCACCTCCTCCACGGTCGGAATGTAGTCGCTACGTTCACGCAGGGAGAGTCCCTCCTCCTTGAGAAGGTCTTTTACGTATTCCCCGATGGCGGGAGCGGCGGTCAGGCCTGGAGACTGGATGCCTGCGACATGAATGAAATGGGGTACCAACGAACTGGCCTCGATGTAGAAATCGCCGTCAGGCAGGGCCGGACGCATTCCGGAAAAAGCCGTGATCACGTCGCTGGTCGAAATCTTCGGTATCATCTGGCGGGCGGAGTCGAAGATCTGCTTCAGTTTGTCGCTCGAGGTTGAAAGGTCGTCCTTGGCGGGGGTCTCTTCCGCGGTCGGGCCGACCAGGACGGTCCCCTCGACGGTAGGAATGACCAGCATACCCTTTGAGACCGATGTAGGTACCGGAAAGACTACTTTCTCCGGACATGCCCTGGTCATCCGGTCCAGGAGATAGTATTCTCCCTTCCTGGCGGTGATCACGTACTCTTCGGCCCCGAAAATCCGCGAGACCTCATCGGCGTAGAGACCGGCGGCATTGATAACGTATCGCGAGTTGACGGTTCTTCCGGTGTCGTCGCTTATGGTGTACAGTCCTTCGCTCTGCCGTGCATCAGTCACCTTGAAATCCGTCATCAATCTGACACCGTTCAGCAGGGCCGATTCTACCAGGGCGAAGACGAAGCGGTACGGCTCAATGATGCCGCCTCCCGGAGCGTAGAGTCCTCCCACGACATCCGGACTGAGCTTCGGTTCCAGATCGAGAATTCGATTACGGGAGCAGAGCTCTATACCGATGGCCCCGTTCTGCCGTCCCCTGTCATAGAGGAACTGCACCGTCTTCATCTCCTCCACATTCATGGCGGCCACAAGGATCCCGCAGCGTCTGAATGGAAAGTGGAGTTCCCGCTGAAGCTGATCGAACATGAGGTTACCCTGCAGTTCGAGGCGGGACTTCAGGAGCGAAGTGTCGTGGTGAAAACCCCCGTGTATGATACCGGAATTGGCCTTGGAGGTACCGAAGGAGACATCGGTCTCCTTTTCGAGCAGTACGATTTTGAGGTCGTACATCGACAATCTTCTGGCGATCGAGGCCCCGCTTACACCGGCGCCGATCACCGCCGCGTCGTAGACCTGCTTCGACTCTAAATCCTTCATTGTTCCCCACTTAGATTCTGTATCTTCTACAAGTATATCGTATAAATTCGGGGTCTGCTTGTCAATTAAAAACAATAAAAAAAGTATATAATAATACATTGACAAACAAAAACGAACATGAAATAATTATTGAATAGAACAGAGTATACCGGATATGTTTCCGGATAAGCAGGAGGAAGATTATGGCTGAAGATTTTGTATGGGTCGATTTTGATCTGCTCGAACGTTTCATGACGGACGTATTTGCTGCTATTGGAATTCCTGAAGCGGAGGCCGCCGTCTGCGCGGATGTTTTGATTACCTCTGACAAGCGCGGGATCGACTCGCACGGAATCGGCCGTTTCAAGCGGATCTACATTGACCGGATTACCGACGGCATTCTGAATACGAAGACAGAATTCGAAGTAGTGAAGGATGGTCCGACTACTGCGGTAGTGGATGGACATAACGGTATGG